>Ga0209725_1001590_pt1 | contig 12704 bp, 12 predicted proteins | sample I18A1metaG_FD_184145 | JGI IMG/M metagenome (GOLD analysis project Ga0209725, IMG submission 184145) | Lake sediment bacterial and archeal communities from Gulf of Boni, Indonesia to study Microbial Dark Matter (Phase II) - ​I18A1 metaG... | ecosystem: Environmental > Aquatic > Freshwater > Lake... | reverse complement strand
ATGTCGTCTTTCTCCTCCCCGCCGGCATCAGGCCGGTGAAAAACGTCATGTTCCCCGTCGCCCCCCTTGACCGTCTCCATGCCTCCCACCCCGGGCTCCGGCTCCGGCTCGAGGTGGTCGGCCCGGTTCTGGATGCGGCGTACGCCGGGGAGTTTTTTTCCGCCATCGACCGGTCACCCCATGCCGAATGGCTGGGGGAGCTCCCGTTCGAGGCGATGCCCGGCCTCTACGCCCGTTCCCACGTGGTGCTCAATACGTCCCTGTCCGAGGGGATGGCCAACAGCCTCCTGGAGGCGATGGCGTTCGGGAGGCCGGTCCTGGCCGCGGACATCGAGGGGAACCGCTCGCTCGTGCGGGATGGTGTGAACGGGCTTCTCTACGGGAGTGAAGACGATTTCCTGGGGAAGGCGGAGTTGCTGCTGGCCAGCCCGGAGTTGCGCCGGCGTCTCGGGCGTGCCGGGAGGGAGCACGTGGAGGCGCACTGCTCGCCGGAGCGGGAGGCCGAAGCCTACCTGAAGCTCTATGCATCTCTGACATGAGTCCGTTGGCACCAGGGGAGAGGAGAGGGGGGGACGAGATCGTTATCCCGACGTTATCGGCTCGGGAAGGGGACGAGTTTCCGGTGCAGCCACTGTTTCGTATCAATAACTCGCGAACGTGTCGGTGGTGAAGTGCATCGGCATATGGGACCCGGCAAAATCGAAATGCTTCCCGTGGTCCTTCATCATCAGTTTGAAGGCGCTCATCATGTAGCGCCGTTTGAAACAGTCTTCCAGCGCGACTATTTCCGGTACCTTTTCCCCGTAGAATTTCATGTAGCAGGTGCCGAGGGCCTGGGTGATCTCGTCCATGGTCATCTCGTAGGGCTCCACGATCGGCGTCACCAGGTTGTATTTCGAGTAGTCCCAGACCCGGATCCGCTCCTTCATCTCCTTGAACAGGGGGGTGAACGGCATGGGGGTCACCACGGGGAACACGGCGATGTCCGGGTTGAGGTACTTGGCCGAGGCGATGGTGTTCTCGATGGAGTCCCAGGTCTCGTTGGGGAATCCGATCATGAACGACGCCTCGGTGATGATCCCCGCCTCGCGGCAGAGGTCCAGGGCCTGCTTGTTCTGTTCGAAGCTGGTCCCCTTGTTGAGGCTGTTCAGGGTGTCCTTGTCGGCGCTCTCCGCCCCGATGTAGATGTGGATGATCCCCGCGTCACGGTACTTGTGCAGGATATCCGCATCCCGGATGATGTCCTCGACCCTGGTCTCGATGAGGAGCTGCACCCCGAAGTCCCGCTCGATGAGCAGGTCCAGGAACAGTTCCCAGCGCTCCCGGATCTTGGTGGGGTAGGCGTCGATCAGGGTGAAGAACCGGATGTCGTAGGTGTCGATCAGGTGGGCCATCTCCTCGATGACGTTTTCCGGCTTCCGGCAGCGCCAGTCCTCGCGCCAGAACATCCGCTGGCTGCAGAAGGCGCACTCCATGTCGCAGCCGCGGGACGTGAGGATGGAGGCCATCCTCCCACCCGGGGCCACCCGGTACTGGTAGTCGTCCCAGTCCAGGAGGTGCCACGCCGGCTTCAGGGCATCCAGCTCCGCGATGTGGGGCTGCTTTTCATTGGCGACCACCACCTCCCCCTCCCGGTAGACGATCCCCTTGACGCTTTTCGCTCTCCCCTCGGGAAGCGCGGTCAGCAGCTGCTTCAGGGTCTGTTCCGGCTCCCCCGTGATCACGAAATCGACGTGGTTGTCCGGATCTTCCAGGATCTCGTTGTACATGAAGGTGGGGTGCGGTCCCCCCAGCAGGGTGACGATGGCCGGATCGACCTCCTTGGCCACATCCAGGATCCTCAGGGCATCGGGAACCGTGGCGGTGCTGATGGCACCGGTGACGGGGAGGTAATCAAGGGTCATGACATAGTCGGGCCGGTACCGTGCGATCTCTTCCCTGATGTCAGGGAAGCCGAGCTTCTTGTTCATGGCATCGAAGATCCTGGCCTCGTGACCCTCGTCAAGTGCCGCTCCAGCCAGATAGGCCAGGTGCAGCGGTGGCCAGGTACCGACCACCTGTACTCCCCAGCAGTGATAGGGTGCCGTTACAAAAAGAATCCTGCTCATCGTCTCTCCCTGCCCGTGTGTTCAGAAACCCCGGTTCGGACAAAAATATGCCTTCGGGTACTGTAGCAAGTAAACGGGTAACAAGTATGTAAAGATTTGGTAAAGAATCAGTGGAGGAGAGGGGGAAATGCCTATGCCGGGAGGGTGAACCAGACCCTGGTGCCGTCTGCGTCGCTTGCGGCCCCGACCGTACCGCCGTGGGCCTCGATGAGCTCCTTCACGATGGCAAGGCCGAGCCCCGCCCCGCCAGCATCCCGGGAGCGGGAACGGTCCGACCGGAAGAACCGCTCGAACAGGTAGGGGAGGTCCTCTTCGGCAATCGCCGCGCCGCTGTTGGCAAAAACGGTCCTGACGCCGTCGGCCGTGCGCCGGGCCGAGATCGTGACCCTTCCACCACGGGGGGTGTATTTCCAGGCATTGTCGACCAGGTTGCGGATAGCCTGCAGGAGCTTGTCCCGGTCCGCCGTTATCCGGTCGCTCCCCGGGTCGAGCTGCCACTCCACAGCGATCTCCTTCTCCTGGAATTTCGGCCGGTACAGCTCCATGATCTGGGCGAGGAGCTCGTGGAGGGAGAGCTCCCGGCAGTCGAGGAACGACCTGGCGGCATCGGCCCGTGCCAGCTGCTGCAGGTCATCCACCAGGTGGACCAGGCGCAGGACCTCCTGCTCCAGCATCTGGAAGGTCTCCCGGTCCGGCGGGATGACGGCGTCGCTGAGCCCCTCCAGGTAGCCGCGCAGGTTCGTCAGGGGGGTACGCAGTTCGTGGGAAATGTCGGCCACCATGTTCTTGCGCAGCCGCTCGATGGCCTCCAGGTTGTCGGCCATGTGGTTGAAGGCATCGGCGAGCTGCCCCCCTTCGTAGCGGGAGACCACGTTGACCCGTTCGGTGTAGTTGCCGTCGGCGACCTTCTTGGTGATGGCGGTGATCTGCAGCAGGGGGCGCAGGACCCAGGTGGTCAGGAGATAGGTGAACAGGCAGCTGAAGATCAGGGCGGCGAGCATCCCCCAGAACATGTGGTGGTGGATCGCCTCCAGAAACCGGGTGTGGGCCTCCAGGGGCGCCACATGGAACCGTTCGGTCAGCTCCCGGTAGTATTCGGCCGCACGCTTGTCCACGGCCTGCCAGACCACCACGGAGAAGATGGCGAAGATCGGGACGAAATGGCCGATGAGCAGTTTCCAGAGCAGTCGCTGGCGCATCTACCCCCCCGGGAGTTCGCTGAACGCGTAGCCATGGCCGCGCACCGTCAGGATGAAGCGGGGATGGGCGGGATCGTCCTCGACCTTCTGGCGGAGTTTGCCGATATGGACGTCGATGACCCGTTCGATGACCGCCTCCCGGTTCTGGTAGCACTGGCTCAGGAGTTCGTCCCGGGAAAAGGCTTTCCCGGGAGAGCTCATCAGTGCGTGCAGCAGCTTGAATTCCCAGACGGTGAGGGGGATTGCCCTGCCGTCGCGGGTGACCCTGCGCCTCACGGGGTCCAGCTCCAGTCCGGCGACGGAGAGGAGGGGCGATGCTGCTGGGGGGGCGGGCCTGCTGCGCCGCAGGATCGCCTTGACCCGCTCCACCAGTTCCCGGGGGCTGAACGGTTTGACCACGTAATCGTCGGCCCCCATGGCCAGCCCCGCGACCCGGTCCACTTCTTCCTCCCGTGCCGTGAGGATCAGGACCGGTACGTCGGAACGGCCCCGCAGTTCCCGGCAGATCGTCCAGCCGTCCATGTTCGGCAGCATCACATCCAGGATGACGAACACCGGGTCGCACCTGTCCGCTGCCTCCAGGGCCTGACCGCCGTCATGGACCACAACGGTGGCAAACCCGTCCCGCTCCAGGTAGGTTGCCACCAGCGCGGCCGTGTTGCGGTCGTCCTCCACGATCAGCACGGTCCCCTGGTTGCCGCCGGCGGGGGATGGTCCTGCTGTCGCGCTCGTTTCGTCCGTCATCGAGCACTCCTCACCTGGGGGAGGCCGAGGCTCCTCCAGGCGGCCATGTGCCCGGAGAGCAGCCGGGCGTTGCGGTAGCCGAAAAGCCCCAGCAGTTTCCTGGCCATGACCGCCCGGGGTCCCAGTTCGCACAGGACCACCATCTCGGCCGCCTTGTCCTCGGGGAGGGGTGCCATCCCCAGGAGGATCTTCCAGGTCGGCGCGTGGAGGGCGCCGGGGATATGGCCGGCCCTGAATTCGAAGCCGGTGCGGACATCCACCACCACCGGGGGGTGACCGGCTGCTATCGTCTCCGCCAGTTCCTTCGGCTCCATGGTATCACCTCGTAAGTTGCCGGCTTTCATCCTTGCCCCGCCGCATCTCTTCCATCTTTGCCGGGATCTTGCCGAACAGCCCGATTCCCAGCTTTCTCATGACAAAGGAACTCCCCATGAACAGCCTGGTGATCCCCATGAGATAGTCCCGTCTGAAATCGGCCTTCATGGTCATGAATTCGATGATCTTCCCCATGTAGAAGCGGCGGTAGCTGTCCGCCTGGGCCACCTCGACCTGGAGCATGCTCATCCCCTCGGGTTCCAGGACCGGATCCACCATGTTGTACTTGCCATAATCGCGGACCCTGATTCGGGGTTCCAGGTCCCGGTATCCCTCTGCATAGGGCCAGGGGGTGTAGGTGAAAAAGTTGGCGATGTCCGGGTTGTACTGCTGGACCATCTGTATGGTCCTGTTGATGCTCGCCGGGGTCTCGTCGGGAAATCCCAGCATGAACGACCCCTCGGACACGATCTCCTCGGCCCGGAGCAGTTCGAAGACCTCCCGGACCTCGTCCGTTGCCATCCGTTTCCCCTCGGCATCCAGAAAACCCTGGTCGGCGGTCTCGATGCCGACCGAGACGTAGATGACCCCCGCCGTGCGATACTTCCCGAGGATGTCCCGGTCCCGGATGATGTCCGCTCCCCTGGTTTCCATGAGGAGATGGACCGGCATCTCCCTGGCGATGACCGCGTCCAGGAGCGCTTCCCACCGTTTCCGGTCACGGGTGGGATACTCGTCGGTGATCAGGAAGACGTTCACCCCGTACGTGCCGTGGAGGTATGCCAGTTCGTCGGCCACCCTCTGCGGATCCCGGGAGCGCCAGGACCTCCCCCAGAACTTCTGCTGGGAGCAGAACCGGCAGCCCTGGTCGCAGCCCCGGGAGGTGCTGACCGCGCCGAGGCGCGAACCGGGGATGGCCAGGCAGGTGTAGTCGTCCCAGGCAATCAGGTCCCACGCGGCCTCAAGCGCATCGAGATCGTCCAGAAGGGGGCGCCTGGCGGTGGCGGTGATGGTGCCGCCGGGGGCCCGGAACGCGATGCCGGGGACCGTGGCCGGATCGCCGCCGGCTTCAAGAACCTCCAGCAACTGCCGGAGGGTGGCCTCCCCCTCGCCGCAGACGATGTAGTCCACGGCAGCTGTGCCGGCTAGCACCTCCTCGTACATGAACGTCGGGTGGATACCCCCCAGGATGGTGACGGTGCGGGGATTGGCCGCCTTTGCCAGTTCGAGGGTCCTGACTGCGGCATCGATGGTGGCGGTCATGGCCGAGGTGGCGACATAATCCGCGTTGGTATCGCGCAGCCGGCGCTCCACATCCCCGAAGCCATCTCCCCTGGCCATGGCGTCGTAGATGGCCGGTGTCACGCGTGCCTGGCGCGCCGCGGCGGCAAGATAGACCAGGCCGAGGGGGATCCAGCGGCCGGCTATCTCGTCAACACCGCTGTGGTAGGGAGGGGTCACGAAAAGGATTGTGCTGGGGTGTGCTGCCGTTTCTATCTGGATTCTCCCGGGAGGGTCTCCGCAGCAGGCCGGTTTCCCGCGTGTTTGGTATGTTTAAATTTCTATCATATTGCGTCCGAATGTTCCATTCAATTGCTGGCCGCCATTACCTCCAGCAGGAGTTCTGGGATTTACTCTTCGGTGAGGATCAACACCACAGGGGTTGAAGGGGTCAGGAATCTCGCCAATTCTCTCCAGATGGCAGGGAGAAATGCCGAGGCGATCGAAGTGTTCCGCCAGGCGGTCTGGCTGAGTCCTCAAGATCCGGAAAGCCATTTTCGCCTGGGGTATGCCTACCTTCTGGCAGGAAACAGCGACCTTGCCTACCAGGAGTACAACCAGTTGGTGCGACTGAACAGCCCATACGCCCAATCGCTGCGTGAATCCCTCAGGGTGCCCGCTCAACGCTGAGCCGCGTCATTTCCCTTCAGGTGAGCGTGCCTGAACCGTTGAAGGACGACGACCGCTCATCTTTTCCTTGCCACGAAACAGGCGTTCCATGTGTCGCTGCCAAGAGCCCTGCCGGTCATGAACTCGCCGGTTTCGACAACCTCGAGGCCGTTCAGGGAAGCCAGAAGATCTATCTCGGGGCAAAAGAGATAGCGCATGGAATGAACTTCCCTGATCTCGTCATGGGTATCGTCTCGTGTGTCGTGGGCCAGCATCTGGTAGTGAACCTCGACCAGATTGTCATTGGGCCTGATGACAGGCTCGGCGATTCTGATGAGTTCCAGCCTGTCACCTGCGCACCTCTTGACCCGGACAGCCGGTCTGTCGTTCAGAACAGCCGGTCCATACCAGCAATCGAAGATGAAATGGCCGCCGGGGCGCAGATGCTCAGATGCGGTAGCGAAAAACTGGCGGATATCGTCATTGCCCGTCTGATAACTGATGACATGGAAGAGGGCAAGGACGACGTCATATGTTGCCGGAAACCTTATTTCCCGGGCATCGCCGCAGGAGAATGCCGGATTGTCATCCCGGGACCGGCGACGCGCCTCCGCAAGCATCACTTCGCTCCGGTCGACGCCATGCACCCGGTAGCCTTCCCCGGCCAGCAATGCGGCATGGATACCCGTGCCGCACCCAAGTTCAAGCAGAGAAACAGCCTGGGCATCACGGCTCCTGATGAGGCCGGTCACGTAGCGAACCTCGGCGGCATAATCCTTGTCCGCGTAGAGCAGATCGTAGTAGCGCCCATACCGGGCAAAATTTTCCATGCTCAACCTCGCGGAGAAGATTTCCCGCCGGTGTTACCCGTCCCTATGGTGCCGGGAAGAGAGTCAGCCATCGGTCTCACGTGCCGCAGCCTCGGCAGCGGTGATGCCGGCAAACCTGGTCTTGTCGGCTTCGCCTGAGTAAGGCCCCTGTTTCACCTCGATCATCTCCACCTCTTCGAGCGCTTCGAATCCGTGACCTCCCGCTGCCAGGAGGATCACGTCGCCAGTTCCGAGAATCCGGCTGGTGACATAGCTGCGCTGCTGATCGTAGAAATCCACCCTCAATCGTCCCTTCTTGAGCAACAGGACCTCCTGGGTGATGAATACTTCGCGCTGCACCGGATTGTGGACGTGGGGGTCAATGACCTTGCCCGGCGGGTGTCTCATGTAGGCTAGCTGCTGGGAAAACTCGTCCGGGGTGAAGAAAACGATCCCGTTGTTGCGATACTCTGCATAGATGATGAGCGCCAGCATGACATTGTCATGGGTTATCTGTTCGAAATTGTTTTTCATGATGTTCTTGTATCACCTTGGCTGGTTATGGCAAGCGTATTCACGCATCCCGGCCCTCTTCAGCAGAGGCGCACGCGAACTCCCGGTCATGCTTGCGGTCGGGATGACCCGTCCGGGCGGATCATCCCCTGTCCGCCAGGCCCCGCTCCGCGACAAGGTCGAGTGCCTCATGAAACACTCCCGCGTGTCTTCTTGCCCCCCCTTCGGCTCGGGAAGACGCCTTGATCACACCATGCTCGGAGGTGAACACCATTTCCCTGCGGGGGAAGAAGAGCCTGAGCGGTAGCCAACAGCATCCTGCAAGCAGGTAGAACAGGGCCGTTGCCCATATGAGCAGGAGGCCGTAATCACCGATGAAGTCGGTTACCACCAGACGCCTGACGTCGGGTAGCGACAGGCGATAGCCGTCGCGCTCATAGCCTCCCCCTGCCGGAACGCTCCCTGTGAAAAGGAGTTCCTTTCCTTTCAGCAGCTTGAACCCGAGAGTCTTGTTGTCCGCCATGTAGGATTGGTAGGGGTCACTGCCGGCAGCCGGTTCCGGAATGCTGAAGACGATCTTGTAGGGGGAGCCCGGCACCGCCACGCTATCCTCTTTTCCCGGAGGGTAGCAGTTCAACGTGTAGGGAGTCTCGTAGCCTTCCGGAAGGTCGGGAGCGGAGAAGCGGAGGAAGAGGGCCAGTCCCAGGTAGCGGGGGTAGATGAAATGCCCTTCGTACAGGGAAGGTGGATAGATGCCGAAGGACCTCTTGCCGTGTCCTGCCGGTGACGGCGCCAGTTCCATGGTCAGGGTCCTTCTCAGTATCGAGCTGGATGATTCCGCCAGAGTGATCCGCGAAATCGTGCCGCCGATCCCGTGCGGCGTCGGTAACGGTTCGCCCTCGATGACCATCTGCCGGTGGACGGACCGGGTGGTGAGACTCACGAGAATACCTGCGAAGAGACAGAGCGTACCTGTCAGAAAAAGGATGCGGAGCGGGAAATTAGTGGTGCCGCGCCAGGCGGCAAGAGAGTTCCCGGTGCAGCGCGTCTTGTATTCTGCGGCAGCGAGGCGGCCCTGGAGTTCCGGGAAGACGGTTGTGGCGGGCAGTTCAACCGTTTCGTCGAACAGTTCCGGCATGACATCTGCCGATCTGCCGGACATTATCCGGCGAATCCTGCGGTGTCTGGCCGTTTCCTGAACAATCCTGGACAGGTAGTTCAGGGGAATCAGGGCGAGCAGTGCGGTAAGGATGATACTCTTGCGGGTGAAAGCCATCAGCGTGACCAGGGTTTCATCGGTAAAAAAGGCGATTCCGATGTAGATGACAAAAAACAGGGAGAGTACCAGGGGGGGGACGGCCCGGGACGATATCAGCGGCAGCGCGGCAGAGAAGAGTCGGTTCATTTGCCCCCCTCCGTTGCCCCTGTCGTCGCCCGCACCGTTGCGGTCCAGCTGTTGATGAGCGTTATGCCATCAATGGCTATGCCGTCAGCCTTTTCCGTGAATTGGACCGGCACGGGGTTGCAGCCCCCCGGTTTGCCGACGGTATCCAGGGGGATGAGCGTCTTGCAGTAGTAGCAGATCACCGATCCTTCCGCCTGGCCATAGCCGTCAGGCTTGCAGATGGCGCAGGCATCGAGGTCAACGGTGAAGCTCCCCGCTGGACTCATCAGCACGAAGAAACGGGCTTGCCGCTCACCCCGTTTGAACAGGTACTTGTGCAGTTTGCCGTCTTCCAGGTCGACCTCCCCCTTTTTCGGGATGAAAATCTCCCCCGACGGGCTTGCCGTGACCGGGATCGGCTTGGGGTCCCAGTACTCCACGGCGGGAAAACTGCTCCGGTAGGCTGCCCCCCCGAGGATGACCACGGTGAGCAGGGGTACGACGAGGAGTGAGCGCTGCCTGCCGATGGCTGCAGCCAGCAGCTTGCGGCGCTGTGCCCCCTGGCGGATATGGGCCACCGACGGGGGGCGCTGGAGCTGAATGGCAAGGAGGACCAGCAGCGCCGGGGTGAACCAGATGGCCATCCCCCCCCAGAATCCGACCTCCTTGCCGAACAGCAGACCGATGAGCTTCCAGGCAATCGGGCGGATAAAGAGGTGGTCCGGGACCAGAACAGATTCCATGAACTGATGCACGAAATCATGAATCCCCTTCATGACCTTCATGCTCAGGGGGGAGAAAAGGTCGAGGCGGAGGATCGACGAGGAGCTGTAGAGCAGGAGCGACACCACCCCGGCCAGCATGCCCGAGGGTGATACCCGGAAAGAGTCGGGGAGCAGCCTCTCCAGATGCCGGGCGCCGGATGCCAGTACCGCGGCCGCCAGTACGAGGAACACAAGGTGCACAAGTGTGCCGCTTCCCCCCTGGAGCGTACAGGCGCCGACGGCCCCGGCCAGAAGGCCGGCCAGCGCAGCGCAGATGCCGGCGCCGAGCGGCGTGCCCAGGAACCGCTCTCCAGTGGGCGTCACCCCTCGGTCGGTACTCCGGTAGATGGCCACGACGGAGCTCCCCCAGAACAGGAGAAAGCTTACTCCCAGGGCCGACCTGATCGTTCCGAAGAGGGTGTTCACCGGAAGGGAGCCGAAAAGAAAAAAAGTCCCCGCAGCGCCCACGGTGAAGCCGACATTGCCCGCGATGGCAACGGTCGGTCGTTGGCCGGAAAACCCCCGCAGCAGGACCAGGACGACGATGGCCCAGGAGAGGATATGGGGAATGAATTTCAGGGCGGACATCAGGCGTTCATCCGTTCTTCCCGCACCAGCACCCCGTCATCGAGGTAGATGGTCCGGTCCCCCCAGGCTGCCACTTCCTGGTTGTGGGTTACCATGATCACCGTGAACCTCTCCTCGGCCCGTAGCTCCCTGAGGAGTTCCATGACCATCATGGTGCTCTTGTGGTCGAGGTTCCCGGTCGGTTCATCTCCCAGGAGCAGTTTCGGGCTGTTGATGATCGCCCTGGCGATGCAGACCCGCTGCTGCTCCCCGCCGGAAAGCTCCCCCGGCCTGTTCTTCAGGCGATGCCCCAGCCCGACCCGCTCCAGTGCTGACCGGGCCTCGGCTTCATCGGGAACGCTGTGGAAGTACTGGGCCATCATGACATTCTCCACGGCGGTCAGGTAGGGTACCAGGTGGTGCTGCTGAAAAATGATCCCCACGTACTCCCTGCGGAACCGTGCCAGCCCGTCCTCGGAAAGCGTGAGCAGGTCCCTTCCCCCGACGAGCAGCGAACCGTCGCTGGGCCGGTCGAGTCCCCCGATGAGGTTCAGCAGCGTGCTTTTACCGGAACCTGAATGCCCCATCACCGACAGCCACTCTCCTTCCGGTACGGTCAGGTCAAGGGGTTTCAGGGCGCAGATCTCGCCGTAACTGCGGCTGAGCCTGCCTGTTTCAACAATCGTTGTTGCCATCAGTGCCGACCTTTCCTTTGTGCAGCCGTAACCGCCGTACCCCCGTGCAACCGGTGAGCCGATCGGTGCCCGCGATCACCAGGGTTGCCCGGGTATCGTAAACCTGCTTCATGACCAGTTCCAGCGCCCGTTCCCGCCACGTCTCTCCAAGTGCGGCGAAGGGTTCGTCAAGCAGGAGCAGCCGGGGTGTGGGGAAGAGTGCCCTGGCCAGGTTCAGACGCCGTTTCTCCCCCGCGGACAGCTCCGCCGGGAAGCGATCGAATACTTCGGCAAGCCCGAACTGCTCCAGGAGCGATTCCCCCCGGCCGGTGACGGAATCCTCCCCGGAGCGGCTGAGCGGCAGGAGGAGATTCTCCATGACCGTCAGCTCGGGGATGAACACCGGTTCCTGAAAGGCAGGGGAGATCGTCCCCTGCCGGACGCTGCCGGGGAGCAGTTCCGTTCCGTCCAGCCGGATACTCCCCGATGTCGGCCGGGCCACTCCCCCCATGATATCCAGGAGTGTCGTCTTGCCGCATCCCGACTCGCCGCGGAGCAGCGCCCGCTCTCCGCTCTCCAGGTCCAGGTCGACGCCGGCAAGCACCGTGACGAAGCCGCCATGGGGCAGCACGTGAGTTTTTCGAATCCCCCGCAGTTCGACTCTCATCGGCCCCCCCGCAGCAGGTCTGCCGGTTCACGTCGCAGGATGAGGAGCACCAGGCCACCACCCGCAAGGCCCAGGGCGCCTGCAAACGCCGGGTAACACCAGGTGATGGCAACGGCAGAGCGGGTGAGCCAGCCGGGGAGGAGCGGTACCCCTGTTGCCATGGTGAGGTACTGACTGCTGAGCCCGAGGGCGATGAAAGCCGCCGCCCCTCCCGCTGCCATGCCCGCCAGGGAGAGAACGAGGGTCTCCAGGCCGAACATGGTGGCCAGGAGCCCCCTGCCGTAGCCGTACGAGCGCAGCAGCCCGAGGCTCGACCGGCGTCCCTGGAGGCCGGTGAAGAGGAAGGCTCCCCCCGAGAGGAGGGCGATGAGCCAGAACGCCGCGGCAAGGGGACCACGGCCCCGGCCCAGATTCTCCAGATGCAGCCGGCCGGCGCGCAACGCCCCGTCAATCGGGAGCGCCCGGATGCCGGGGTGCTGTCGTTCCAGTTCGAGAGCCGTCTGTTGCGGCTCAATCCCGTCGGCAAGCCTGAGGAGCAGCAGGGATGGCCTGCCCCATGGGATGGTGAGCCGGTTGCCGCGGCTGCGTGATGACCGCTCCATCGCGGCCAGCCCTTTCAGGGGGATAAAGAGCGCCGTGTCGAAAGGTGCGGACCTGCTCTGGTCCAGCCGGGCCGTCAGGGTGAAGGTGTGGTCAAAGAATCGCATGGCAGCGCCGGGTGCTTTCATGACCCGCCCGCCGGCCAGAAGTTGCAGTTCGTTGTCCGGAAGAGAGTCTTCCGGACGCAACCAGGGCTGGACCGTAAAGTCCCGCGCAGGGTCGAACCCGACCAGGAGGACTTTCCCCAGTTCACAGCAGGGGTCCGCGGCCGATGTCAGGACATACTGGGGAGCGACCCGGCGGACTGCCGCCATGGCGGCGATCCGCTCCGCGATACCCTCCGGCAGGACGGAATCGACCGGTATCCCGCCGATCAGTCTCTCGATGCCGTCGAGCCTCGTCCCTTGCGGCACGATCATAATGTCCGCCCCGACCCGCCCGGCCGCGCGGGTCGGGGCGGACATTATGAT
>Ga0209725_1001589_pt1 | contig 12707 bp, 14 predicted proteins | sample I18A1metaG_FD_184145 | JGI IMG/M metagenome (GOLD analysis project Ga0209725, IMG submission 184145) | Lake sediment bacterial and archeal communities from Gulf of Boni, Indonesia to study Microbial Dark Matter (Phase II) - ​I18A1 metaG... | ecosystem: Environmental > Aquatic > Freshwater > Lake... | reverse complement strand
TGAATCTTTGTCCAAGCTACATGCCGGACATAGTGAACTCCCAATGCTGCAGAATAATCCTCACGCCCGACAGCGACGAAGAGGAAGACTTCAGACAAGGCAAAGTCAGAATGGGAAGCCTAGGAGTAATCACTGTGAACCTACCCAGGATAGCCTACGAATCTAACGGAGATGACCAGATCTTCTTCGAAACGCTTGACGAGAGAATGGATCTCGCCAAGGGAGCGCTTGAGGTTAAGCGGGACATCATTAAGAAACGCCTGCTCGACGGAGCGCTGCCGTTCGCATCAATGGACTGCGATGGTGAGCCCTACTTGAAGGTCGACAAACAGATTCTAAACATAGGCTTCATTGGTCTGAATGAATCACTGAAGGCTCATGTAGGAGAGGAGCTTCATGAAACCGACAACGCTTGGAGGTTCGGGTTGAAAGTTGTCAGTCACATGGTGAGCAGGGCAGAGGAATACTCTAGGGAGACCGGTTCGAGATTTGGAGTTCTCCAGACTCCGGCCGAAAGTACATGTCATAGGTTAGCGTTGATCGACAGGAAGCTATACGGCGAAAGAGCTGTAGTTCAAGGCGACATTGCAAACGGTTCGATATACTACACCAATAGTTCGCATGTGAGGCCCTCCGCTGATGTCCCATTTGGGCAGAGGGTCAAGATCGAGGCAAGTTTTCATCCCCTCACAAGAGGTGGCGCCATCATGCACGTGTGGCTGGGTGAAGCATACCCATCCCCTGAAGCAATGTGGTCATTGACTAGAAAGATAGCGACGAAAACGTTGGCGGCCTACTTCACGTACACCAAGGATCTCACAATATGCACCAAATGTTCAAGAGTGGAATCAGGGCTTCTTGTGAAATGTCCCAACTGCGGTGCGGTAGACCCGGATCTGGAATGGTGGTCGAGAATAACGGGCTACTACCAACGTGTTAAAGGTTGGAATGCGGGTAAGAGGGCTGAACTGGCAGACAGAAGACGGTATGCAAGTGGAACACTGATTCCAGCCTAGCGTTGAGCCGAGCTAGCCCAGTTCTAGTATTGAAACCAACAGCGCCATTCTCGTTAGAAGCCCATACCACATCTGCTTGAAATATTTGGCGTGTCGGGTTTGGTCCACATCGGAGGCCACTTCATCCGTTCGCGGCAAAGGATGCATAAGGATCATTCGATCTTTAGCCCCCTGAAGTTGGCTTGCAGTGATCCGATATGATCCCTTGATTTTCTCGTATTCCGCCAGGTCCGCGAATCTTTCTTTTTGTATTCTGGTCACGTAAAGGACGTCCAACTCTGGCAGAAGGGGGGCTATCTCAGCCGTTTCTGTGACCTTTATTCGATCACTTATGTCAAGAATTACTTCCGGCCTTATCCTTAGCATTTCAGGAGAGATTAGATGGAGCTTGACCTTGTAGAGCGAGAGGCCATATGCCAATGAGTGAACAGTTCTTCCATATCGAAGATCCCCTGCGAGAGCAATAGTTGCTCCGTCGACTGATCCGAGTTCTCTTCTTATCGTATAAATGTCCAGAAGCGCTTGCGTCGGGTGTTCTTCTGCCCCGGAACCTGCATTAATAACAGGAATTGACGCGAAATCCGCGGCTAATCGAGCTGCTCCTTCGAGCGGATGCCTAATCACGAGTATGTCAGCATAATTCTCGACTGTCCTCACAGTGTCCGCTAGGTTTTCTCCCTTCTCAACAGATGAAACCCTCGGCTCAGCGAAACCAATGGCTCCACCTCCGAGACGCATCATTGCAGACTCAAAGCTGAGTCTCGTGCGGGTACTGGGTTCATAGAACAGAGTTCCCATCAGCTTCCCGCGAAGTAGACTTGCACCAGTCCTAGCGAGATCCTCCATCGAATCAGACTTCTCCAACAACCAGTCGATCTCGGTCCTTGAGAAGTCTTTGATCGATATGACATCCCTTCCTCTCAGGTTCATAGGGACCCTCATTATAAGCTTCGGGAGATGCCGTGTTAAAACGATTATTGCCCGCCTGAAATGCATGTTCTCTCGAATCAGCTACGCTTCGTTCCGTTTCATTGTGAAACCTTTGAGGTGAGATTGACCGCATTTGAGTTCAGTTCCCGTGTCTCGAATAAACGGTTATTTAATCACCCGGTACAGCATAGCCAAGAAGGATAGGCTTGTCGCGTCGAGAGGAACTTTATGTCAAGAAGATCAAGGATGGTACTGTGATAGATCACATAGCTCCGGGCCACGCTCTGGATGTTCTAAGGATTCTAGATATTGACGGCAGGGAAGGAGTAGTAGTGAGCATCGCTATGAACGTTTCCAGCAAGAAGTTCAAGAAGAAGGACATTGTCAAGATCGAAGGGAGGGAGCTTGCTCCCCATGAGCTAGACAAAATCGCCCTTATAGCTCCAACCGCAACAATAAACATCATTCAAGACTATTCCGTGACGAAGAAGGAAAAGGTACATTTCCCGAGTGTGATCACGGGAATAGTCAGATGCGCCAATCCGGCCTGCGTCTCCAACGCAAAGGAACCTGTGCAGCCTATGTTCAGCGTTGAGAACCCAGAGCCTTTGAGGCTTCGTTGCCACTTCTGCGGGAGAATCATGGAGAAGAGCGATGTTCTGAAACAATTCTAGACGCGCCCTAGGTACAGCGAAAATTGAGGCCCGGCAGACGTTCGCAGTCTGTGAAGGGCAAATCACCTGAAACTCTTAAATAGTGTGGCCAGACACGTCAGCATTCATTCAAGCAACCGATCAGGGTATCCCAAATTCACAAGGTTCGAGGAGATTCGGATCATGTTCGGCTCGTCGATGGATACGCTGCTCATCTTCATCGTCACAACCCCTTTGGTCGGCCGGTTTACTCAAAATGTCAAATTGGCGAAATATCGGGACAGAGCTTGTGGAGTCTATGCTCTTCTGGGACTGCTGGTTTCGGCGTACTTCATATTCGACCTTTACGAGGCGGTAGAGTCCAGATCCGTTGTCGTGATCACGTTTCTCCAGAGTCACCCTCCGCCGTTAGGGGCGTGTTTCGAGGTAGACATGCTAGGTGTTTTCATGGCATCTCTAATCATAGGACTTGGAATCGGTGCGTGCCTGTACTCAATCAGCTACATGGAACACGACACAGGCCTCGTGCTCTACTATGTGTTGCTGCTGGGCCAGTTAGCAGGCATGGTCGGAGTAGTATTTGCAGGAGATCTTTTCACCCTATTCATCTTCTGGGAGTTGATGTGCCTGACCTCCTATTGTCTCGTCGCCTACAGGAAGAAGAGATGGGCACCGGTCGAGGCGGGCTTCAAATTTCTAATCATGAGCTCATTCGGAAATGTAACTGTCCTTTTCGCAATGTCTCTCCTATATGGCATGACTGGAACGTTGAACTTGGCCTTCCTAGCATCCAGCTTGCAGCATGCCAAGGACTCCGTCTGGATTCTGCTTGCCATGGTCATGGCTGTGGTCGGATTTGGTGTTGAAGCCGCTTTGGTTCCTCTGCACTTTTGGCTTCCTGATGCGCATCCCGAGGCGCCGAGTCCGATAAGTGCCTTGCTCTCTGGTGTCGTGATCAAGACTGGAGCCTACGCGCTTCTCCGGGCTCTATTTCTGGTGTTTCCCTCCGTACAGGTTAGCTGGCAACTGATGCTTGCGGTTGTGGCGGTAATCACAATGACTGTAGGGAACCTTATGGCTCTGCTGCAAGAGGACTTCAAGCGGCTTCTGGCATACAGCAGTGTTGCACACATGGGATATGTAGTATTCGGCTTGACTACGGCCTATGGAGTCACGGCCAGCCTATTCCACGTGATGAACCACGCGATCATGAAGGGGCTCCTATTCTTGTGCGCAGGTTGTTATGTCAACATGGTTGGAACCCGCGAAATCGAGGAGCTATCCGGAGTGTGGAGGAGGATGCCCGTGACGACGATCGTCTGTACGATAGGTCTCTTCGCCATAGCTGGTATGCCTCCGCTCAACGGTTTTGTAAGTGAGTTCATGTTGGTGATGGCGGGAATTAGGGCAGGTACTGAAGCAGCCAGATCATATATGAATGTCCTTTCAGCCATAATGCTTGTCAACATGCTATTCTCAGTTGCATATTATCTTAGGCTGGTCCAAATCTTTGTGTTGAAGAAGGAAAGTCAGACAGTGATCAGTAGGGCCCGCGAGGCTCCGGCTTCGATGCTTTTGCCAATCTGCGTACTCGCGCTCCTATCCATCTTAATAGGAGTTTACCCCTATCCATTCCTGAGTTTCGTGGAGAAAGCCGCCAACGCGGTGTCACAAACAACGACTTACATCTCGGCCATAGTCGGCTAGGTTCTATCTTTGATTTCAAGTCGCCAGAGGAGATTCGGTTGGCACATGCATTTTCCGCCTCATAGTTTTAATGGGACTTGAGTCTCGGAAGAGGTAAATCGCTTCGGAATGGCGGCGCGAAGGTTGAGGACCAGAAGAATAAGACAACTGATCCACAACGGAGTAATCATTCCCCAATATGAACCAAAGGGGTTCTCAATCTTCTACGATGGCAAGCGCATCGCACTTGACCCAACGCAGGAAGAGATGGCGGTAGCATGGGTCAGGAAGCTCGGGACAGATTACGTGAATGATCCAGTGTTTGTCGAAAACTTCCTTTCGGATTTCTGTCGAGCCCTCAATCTGCCGAACCCATGCCAGATCCAGGAGTTTGACTTCTCGGAGATCCAAAGCTGGGTCGAGAGAGAGAAGCTGAAGAAGGAGCAAATGTCGAGAGAAGAGAAGAAAGCCCTAGCAACGGAGCGGAAGAAAATCCGCGAGTCGAACAAGCAGAAGTATGGCTTTGCGATAGTCAACGGGGGGAGAGTAGAGCTTGGAAACTACACGGTTGAGCCGCCGTGTATCTTCATGGGGCGCGGCAAACATCCTTTGCGAGGTAGATGGAAGCCAAGAGTGAACTACAGCGACATTACCCTTAACTTGTCGTCAGACGCCCCAAGGCCGATCTCGCCGGACGGAAGCGACTGGAAAGAGATTGTTTTCAATCCCGACTATCTGTGGATTGCCAGATGGGATGACAAGCTCAGGGATGTCGAAAAATACGTGTGGTTTGCAGACACGGCGGAATTCAAACAGAGACGGGACATAGAGAAGCTCAATCTGGCAAGACAGCTGGGAGGGACCTTTCAGGACGTGAGGCGCCACATAGAAGAGAATCTTGGATCCGCTGACCCTGTAAGGAGAAAGATCGCAACCGTATGTTATCTAATCGATAATCTGAAGATGAGAGTGGGCGACGAAAAGGGTGAGGACGAAGCCGACACAGTTGGCGCGACAACATTGCGTTCTGAGCACCTCAGGATCTCAGAGGAAGGCGAAGTGATCTTCAATTTTCTGGGGAAGGATTCAGTAAGATGGGTTCAGAGAATACGACCTCCCTATCAGGTCATAGAGAACTTGAAGGAGTCGATAGGTCCGAAACGAAAGTCCCATCTGTTCCAAGGAATCCGATCGGAGAAAGTGAACGCGTTCCTAGATGAAGTCATGCCAGGACTCACTGCGAAGGTCTTCAGAACCCACCATGCGACGAAGGCAGTGAGAGACTATCTTTCAACGGCTGAGGTGGCTCCAGAGGATGACGATCTTGTCAAGAAGCACATCGCAACGATGGCGAATCTTCAGGCCGCAAAGACCTGTAACCACAAGAGAAAGCTTCCAAAGAACTGGAATGAGTCAATGGCAAAGAAGGTTGAGCGGCTGAAAGAGCTCCGGAAGAAGGGGAAGAGGAAGCAGGTGAGCACCCTGTCGCTGAGAATCAGACTGCTCAAAGCCACAAGGGACTACAACTTGGGCACATCCCTCAGAAGCTACGTAGACCCACGAACCTATGCGTCTTGGGGCAGAAGGGTCAACTACGATTGGAAGAAATACTATCCGAAGACGCTTCAGAGAAAATTCGCTTGGGTTGACAGGGCAAAGCACGCCTGAGTAATCTTGGCAACTGTGTCCCTTGGATGCCTTGACGCTAGCTTATGATCCTAACGCCGGAACCTTTTGGATACTTCTCAGCCAGCGTCAAGAGTGATAAGCACTTGCCTCCAGCTTTCTCGATCTTGTCTCTCGCCTGACTAGTGAACTTGTAGGCTGCAACAGTCACCTTGCTCTCGATAGCTCCAGACCCCAAGACCCGTCCAGGAATCACAATGATCTCTCCTCTTGAAACATGTCTCTCAATCTGGCCAACATTGACCGCTACTCTCGATCTCTTTGGCTTGCTGAGGAGACTGGCCACTGTCTCCCAGATTCTCACGTTGTTCTTTCTGGAAATTCTCTTGAGTTGAGAGACAACTTTGCGCAGTTCAGGGTTCGTGCTTCTACGAGACATCTTGTTCATCCCTCTTTGCATATGCATCGTCAGGTCGGTTTTCTGACCGTTGATGCCTTCGCGTCTAATTAAACTGTCTAATCCAAGCTTTCGGCAAGGTGCTTGACACCGAATCGCCGCTCACTCAAGAACTCTTTGATGTCTTCTTCGTGATCAGGCCAGTGTGACATGTGGCAACAGCGATGAAACCTGCGGCGACGGTTACCTTCTGTTCTTGAGGTGTATTATGGCTTTTGCGAGATCGCCATCGGTAGCTTCCAATGCATTCTTTGCCTCCTCCATGCTAACACCAGCTTGCTCTGAAACTAGCTTAATGTCATCCTCTGACGCTTGCCCTGGCTTGATCGTAGGCTCCTCCCTCTGCCTCCCTCCTGCTACTTGATAGACCTGTTGGCCTTGGATCGTCACTGCGGTTACACTAGGCTCCTCTATGATTATCCTTCGATCATCAGTTTCGATGACAACTTCTCTCGCTCCCTCGATCTCTTTGACCTGCATCCCCATCTTCTGCATCGCTCTCATCGCATCTCTTCCTCCAGGGATTCCCCCCCTTGCAGCACGCATTGCCTTGTATGCCATCGTCTCACCCTCACGTCAAGTCATTGCACTACTCGACTAATGAATGCAACTGAGCGAACGAATAACATGTTGGATCGGCTACTTCAGAGCCATTTCTTGAACCAGCTCACTATCTGATTTAGTCTTTCTATCCCGTGTCTAGGCTTACAGCTTCGTGATAGTTCAAAGGAGAATGCTCTTAAATTCCAGCCAGATCATTTTATGCCGTGTTCTCAACGAGCCTTTCGCAGTCAGAGTTTCGATGAACCATGCGTATGTAGGGGTTTTAGTTGTGCCTCAAAACGTCTGTCCCAAGAGAGAGGATATGAGAAAAGCTACCGCTGAGGAACTCTTCAAACTCAGGGGTGTAGCAAGCTATCAGCTCGGTAGAGGAACAGGACCCGCTCTTTTCACAAAGGAGACAATGGTTGTTCACTCTTCACGTACAGGTAGAATGAGGCATCTTTACCGTGATGGCAAGCTTGTGGCTACTCTGCGTCCTACCGATGGTATGCTCGCCTTATCACTTGCAGGCGCTCAGCTGCTAATGAAAGGCAGGAGCTTCAGGAATATTGTGACAGTTCAAACAGATGTTTCAGATTTCATTAAGTGTGGAAGGAATGTGTTCGCCAAACATGTGGTTCATGCAAGTTCGACGATACGTCCTGAGGACGAGGTCGTTGTAGTAAACGAAAGGAACGAGCTGCTGGCGACAGGGAGAGCATTCTTGAGCGGAGAGGAAATGCTTTCGTTTAGACGAGGCGTTGCCGTCAAAGTCAGGCACGGAAGCTCCCAATCCTAAATGCAGGTCTCCTCATTGAAGGCACGAGATCATGACTTCTCTCTTGGCCTGTATTCAGAGGGTGACGGCGATGAAGATACGCATGAACGTGGACAAGTTGTCAGTCCAGTAGTTTCGAAGAGTGCATACAAGATCTCCTCAGATGGCAGACCAGTAGTCCTTCCCGCTGTAGATGGAATAGCGTACAACGTGAGGGTGGGCGATCCAGCCTCCAGATGGGAGGCTGACCACATAGAAACCTATTGCAGCTGAGAAAGTCCTGACTCTATGCCCTTGCCCAGAGGAGCCATCAAGACCAAATATGTCTCCTCCACTTCTAGAGATAGTGAACGGATTTGAACTGCGATGTCTGTGGGCAGAAGATAACTGGGAAACCTGCGTGGGTCATAATCGAAACGGCGAAACTTGTTGTGTGCTCGCGTTGTGCAACCCTTGGCCGACCCTATCATGAGCCATCTCCACGACGAGTAGAACGACATATGACGGCAGCTTACCGTTCATCTCGACCACCTAGACCCGTTTCACCCCAGGCGCTAGCGGAGCTTGACGTGGTCGAGGGTTATGCGACAAGAATACGTGAAGCAAGAGAGAGGATGGGACTCAGCCAGCAGGACCTTGCAACGAGAGTTAAGGAAAGGCTTTCGCTCATCCAGAAGGCTGAGTCAGGCAAGATAGCTCCTGATGTGAAGCTTTGCCGTGAACTCGAACATTGTTTGAGAATCGTACTTCTTACTTCTAGAGTTGAGGTCCCAGAGTCAACGGGTACAGTCGAGGCTCGAAGCCTCACGCTGGGAGACATAGCCAGAGTGAAGCGCAGAGATCAAAACCCATGAGCACGCCTAAAGGGACTTCGGGTTCGAACGTAGTTGTGTTAAGGTGGGGGCATAGGCCAAGAGACCTAAGGGTCACTACGCATGTTGCCTTGACAGCACGTGCCCTCGGAGCCTCAGGCTTCATTCTCGCAGATGTTGAAGACAAGAGCATCAAGGCAAAGATCGACGAGGTCGCCGCCGAGTGGGGCGGTCGCTTCTCTTTTGAGATGGGGGTTCCATGGAGGAAGGCTGTGGGAAGATGGAAAGAAAGTGGTGGCATCGTGGTTCATCTGACCATGTACGGTCAGAACATCAGTGAGACTGACGTGATGCACAAGATCAGATCGTCGCATCGCAGCGTCATGGTCATCGTCGGAAGTCAGAAAGTTCCATCCGAATTTTTCTCAGAAGAGTTCTCGGACTACAACATTGCTATTGGAGGGCAGCCTCACTCGGAGGTGGCCGCGCTCGCAGTCTTCCTAGATCGGCTTTTTGAAGGGAGCCAATTATCGAGAAAGTTTGAAGACGCAAGAATCGGAGTGCTTCATTCGCCCAGAGGGAAACGTCTAGTCAGGGTTGATTCTGCCCCGTCAACTTCGAATGAGATCGTTTGATTATCGCTGAAAAGGCATTAATTCTCGGATCGCCATATATTAGTGCAGAGCGCCTCTATCAGGGAGACTCAGGCCCTTTGTCCTTCATCGATGAGGAACTTGTTAAGGTGGCCAGGTTTTTTGGGGGCGAAGACGCTGTGAAGGTTGTCGAGGTTCTGGGAAAAATCAAAGAGGCGACGGACGACACAATTGCCGCTGAGACTGGCATTCGACTGAACACTGTGAGGAAGATCCTGTACAAGCTCTATGATCATGCCTTGGTCTCTTCCACAAGGGTTCGAAACGAGAATACGGGTTGGTACACTTTCTTCTGGCGGCTTCAGCCAGACCAGCTTGATGCCTTCATACGGAGTCGGAAGAGAAGGACCCTTGAGAAGCTGAGATCCCGACTGGAACATGAGCGTTCACATAGTTTCTTCGCGTGTGAGCAATGCAAGGAAGTCCGGGTCACATTTGAGGAAGCGATGGAGACAGCTTTCAGATGCTCGAAATGTGGTAGCCCACTTACCGGCGTCGACAACTCCAAGATAACGGAGAAGCTGTCTGGGCTGATCAAGAAGCTTGAGGATGAACTCAGTGAGTAGTCTTCCTTCGCGAGCCAAGGCCCTGGCTACGCTGAGGAAGGCAGGATGCCCCAACAAAGTCATCAAGCACAGTCTGTTAGTGGCGAAGATAGCTGAGGAGATTGTTAATTCCATTAATCCCAAGATCAATGTGGATTATCACCTGGTGGAGATTGGGGCTCTGCTTCACGATATTGGTAGGTCAATAACGCACGGGGTTGAACACGGATGCGTAGGCGCCGCGATTCTAGAAGAGCTTGGTTATCCCGGCATTTTGGTTGGACTGGTTAGGAACCATGTTGGAGCTGGTATACCTCGCAAAGAGGCAATTGCTCTCGGACTTCCACCCAGAGATTATCTGCCAGCAACGGCTGAGGAGAAGGTCGTTTGCTACGCTGACAAGCTCGCCCGCGGAAGTGTCCGCATATCATTCGAGGAAGCTCTGAAAGCTTTCGCGGCAGATCTAGGCTCTCACCATCCGGGTTTGGCGCGGTTTAGACGTCTTCACGAGGAAATTGTGGGACTCGCACGTGGTGCTGACGGTGGAACTTGTTCTTCTAGAAAAGATCCCTCGGGGAAGAGATAGAAGATTCCTGGGCGAGCTAGAGGCAAGGCTCCGAGATGAATCTTCAGGACTAGCCGTTGACATCAGGATGATAGGCCTGACGAAGAGTCGCCTGCCTAGGGTCAAGTGCTCAGGAGATGACCAAGAAGCGTTCATGGAGATTTTGCGACGGTCACATGGTGTTGGCCCGCGAAATTACCTTGATTTGTCCGATCAGCCGATACGCAAAGGATTCGTCGTTAAGCCTTCAAAGCGAGAAGAGGCTCTGTCGATTGATGTTGGACTGGAATCCGACACGTCTTGTCACGTGACACTCCCAGTAGATAGACTAAGGGCCCAGCTCTTCGACGGCCGAGGTGTTCCGTTGCGCGACATGGTCGCAAGGTGCGGTTTTCTGGAAGACTATCCTTTGGAGTTGAGAATCATATCGCATGATGAGTACAGCCAACGCATAGAGGCTGAGCTGTCTGATCGACAGCGGAGCCTGATCCAAGAATGGCGCCAAGTTCCTCTCGACAGAGTCATCGCACAGGACGTTCTGGCTTCAGAGGTTTCAGCTGCTGTGAAAAAGGCAAGAATCGATAGAGACCTCGCCGCGATCGAGAATCTATCTCTGTGTACACACAGCCTGATATGCAAGCTCGGAACTGATGGTCGTGGCATTGTTCCGAAACTTGGACCATATCTCAGAGAGGCGAGGTTCTTCGTCTTTCATCCAAATTCGCGCAATGATACGCCGAGAACAGAGGCGAACCTTTCAAAAACAAGATAGGGAGGCCATTTGCCTAACCTATAGATAGCGGCCTCGGAGAAGAGTAGTCCTTGAGCGAAGTGAAGGCTAGCGATCTTGCGCAATGGTTAGAATCACAAGTAGGCAGAGAAGTGAGACCGACCAAGGAAAGGGCCACACAGCTTGTGTCAAGAGTAATGGAAGGCATTCAGAACATTCGAAGGATCGCCGTTGACCTCTCTGAGGAAGATGTTTCAAGCGCTGTCGATTCTGCTGAGAGATCGAAAATCGAAATCGCGAGGAATTTTGGCGCACGCATAGTGGGCGTCGTCGATGGGGTCCAGCAGCCTGAGCCGATCACCTACGATGCCCTGACGGAGTTCCTGAGTAACATTCGCAAGTTCCAATCTGAGTTACTCTATGCTGGCTCGATCTGGATAAGGAAGCTCGATCAGCGATACAAGGAGGATGTCAGGAAGATGGAGATTGGTCTCTCAGATGTCCGGGCGCATGGAAGGATGCTTGAGGAACATGTGGATCGAAGGTACAGGGGAGTCAGGAAGTATGAAACCCTTCTTAGAGATGTCGAGACCCTCAAGACCTTTTCCGATGAAATTGCTCGCCTCGAGGACGAGATCTCGCAGACCAAGAGCCAGAGAGAGAATCTTCAGGTTGCCTGTGAAGAACTAGACGAGGAATTGAGGCGAATCGAGAGATCGGATAAGCTCCTGAAAGTCTCACAGCTTGAGTCTGCTGTGCATAGAGCTCGGGAAGAGATCGTTAGCTTGTTCCGTCCTCTGGAGAAACCGGTGGATAAGCTCCTCAAGCTCTCGGAGCGGGAGAAGCAGAAACTCAATCCCACTGTCGCCGCAACCTTGTCAGGATACCTAAGAAATCCCGTGGAAAGCCTAGGCAATTCGACTGTTGACTATAGGGAGTTGAGGTTAGCTCTAGACGGACTCGAATCGATGTTGGAGGCCAACCTCCTTGATTTGAAGGATTCAAGGGTAAGAGGAGCCCTGAAAAGCATATCTCGGATCAGAGACGACGCGAATCTTGATGCCCTTCGGGAGAAGTATCTGAAAGCCACGCAGGCATATGAAGCGGCATCCCAATCCAGCGAATTGAGATCTCTCTACCTAAGACGAGAAGAATTCCAATCCAAACGCACAGAGACAGGAGAAGCACTTGCGAAACTTGATCGAGCCCTATCCTCGCTTCAGGCGAGAAAAGATGAATTGACGAAGAGACTTGCGCATCTTAGGGCCGCAATCGAGGAATCTATACGTGAGGTTACAGGCCAATCGATTCGAATTTCAGATCTACCATCTATGCGGTGATGACAGCGTTCGATACCAGAAACCGAAATCTCAGCCACCAAACACAACCGTTATGGCTTTGTTCAGGCATCTCTAGCTCACTCCTCTGGGCCGGTAGTTCAGCTGGCTAGAAAGCCAAGACTTGGCAAGAACGTCGGCCTTACACGCCGAAGGTCATCGGTTCGAATCCGATCCGGCCCACGTTCCCGCTCCTCCAAGCCTACATCGCCCTAAGACTAGCACTGGAAGGAGCCAAAGATGGGTAGAACCATCCTCCTCATACCGAATAATACTCGAAGAAGAGCTGAAACGCTGGGAAAAGTTCCAAGATGCGCTGCGTATCGATGAGCGCGAAACCTTCGAGGATCTGATGGATGAATGTCGACGATACGCC
>Ga0209725_1001586_pt1 | contig 12710 bp, 9 predicted proteins | sample I18A1metaG_FD_184145 | JGI IMG/M metagenome (GOLD analysis project Ga0209725, IMG submission 184145) | Lake sediment bacterial and archeal communities from Gulf of Boni, Indonesia to study Microbial Dark Matter (Phase II) - ​I18A1 metaG... | ecosystem: Environmental > Aquatic > Freshwater > Lake... | reverse complement strand
AGACTAATCTCCTTAACAGGGTCAATGCCCCAGAACAATATCCAGCCCATAGCCTATCTACTCCAGGAATATCAACTATATACCCCTGGAGCGGTCAACGACCGCTTTCTTTCATATCATCTCCTTATTTCGCTGTTTCCAGCGGTATCTCCCGTACCGTCCCGAAGACGGCAAGGGGCTGGTCGAATTTCTTGTCGTCCCCCACCACCACCACGGTCAGGCTGTCGGGGTGCAGGTAGTTGCGACCGACCCGCAGCACATCCTCGCGGGTCACCTTGGCGATATTGGCACGGAAGTTCTCCAGGTACCCTGCCGGGAACCCGTAAAATTCGAGGCGCGCCTGCTGGTTGACCACGGAGTCGGCGCGGGCGAACCCGAAGATGAAGGAGTTGATGATGGACTCCTTGGCCTGCTGCAGCTCTTCGTTCGACACCGGCGTCTTCGTCATGTCGGCGATGATCCCCTCCATCAGGCCGATGACCTTGGCCGTCGAGGCGGACTTGGTCTCCGTTTCGGCGATGAAGGTCCCCGGGAAGCGCCGGCCGATGTCGAAGCGGCTCCCCGCGTGGTAGGCCAGCCCCTGGTTGGACCTGATCTCCTGGGTCAGGCGCGAGGTGAAGCCCCCCCCGAGGATGTAGTCCATGACCCGCACGGCATACTGGTCGGGATTGTTCTTCTCAAGCCCCGGGTGCCCCATCCTGATCACCGACTGGCTCACCTGCTTGCGCGCCAGGAGGATCTGCTTCTTCGGGGTGGTGTCGGGAGCGGCAACCGGGGGGAGCTGCTCCTCCGCAGGGCGCCACCCTCCCAGGAGCTTCTCCAGCCGGGCCTTCATCGCCGCCGGATTGAAGTCGCCGCTCACCGCCAGGATCATCCCCTGGGGACGGTAGAAACGCCGGTAGAAGGCGTCCAGGTCGGCGCGGCTGATCCGGCCCACCGATTCCATGGTCGCTTCCCGGCCGAGGGGGTGCCCCTCGTAGAGCGCCTTGTGAATCTCCCGGCCGGCGATCGCCTTGGGGTCGTCGTTCTGGCGGCGGATCGCCTCCCGGGTATTCTTCTTCGCCAGCTCCACCCGCGCTTCGTTGAACGCGGGGCGGAGCAGCACGTCGGTGAACAGCTCCAGGGTACGGTCCAGGTTCTTCGCCAGGGTGTACATGGCAAGGGTTCCCGAATCCTCGCCGATGCCGGACTCGATGCCGGATGACATGAACTCCAGCTCCGCATCGAGCTGCTCGGGTGAGAGGGAGGTGGTGCCGCCGCTCCTGAGGACGGCGCCGGTAATCCCCGCCAGCCCGGTCAGCTCCGCCGGTTCATAGACGCTGCCGACCCTGACGTAGGCGGTCATGTTCACCAGGGGGAGCTCATGATCCTCCAGCAGGTACAGGACGATGCCGTTGCTCAGGGTGGCCCGCTCGCTCCTGGGGATGGTGAAGTCGAGGGGGGCGAAGGTCAGCGTGCGCGGGTCCACCGTCCGGGGCGCGGCCGCACACGCCGCAAGGGAAAGGAGCATCATGCTCAGGGAGACGAGACGACAGAGACGGTTCATTGTTTGGCCACCTCCTGGGGGGTGATGAAACCGACGATGCGGTTCTCCCTGGTAAAGTACTTCCTGGCTACCCGCTGGATGTCCTCCGGCGTGACCGTTGCGACCTGGCGGCGATGCTCGATGAGGTAGCGCCAGGTACCGGCAATCGCCTCGTACTCGGTCAGGTTGCGGGCCAGTCCGCCGATGGAGGTCATCTGCCGGGCCTCCTCGTACTCCAGGCGGTTGAGGATCTGCTCCAGTTCCCGCTTGGTGACCGGTTCGTTCTTCAGCTTCTCCAGCTCCTCGTAGACCGCGGCTTCGACCTCGGCGACCGTATGGGGCGCCTGGGGGGTCGCCGAGATGATGAACAGGTTGGGATAGCGGGAGCCCGGGGCGGAAAAGGCGCCGATCCCGGCCACCAGCTGCTTCTCCACCACCAGCTTCTTGTGGAGCCGCGAGGTGCGGCCGTCGGAGAGAAGCATGTCGATGACGTCGAAGACCAGGTCATCCCGGTGGGGGAGGGTCGGTTTGTGGAAGGCGATCATCAGCTCCGAGCCGGCATCACCCACCACCTCGATCCGCTTTTCCCCCTGCTGGGGGGGCTCCTCGACCGCCACCGGCGGCACTGGCACCCCCGGCGGGATGGCGCCGAAGTAGCGTTCCACCATGGCGATGGTCTTGTCCGGGTCGATGTCCCCGACAATGGCGATGATGGCGTTGTTGGGGGCATAGTAGCGATGGAGGAAATCCTCCGCCTTGGTCCTGGTCAGGTTGGCGATGTCGGACATCCAGCCGATGACCGGCTGCCCCATGGGGTGGGCGTTGAAGGAGCTGGCGAGGAATGTCTCCCACAGCTTACCTTCCGGCTCTGCTTCATAGGAGCGGCGCCGCTCCTCCATGACCACGGCCCGCTCGGTGTAGAACTCCCGCAGCACGGGGTTCAGCATCCGGTCCGACTCGATGGCTGCCCAGAGCTCCAGCTTGTTGGAGGGGAGGCTGATCAGGTAGGTGGTGCCGTCCTTGCTGGTGTAGGCGTTGTAGTTCGCACCGCCGTTGCGGTTGTAGATCTGGGCGAACTCCTCCTTGACCACGTACGTGCCGGCCTCCTTCTCCAGGTCGGCCAGCTCCTTCTCCAGCCGTGCCACCAGTGAGGCGTCACCCTTCTCCCGCTTCGCCTTCTCCAGGGTAAGCCGCTGGGCCACGACCTCGATCCGGTCCAGCAGGGGCTTTTCCGCCGCGTAGTCGGTGGTGCCGAGGGTCTTGGTCCCCTTGAAGAGCATGTGCTCCAGGAGGTGGGCGATCCCCCGCTCGTCGCTCCGCTCGTCCACGCTCCCGACCCGGTAGCGGATCCAGGCCGCCACGGTCGGCGAGGTGTGGCGCTCCACCATGAGCAACTTCAGCCCGTTGGCGAAGGTATGCTCCCTGACCCGGTCCGCCAGACCCTGGGCATGGGCGGAAACGGTCACCCCCAGCAGGGCCGCCACCGCCACTATCCGTTTGACGCACTGCATCATTCGTTCACCTCGCGATAAATTTCCCCTCAGGGGGTACCAGTGTACAGCAGCAGTCGACCGCCTGTAAACCCGGAAGTGGCGAGAGAAAAAAGTTCACTTCACCTCCCCGGTTATGGTAAAGAGGAGCGAAACCACTTACTGCAAAGGAGCCACACATGAGCGGCGAACAGAATCCACGGGTCCTGATGGAGACCTCAATGGGCAACATCACCATCGAACTTTTCAAGGAGAAGGCCCCGATCTCCGTGCGCAACTTTCTCTCCTACGTCAACGAAGGATTTTACGACGGCCTGATCTTCCACCGGGTCATCAACGGCTTCATGATCCAGGGCGGGGGGATGGACGAGAACATGCAGCCGAAGAAGACCAAGTTCGCCATCAAGAACGAGGCAGCCAACGGCCTGAAGAACCTGAAGGGGACCCTGGCCATGGCGAGGACCTCGGTGGTGGACAGCGCCACCTCCCAGTTCTTCATCAACGTGGCCGACAATGCCTTCCTCGACTACAAGGGGAAGCGCCCGGAGGAGTTCGGCTATGCCGTCTTCGGCCAGGTCGTGGAAGGGATGGACGTGGTCGATGCCATCAAGGTGGTCAAGACCGGCAACAAGGCCGGCCACGCCGATGTGCCGGTGGAACCGGTGACCATCACCAGGGTTTCCGCGCTCGCCTGAGACCGGCAACTAGCCCGCACCAAAAAAAGGCCGCCGGTTACCCCGGCGGCCTTTTTTCATCCCTCTTCCCGCGATGGGCCCTCAATCGGCCGGCGCGGGAACGACCGTCTCCCCCTTACCCTGCACCTGCTGCGCCCCCCCTTCGTGGAACACCACCCTGTCCCGCCCCTCGGCCTTTGCCAGGTAGAGTGCCCCCTGGGCTGCCGCGAGGAGGGCGGCGGCATCGGTCCCATCCGCGGGGTAGGCGGCGATGCCGATGCTGGCGGAGATCTTCCCCGCGGGGAGTGACGCGACCCCCGGTATCTTCAGGCGGGAGCAGGACCTCCGGATCCGCTCCGCCACCGGTGCGGTTTCCCCCTTGGGGGTGCCGGGGAGGATGATGCAGAAGGTCTGGCCGCTGTAACTGCAGACCACGTCCATCTGGCGGGCCGACCGGGTGATGGCGGCCACGATCTTCTTGATGGCAGCTGCCGCCGCTGCCGGTCCGCAGAGTGACTCGTAGAGGGTGAGATGGTCCATCTCCACCATGACGAGGCTGAACACCAGCTCCTGCCGCTGGCTCCGGTTGACCTCCTCAGCCAGGCGCTTGTCGAGGAAGCTGCGGTTGTAGAGGTTGGTCGCCGGATCCACCGCCGCCAGGTTCCCCAGCAGTTCGGCCTGGCGGCGGGACTCGGTCCGCTCCAGCACCATGACCGCCTGCCCCAGGAGGAGGGTGAGGAGCTGCAGGTCGTTTTCCGTGAAGATATCCGTCCCCCCCTTGTCGGAGAGGTTCAGCACGCCGACGACCCGGTCCCCCCTGCGGAAGGGGATGCTGATGAAGGACTTGGTCTTGTAGCGGGGCCGGTTGGTGGTGGCGACCCGGCTGTCGGTCTCGATGTCGTTGACGACGATGGGGGTGCCGGTTGCCGCCACCCTCCCCGCAATCCCCTCACCCATCTTGATGTGAAGGCTCCGGGAGATCTGCTCGTTCAGGCCCAGGGATGCCACGATCCGGAGGGAGAGGCCGGACTCGTCCACCAGCATGAGGGAGCCGCTGCTGGCGCCGAGAAAGGTGGCGGCACTCTGCAGGATGCAGCTGTTGAGCTCGTCCACGGTCTGCACCTCGGCCATGGCGGCGGTCATGGCGATCAGCCGGGCGGGGAGGGATGAGTCGGAGTACTGGTTGGCCTCGTTGCGCAGCTGCTGCAGCCGGGTGGCGGCGCGGCCGGTGAGGATCTCCGCCAGGAGCGCATCCCGTGGTTGCAGCTCCAGGTCGGGCAGGAGGATGCAGCCGAGGAGATCGCTCCCCGCCATCAGGGGGAGGAAGGTGGCACTCTGGGAGTTGAGGGACTGGAAGAACTCACCGGTCTCCGCGATGAGCCTGACCGATCGCTCCCCGGGGTGCTCTTCCATGAGCCGGTGCAACACCACCCGGGAGGTCTGCCCCAGGTCCGGCGGCAACCCCCAGGTCCCCTTGATGGCAAAGGCCTCGCTGTCCTTGTTCGAGAGGGCAACGGCTACCTGGCGGCAGTCGAAGAGGATGCCGAAGGATTCACTCAGCAGGGAGATGACCTCGTCCAGGTTCTTCCCCCGGTCGAGCTGGGACGAAATGCCCACGACCGAATTCAGGCGGGAGACGGTGGTCTCAAGGGCATGGTTGTGCAGGTTGGAACTGAGCAGGGAGGGGAGGACCCGGTGGACCCGGTCGGCCGTGGCCCGGACATCGTCCAGCTCCACCACCGGCAGGCTGCCGAGCCGGTCGAGGATGGTGAACGGCTCGGCCTGCACCGCCCGGCTCATGCTCTCCAGGTAGAAGAGGTTGACCGAACTGGTCCTGACCCCCCAGGCAAGGAGACACTTGTCGGCCATGGCCGGGTCGGGGAGACGGACGGCAAAGCCGAGCACCCCCAGGGGGCAGCGGCCGATGACCGGCACATCGCGGGCCAGGGCTTCGCGCAGTGCGTCATCCAGCGGCATGGTGCAGCTGCTGCCGCAGGTGGCGGTGGCGCCGGCCAGGCCGCACATCTGACCGGCGGAGAGGTTTTTCGCGACGATCCCCTCGCCACGGGCGTAGATCGCCATGCTGTAGGGGGCCGCAAACGAGTAGCCGCGCAGGGCATCGAGGATGTCAACAGGATTGGGGGCCGCGCTGTTTTTCGCCACGGGATCATACCCTTCCATGCCAGGGGATTAGTGCCGGACCGGGCCGCACGGAAGCGGAGACCGGCAGGAATTTTAATGCAAGGGGCGGGCCATCATGCCGCGCCCCCCACGACCATGTCGGCTATCAGCATGGTCGGCTGGGCATCGGCCACCGGCACCCCCTGGCCATCCTTGCCGCAGGTGCCGATACCGAACCCCAGGTCCGTCCCCACCATCAGGACCTTCTTCAGCACCTCCGGGCCGTTGCCGGTCAGGGTGGCACCCCGCACCGGCTCCCCCACCGCCCCGTTCTCGATCAGGTGCCCCTCGGAGACCTCGAACATGAAGTCGCCGGTGACGGTGTTCACCTGCCCTCCCCCCATCTTGCGGACGAAGAGCCCGCCCGGAACGGCCCGGACGATCTCTTCCGGCGGGGTCTCCCCCGGCACGATGAGGGTGTTGGTCATCCGCACGATCGGCTTGGCGCTATACGACTCCCGCCGGCCGTTGCCGGTGGAAGCCACCCCGTCCTTCATGGCGGTCAGGCGGTCGTAGAGATACCCCTTAAGGATGCCGTTCTCCACCAGCACCGTCCTCTGGGCCGGGCTCCCCTCGCTGTCGAAGGGGAAGGAGCCGCGGGCATGGGGGATGGTGGCGTCGTCGACCACGGTCACCAGGGGGGAAGCGACCTGTTCGCCCAGCTTGTCCCGGTAGACGGAGATGCCGCTCTGCACAAGGTCAGCCTCCAGTCCGTGACCGATCGCCTCGTGCACCATGGTGCCGCCGGCCTCGGAAGAGAGGACCACCGGCATGGTCCCCCCCGGCGCCCGGCGGGCGCCCAGCATCAGCACGGCGCGCCCGGCGGCGGCCAGGGAGATCTCCACGGCGCTCTTCTCCCGGAACAGCTCGAAGCCCCGGCAGGCACCGACCGACTCGTAGCCGGTCTGCATGACGCCGTCCTTCTCGGCAACCACCTGGCTGACGAACATGGTGCCGACCCGCTCGCTGTCGGTAAACTCACCCAGGGAGTTGGCCACCTGGATCCGGGCAACCCCGTCCCGGTACATGGCCATGACCTGCCGCACCGCACCGGAGACTCCGCGGGCAGCCTGCTCCGCCTCCCGGGCGAGGGCGATCTTCTCCGCCAGGGGGATGGCCTCGGGACGGAGCAGGATCGGCGACACTATCCCCGTGCGGGGGGAGGCGACGACGATATCCCCCTCGAAGGGGTTCCCCTTGACGGCCGCGCTGATCCGGGCAGCCAGCTCCAGGAGTGACTGCTCCGTCACATCGTTGGTGTACCCGTAGGCGGTGCGCAGGTCGCTGATCACCCTGATCCCCACCCCCCGGTCCGAGAAGGCGAGCACCTTCTCCACCTTGCCGTCCTCCACCACCACCTGGGTGGAGTCCCCCCCCTCGTAGTAGACGTCGGCGTACTCGCCGCCGTTCTTCAGCGCTGCGCGGAGGATTTTCTCCAGGGAAAACTGTTCAAGCATGGGTCATGGGTCCTTTGGCACATTCATCCGGCCCGGCGATTTCCACCAGGGTTATCTCGCCCTGCAGCGCAGTGATCAGCTCCGCCATGTCACCGGCGAACCCGGCAGGGACCGTCAGGGAGACGATCGCTCCCACCTTCTCCACGGTGGAGAGGGTGGACATCCCCTCGTAGGCCTCCAGGATGAACTTCAGGTAGACGAGGTCGCGCCGGTCCACCCGGAAGTAGCGGACGATATCGGATGGAGTGTTGTTTGTCATGATTCCAGATTTCAGTTGTCTCGACACTGGTTCGAGGGTTCGGGGGCTCTCCCGGAGTAAAATGTGCGGCGAAGGGCACTCAGCGGGCGGAGAGGACACACGCTGCACGACATCACCGGGCACCGAAGAGCAACAGCTGGTCGCAATTGCAGATTTTACGCAGGGAGAGTTTCCGAACCCTTCTCTCATTTGAGTCTCATTTCTGCAGAGCCACATCCCCCGCCCTGCCGGGGAGTTCCCCCATCACCAGTTCGCAGACCGGCGCATCGGCGCCGAACTCGGCGGCGGCCTCGGCAAGGGTGACGAAGCTCACCCCCTCTTGCTGCAGCCTCTCCAGGAGGGCGATGAAGGTCCCGGCCAGCCCCCCCCCCTCCATCTCGGCATGGATCGTATGCACGTTCAGCCCGGGGCGGAGGAGGGAGAGGTAGTGGTCGTTGACGGTGTCGACGGTGATGCCGTTCTCGCCGATGATTTCGTCCATGGTCGGCCAGGTGGTCGGGACCTGCAGGGTCTGGAACCGGCGCCCCCCCATGGTGGGGTAGAAGGGGTGGGTCCCGCGGCTGTCGCTGCAGTAGTCGAGGGCCATGGCATCCTGGATCTCCAGGGAGTCGGGGGAGACCGTCCACCCCGGCGCGGCGGTGGTCCTGGTGCGGCGGGAGAAGATCTGTTCGAACAGGCTGCTCGCCTTGCCGAGCTCCATGGCGGTCACCGGCTTGGGGAACCAGGGGAGCAGGTCGTGCCACTTCACGTGGTCCCAGCAGTGGATCCCCACCTCGTGGCCCCGCTGCTCCGTCTCCCGCAGGATGCCGGGGAAGGACGAGGCGATCATCGGCGGGGGGAGCAGGGTGCCGTAGAGCATGGTCTTCAGGCCGTAGGCAGCCGGGGCCTTCGTCCGGAGCATCTTCCGCAGGAACCCCTTGCGGGTGAAGATGCGCCTGATCGCCTTCCCCGAGTTGTCCGGCCCCATGGAAAAGTAAAAGGTGGCCCTGATGCCGGATTTCTCCAGTATCTCCACGAGGCGGGGGACACCGTCCCTGGTCCCCGCGTAGGTATCCACATCAACTTTCAAGGCAACGACTGTTCTGGTCATCTGTTCCCGCCATCTCCCCGCAGTACGGGAGAGTGTGAGCTCCCCGTCAAGGGGGATAATTTACCCTTATTCGGAACGGGATACAAGCAGTTATCATCTCGGCTCTTGCGCCGGCGATGCCAATCTGGTATGACAGGCTCCCTATGAAATTCCTCTCGTCGCTCAACAAGGAACAGCGCCAGGCGGTGGTCCACACGGAGGGGCCCCTGCTGGTGCTGGCCGGCGCCGGCTCGGGCAAGACCAGGGTGATCACCTGCCGCATCGCCTACCTGCTCCTCCACCTGGGGGTGGAGCCGGAGAACATCCTTGCGGTGACCTTTACCAACAAGGCCGCCCGGGAGATGGGGGAGCGACTGGAAGAGCTGGTGGGCAAGGAGCGGCGGGAAGGGGTGATCGTCTCCACCTTCCACTCCCTCGGGGTGCGGATCCTCCGCCAGGAGTGCCGCCACCTGGGGTACCGCCCGAACTTCTCCATCTTCGACAGCTCCGACCAGCTCGGCCTGATCCGCCAGACCATGCGGGAGGTGGGGGCCGACCCGAAGAAGATCACCCCCGAAACGGTCCACTGGAAGATCTCCATGCTGAAGAACGCCCTGGTCCGGCCGGCGGACTTCCAGCCCCGCTTCAGCGACGAGGTGGATCTCCTGGTCGCCCGGGTCTACCCCCGCTACCAGTCCCAGCTCAAAGCCTGCAACGCCATCGACTTCGACGACATCATCCTCCTCACGGTCCGCCTGCTCCAGGAGCACCCGGAGGTGCTGAAGCGCTGGCAGGAGCGGTTCCGCTACATCATGGTGGACGAATACCAGGATACCAACCCCTCCCAGTACCTGTTCATCAGCCTCCTTGCGGCCGGTTCCCGCAACCTCTGCGTGGTAGGGGACGACGACCAGTCCATCTACGGCTGGCGGGGTGCCGACGTGCGCAAGATCCTCGCCTTCGAGGAGGATTACCGGGGGTGCCGGGTCATCAAGCTGGAGCAGAACTACCGCTGCAGCGGCACCATCCTCAAGGCGGCCAACCATGTCATCCGCCACAACGAGGCCCGCAAGGAGAAGACCCTCTGGACCGACAGCGGCCCGGGGAACCCCATCGACCTGGTGGTCATGGCCGACGAGGAGGAGGAGGCCGCCACCGTGGTGGAACGGATCCAGACCGAGCGGTTCCGCCGGGACGCCCCCTACAGCGACTTCTGCATCCTCTACCGGACCAATGCCCAGAGCCGCGCCTTCGAGGAGCAGCTCCGCTACGAATCGATCCCCTATGTGCTGGTGGGTGGGATGCGCTTCTACGACCGGAAGGAGGTGAAGGACACCCTCTCCTGGCTGAAGGTGCTGGCCAACCCGGACGACGAACAGGCGCTGCTGCGGATCATCAATTTTCCCCGCCGGGGGATCGGCGACTCCTCGGTGGGGAAGGTCAACGACTGGTCACTGGCGGAAAGGGTCCCCCTGTTCCAGGCCCTCGGCCGGGTGGACGAGATCCCGGGGATCATGCCCGCGACGCGGCAGAGGATCTTCGCCTTTCACCAGCTCCTGAAGGGGGAGAGCGAACTCTTCGCCGACGGCCGCCGGCTGGCGGACAAGGCGCGGGAACTCTTCACGAAGCTGAAGATCGACGAGGAGCTCATGGCGAGCAGCGATGACAAGAACGCGGCCCGGCGTAAGGTGGAGAACGTGGAGCAGATCGTCAACTCCCTCGCCAGCTTCGAGGAGCGGAGCCCCGCCCCGACCCTGAGCGGTTTCCTGGAGCGTCTCGCCCTCCTGGACGAGGACCGGGACGACCGGAACGGGAAGGACCACGGCCAGGACGCGGTGACCCTGATGTCGCTCCACTCCAGCAAGGGGCTGGAGTTCCCCCACGTCTTCCTCGTCGGCCTGGAGGAGGAGATCCTCCCCCACCGGCGCTCCATCTACGAGGATATGACCGTGGACGAGGAACGCCGCCTCATGTACGTAGGGATCACCCGGGCGAAGAAGCACCTCACCATCACCCGCTGCCTGACGAGGCGTACCTACGGCAGGAACGAGGAGCGGACCCCCTCCCGCTTCCTGGCCGAAATCCCCGACGAGCTCCTCAGTCACCAGCAGGGGGCATCGGCCCAGGTGGCCACCAGCGAGGACAACGACCGGATGGCGGACAACGCCTTCGCCAAACTGCGGGCGATGCTGGGGGAGTAAGAAACCTTGAACCGCCCGCTCGCTCCGCTCACTCAAGACGCTCGGGACGCAAAGGTTACGCAAAGGAAAGAACTCCCTTTGTTTTGACTTTCTTTGCGGCAGTTCTTGGCGCCCTTTGCGGCTTTGCGGTGAAAGGGTCATCGCCTTTCCGGTTGAAAACTGAGCCAATTCTGGTTAAATCTACGCACACACAGATACGATGGGGAGGAGACCATGGCCAAACGTTACAGAGTACTGATAGGTGGTGAATGGGTCGGCGACGACCTGGAGGGGATCGATGTCATCAACCCCTACGACGACGCCCTGATCGGCGTGGTACCGGAGGCGACGGCCGAACTGGTGGACAGGGCCATCGTCGCCGCCCGGGCGGGCTTCAGGGCAATGGCGGCGACTCCGGCGTGGAAACGGGCGGAAATACTCGAAAAGACCTCAGAGCTGATCCTGCGGGACAGGGAGGAGATCGCCGGTATCATCGCCCAGGAGGCGGGCAAGTCGTGGAAGTTCGCCATCGCCGAGGCGGAGCGGAGCGCCGAGACCTTCCGTTTCGCTTCCCTCGAGGCACGGTCCGACCACGGCGCCATGGTCCCCATGGACGCGTCCCCCGTGTCGGCCGGGCGGTTCGGCTTCTACCTGCGGGAACCGATCGGCATCATCGGCGCCATCACGCCGTTCAACTTCCCCATGAACTTGGTGGCCCACAAGGTCGCCCCGGCCCTTGCCGCCGGCAACTCCCTGGTGGTCAAGCCTGCCACCAAGACCCCCCTCACCCTCCTCAAGCTGGCCGAACTCCTGGAAGAGGCCGGGCTCCCGGCCGGGGCGCTCAACGTCCTCATCGGCAGCGGCCGCGTGGTGGGGGACCAGATGGTGCGGGACGAGCGGCTTGCCATGATCACCTTCACCGGCAGCCCGGCGGTGGGGCGCGGGATCAAGGCCCTTGCCGGTCTCAAGCGGGTCACCCTCGAGCTGGGATCCAACTCCCCCACCATCATCGACGCCGGCGCCGACCTGGACAAGGCGGTCTCCCGCTGCGTGGTGGGAAGCTTTGCCAATTCGGGGCAGGTCTGCATCTCCGTGCAGCGGATCTTCGTTCACCGCAGCTGCTACGACCAGTTCCTGGCGAAGTTCGTGGCCGCCACCAAGCAGCTGGTGGTCGGCGACCCGATGGACCGCCGCTGCGACATCGGCCCGATGATCAGCACGGTGGAGCTGAAGCGTGCCCTCCAGTGGCTCGACGAGGCGAAGGACCTGGGCGCCACGGTGGAGACCGGCGGCGGCCAGGTAGGCAACTGCCTCGAACCGACCATCCTGTCCGGCGTGACGCCGGACATGCAGGTCATGTGCTCGGAGGTCTTCGCCCCCATCGTCTCCGTGGTCCCCTTCGACACCTTCGAACAGGCCCTGGACATGGCCGACGCATCGGTCTACGGCCTGCAGGCGGGGATCTACACCAACGACATCAACAAGGCGTTCCAGGCGATCCGGCGCCTCGACGTGGGGGGGGTCATCATCAACGACATCCCCACCTTCCGCGTGGACCACATGCCCTACGGCGGCAACAAGGAGAGCGGCCTGGGGCGGGAGGGGGTCCGCTACGCCATGGAGGAGATGACCAACATCAAGATGGTCTGCATCAACCTCTGACCCTCCGACAAACAGTACCGAAACAGGCAAGGCCCCGGAGATACCGTTCTCCGGGGCCTTGCCGTTCCATGACGAATGCTCGTCACACGCTGTGTCCCGTACCGGTCACCGGTTCTGCCACTGGAACCGGTGAGGCCAGGAGACCGGGTCGAGCGACGTCATGCCCGTATGGCAGACCGTGCAGGCCGTTGCCACCCCGCCCTGACCGTGGGC
>Ga0209725_1001585_pt1 | contig 12715 bp, 11 predicted proteins | sample I18A1metaG_FD_184145 | JGI IMG/M metagenome (GOLD analysis project Ga0209725, IMG submission 184145) | Lake sediment bacterial and archeal communities from Gulf of Boni, Indonesia to study Microbial Dark Matter (Phase II) - ​I18A1 metaG... | ecosystem: Environmental > Aquatic > Freshwater > Lake... | reverse complement strand
CGCTCTTTTCCAAAGGTTCGCTGCACCTACCCGCGAGGCTAATATAAGCTGAGCGTCCTAGGCCGCGACATGTTCGCGGGTTATGACGGTGGCGGCGTCCCCAAGTGATGGGCACAGTTTCCTCTCGCGGTTTTCCGGATGCTTCCTATACCCTGTGATCCTGCCAGCGCCAGCATGTCGACCTTACGACTGCCCTCTTCCGAGTCTCGCCGGGTTCGGCCGCAAAGAAGCAAGTTCTTCCCTTCGAAAGAACCCCTTCCTCCACCGGCCCGGCAGGGCAGGATCTCATCGTCGGCAACTGAAGCCTACGTGAGGAACGATATGCCTCTCCCTCAGGTTAACGGATCCCCGCGTGTAGCCGATTTCGGGCAACAAGGAACGGCTAGCTCCTCGATCCCCCACCACCGTCGTCCAAACCTTCGACCGGCTGTCCTTTAACTGTTGTCTCATCGAACGATGGCGTTCAGAAGACATCTGAAGATGAGAAGCGCGGGTGTGACATACTATCTGCTTCGTACTGCATGGACGGACACCGATTCAGAATTCGTCCTTGAAGAGGCCTTGAGCGTTTTCAGCATCTTGCACGCTTCACATTCATTGTTTGGTGTGGGGTCTCCGCAGACGGAACATGCCCGAAAAACGCGGGCCGTGCTCGTCTCTTGGAATGACTCCGAGAGTCTTTCGACGGATCTGCAGATAGTATGCTTCACGCCCGGATGTTTCAGCTCAAGCCTGTTGAGCATGATTCTGATATCACTCCTCATGGCCTCGTGACCGTACGGGCACGGTTGGCTCTGGAAGCGGGTTCCCGTCGCATACGCGTAGAGGGTGGTTTCTCTCTCAGGAACCTCTGCCAGCGGCTTGATTCTCGGAACGAACCTTGCTTCTGTCTTGACAGGAGCTGAAGAGGCGCGTAAGATCCGTTCTACGTCGCCATGCATCACGTTGAGCAAAACCGTCTGCGCTTCATCGTCAAGGTTGTGGGCTGTTGCAAGCTTGGTAGCCCCCACACTTAGAGCGCCGCCGTTAAGCGCCTTCCTGCGTAGGACGCCGCAGTAGGAGCAGGGCCGGAGTTCACTCGGCTTCGAGGCGATCTCGTCCATCGTGACGCCGAAGAGGTCGTCAAACGATACCACGACGTGGTCGATATTAAGCGCGTTGCAGACCTCTCTTGATATCGAGATGGCCTCGGTTCGATATCCTGAGATCCCCTCGTCCACAGTCAACGCAACGAGTCGAGCAGGCGGGTATCTTCGCTCAAGCTTCCATAGGATTCGCAGGAGAGCCACACTATCCTTCCCGCCTGACAAGGCTACAGCGATGGTGTCATTGAGCTCCAGCATTCGGCTGCCTGTTGTTGTCCGCCTTACCTTCGTCTCGACGCTATCGACAAAACACTTCCTGCAGAGGCTCACTCCCTCATGCTCTCTGCGATAGAAGATCTCATGGATTCCGCATCCAGAACACGCGGGGAACCGTCCCACGCCCCCTACAGTTTGATGAACCCGAACCTGAGAATTGAGAAAGCGAAGTTGAGACCGAGGATCGCCAAAGAAATAGCCGTTGCGAACCACCTTATCTCCTTCGTACGGTTCACGCCCAAAGCCTTCAGTATGTTTTCTAGGAAACGATCCCCGTCGAACAGATACAAGGGCATCATGTTGATGATGGCGACACTGATGAAGACAACCGATACCCAGAATTCCACACGAAGAAGATGGTAGGGCAAACTCTCGGGCAGGAGCGGGAACTTGCCGGTGTACGTGATGAAGTCTCTCAGCGGGCTGACACCCATGATTCCCCTTGAAGCATTCTTTGGATCCGCCTTTGTTGCGACTTGGAAGTCGCCGCGCAGCGTTGAGACCATTATCCTTGACTCAGGGCGGACCCCCATCATTGCCTGCTGCAGGTCCGCGACCGTGTGTACCGATATTCCGTTAACTCCAACTATCACATCGCCAGCTTGGATGCCGGCGCTCTCTGCCGGATAACCTGGCATGAGCCCCGCCACCTGCACGCCAACATAGTTTGTCGTGTAGAATGGGGCCATTGTTGCGGCGAAGTTAGCGAATAGCAGAAGCGCTAGCAGTCCGAGGGCTGCGTTTGTGAATGAGCCTGCTGCGTAGACTCTGAGTTTCGTCTCAGACGGAGCTTTCTCAAGCTTTTCTTCGTCCGGCTCAACGAAGCCTCCGAAGAGCACGACCGCAACAAAGATGCCTGCGGATTTCAGGGGCACGTTGTCAACGCGCGTTGCGACTCCGTGAGCAAGTTCATGCGTTGCGAGCACAAGCGAGATCGCGACGATCAGGTATGGGAAGCTTTCCCAGCTTATGGTCAGGCCGGGAAGCGGAATCACGGGTTGAACTGAGGTCGCGACTTCGACTCGGAAGATGAGGTTGTACAGGTTCAGTCCCAGCTGGTAGACGGCGAAGACCATCAGCCCGATCCCGACAGCGATTCCCGCGTTTCCTAGGGCCCTCCACAGGCCTCTCCTGCTTTCGGCCAGGGATCCTATCCAGTTGTTCAGGGCCGTCGTCTTGTACATGAAATAGGCTGGGGAGAGAACGAAACCAAACCGTTCGGCTTTGAGAACCTTGCCAGCCAGGTAGATTCCAACCCAGATCACCGCGTAGAAGAGTAACGTGGTGGTCGTGGGATCCATGGCTCTTCCTCAGCGTTTGAACCGGGCAGGTTCGTGTAGATCAGGTACCTGAACTAAAAGCATGCCTCTTGATCACGTGACGCCTTCTCCCTTGGCGGACTTCAGCCGACGTGGAGACGGTATCTTAGAAGAGCTGCAACGCCGCCAAGAGACTGCAGCATCTTTCCGGCCTCTTGTTCACTACTTACCAGTGTTATTCTGCCCCCACGCTCCTCAACACTCCTCATCATGCCTTCAATTCTGGACCTCTCCTCGTCCTCAGCTTCCCGGATTACTTGATCCGCCACGATGAGCGTGTCGACCGCGCCCTGACTCGCGTCGGCTTCGACGCGGTCGAGTCCGTATGACACATTGCCGCTTGACGATCCAAGCCGTCTCAGTGCCTCGTTGACGAGTTCGATTTCCTGCAGCGTACGGGAATCTCTTCTGATCCTGCTTACTGCGCCTACCCTGACCGCCTCATGCACTCCGGCGACGCCGCCGCTCCCCACATTCTTGACCGACACTGTTCTTGACCCAAGATGGCGCGCTTCCGACCCGAGCTCCTTGGCAAAGTGATCTTTGGTGAATCCCGGACCTACAACTAGGAGGGATCCCGTGCACTCTGCAAAGACTGTATCCAGCAGGGTTCCGATTCTGTGAAAGTACTCCCTCATCGCCGCTTGGCGTTTCTCTGATTCAGCTTTGCCGGGCAGACGTGATCGGACCTCGCCCTTGAAGTCGAGGCCAAAGCTGCGAAGAACGGCAACAGAAGCCTCCTCCGAGTCGAGCGCCAAGATAATTATCGGTTCCTCGGCAACGACCGACTTCTCGACTCTTTGGACGTGATGGTTGAGCCACCGGTCCTTCATCAGTGTGACAATGTCCTCTGGGCCGACGCTGAGGGTGTGATGAGCCCCTGTGACTCTTACCTCTTCAGGTGCCTCGAAGACTATGCCGTGGACTCGCAGCCTGTCAAGATCCCGATCGAAGTAGACCTTCTGCACTGTGATTCCGAGCGTGACTGCAACCCTCTTGCTAGACGGCCTCGCGGTCTCCGTTGACTTGACTTCTCGTGTGGTTCTTCCGATGATCCGATCGCCCTTCTGGACGATATTGTACAGTACCCACAGGTCATCGATGTTTCGAAGCTCCAGCTTCATGACGCCATGCTTGATGTCTTTGGCGAGTATCTTCAACAGCGAACACCCAAGACTCGAATAGAGAACCACATGGCTAGTGAAGTTTTTATACGGTTACCAGTTACGTTGCGGCGGGCTTGTCGATGAATCCTGATGAAGAGGACAAAATCGTTGAGGCCATGGAGCAACTTCGAATCAACTACAACCTAAGACAATGGAGAGTCTGCTCGCTTATCTGCGAGTCCCTTGCAGACAAGTTCAAGTCCATAGCTGAGAAGAACGACGAGTCAGGTAAGTGATTCGAGCGCCTTCACACCAAGGTCGTTCTACAGAACCCTCAACCTCTCATAGAAGTCGATCAGCAACTTCGTTTTCTGGCTATCTTGGTTTAGCGCAAGTATCTTCATCCCGCCTTCGTATCTGTCGAAGAGAACAATGCCATGCTTGACTAACGGCTCAATAATCCTTGCAACAGTTGACGGTGAGACATCTAGAAACCCGGCCAGCGTGCTCTGGTTGAAGACCTTCCCTGGGTTCTGGAGCAGGTGCTGAACGAGCTTCACTTGTGCCCGCGATTGAAATATGTCAGTCAGCATCGTCATGCGCATCATCCCCTGACTGGCACAACCTTTGTCCCGATCCGTTTACCATGCAGGGCCTTGTCAATATTCATCGGATCTCGTCCGTCCACAATAATCATAGGGATCTTGGATCTCCTGATGATCTGAATCGCAACGGGATCCATGAGAGCGTACTCCCCGGCTTTGATCCCATCCCCGGCGAGAATTCTCATCAATTCCTCAGCCGTTACCACGTCAAGCTTCTTTGCATTCGGATCTTTGTGAGGGTCCGCGGTGTAGACCCCGTCCACATCAGTCGCATTGACCAGGTTTGCGTGCATAGCCTCAGCAGCCAATGCAGCAGCCGCGTTCGTGGATTGTCCAGGCTGGAGTCCGCCCATCACCACGATCAATCCGGAGCTCGCATATTTCACTAGATCCTCAAAGCGTTCGGGTACTTCAGGAAATGCCGAGTCTCCCAAGGAGGCTAGAAGTAGTCTGGCGTTGAGCCGTGACACATGAATCCCGATCTGATCGCAAACGAACTCAGAAGCACCAAGTTCTCTGGCGGCGGCAACATACGAGCGCGCGATCGAGCCGCCCCCGGTCACAACGACGATCTGGTTTCTGTTGGAGAACGACTTGACGACCTTTGCATAGGCACCTATCTTCGACATGGAGGGACCCGAATCGAAGGCGAAGCCGCCAAGCTTCAGGACAGTCTTCAAACTTCCTCAATCCATCGCGGTTCTAGACGACGAGCTATGTATGAGTTGTGCACCATGGCGCAGAAAGATGCTTTCGTTGAGTTCATGGTTCTTTTCGCTTGGCTTTTCGCGCCATTTATAAGAACCGGATCTTCGAACGGGTGAGTCGATGGGAGTAGAAGTTAGTGTCGTTGGCCGACTCGGTGTCCCGCTTCAGACTCAAGCGGACTCTGGAGATGCTCGCCTCCAAGGAGGGAAGAGGCACAGAACTGATCAGCCTCTATGTTCCTCCCGACAAGCGGATACACGAAGTGATGGGCAATCTCCGAGAAGAGTACGGGACGGCATCTAACATAAAGTCACGAGTGACTCGAAAGAACGTGCAGGAAGCGATCGAGAAAGTACAGCAAAGACTGAAGCTCTTCAAGACTCCTCCACCGAATGGCTTGGTGATATTCTGCGGCGCTATTCCGTACGGGGCTCCCGGAAACGAGAAGATGGAGATCTACACCCTTGAACCTCCCGAGAAGATCAACGTCTACTTCTACCGGTGCGACAGTCGTTTCCACTTGGAACCTCTCTTCGACATGATGCGTGAAAAGGACACGTACGGCGTGTTGGTAATAGACTCAAACGAAGCGATCCTAGCAACTCTGCGGGGTCAACAGATGAACGTGCTCAAGGAATTCACATCCGGAATACCCGGAAAACATCGCGCGGGCGGTCAGTCGGCTAGGAGATTTGAGAGGCTAAGAGAGGCGGCGGTCAACGACTACTTCAAGCGAGTTGCTTCTCACACGAACGAGATTTTCGGCCAGATACCTGACCTACGAGGCGTGATAATAGGAGGGCCAGGGCCGACCAAGCACGATTTTGAGGAAGGCGACTACCTGAACTACATACTCAAACAGAAGATCATCACGACCGTCGACACTTCATATGTTTCTGAGTCCGGCCTCGACGAGATCGTCGAGAAGAGCCAAGATGTCCTCAAGGGCGTACGCTACATGGAGGAGAAGAGGATCGTACAGCGATTCCTGTACGAACTCGGTCATGAAACGGGACTTGCTTCCTACGGAGAAACACAGGTCAGAAGGCACCTAAACGCGGGCCTAGTGGACACACTCCTACTTTCAGAGAAGTTGGATAGACTACACGTCTTTGTGAAGTGCAAGAACTGCGGAGACCGCGAGGACACGCTGCTTCCTCGCTCAAGCTTGGCAAAGTTCGAGCAAGAACTACTCTCAAGACCCTGCAAGAATTGTGGGAATACAACGCTGGTGACTGAAGGCACCCAGAACCTTCTCGACGAGTTCGTGGAGATCGCTGAGAAGAGCTCCGTGAATTTGCAAGTAATCTCCACAGAGACTGAGGAAGGCATAATGCTGCTTGAGTCCTTCGGCGGCATAGCTGCCATACTGCGATACAAGCCGTCAGGCTAACCGATGGCTGTCCCAGAATCGCCTGTGCCCAAGCCGAATTTGAGACATTTCACGCGTACTGGACACGACGGAACTTTCTCGCTAGTCCGATCACTTTCCTCTTCGCGGCACATGGAGTGTCTTGTCCCGAGACTATTCTGGCGATGATCGCCGCAACCTCGTTCATGTCCTTCTCCTGCATCCCTCTTCGGGTCATCTCATTTGTGCCCAAACGCATCCCTCTGTCGACGATCACGTTAGCCTCTTGCAGTCTGTCAGGAATCTTCTCAGCATCCTTCAGTCGATCCATGTCCAGGAGGACTTGGTGTGATGCCGTGTACCCGTATTCTCTGCAGCGGACCGGAACACCCGCCTCGTCGAGTGCCTGCGCAAGCGCGCGACTGTTCCGTATGACCTGTGCGGCGTATTGCCGACCAAACTTCTTCACCTCAAGGAGTGCCTGCGCAAGCGCCGCGATTCGGTTCCAATGAGCGTTGTCTACAATCGCAGGGAAGATCGTTTGCTTTATTGCTTCTCCCTCTGTCTGGAATGAGGCGACTATTCCGCCTTGGGGTCCAAAGAGACTCTTGTGGGTCGAACCGATGAGCACCCTTGCGCCCTCTTTCAGAGGCTGCTGAAAAGCGCCTCCTGCAATCAAGCCCAGCACGTGAGACCCATCATAAGCCAACATAGCATCTGTCTCAAGACACGCCTTGGCTACCGGCTCAACCTGATAGGGGAAGAGTATCAGACTAGCTCCTAAGACGACCAGCCTCGGCTTCTCGCTGGTTATCAGTTCAACTGTCTTGTCGGTTTGGATATTCCACCTGTCTCTTTCGAATGGAAAGCGCAGAGTCCTCAGACCGAGAACCCGCGGGTAGCCTCCTTCACAGATTCCGGGATATCCTCCGTCATCGGCGCTGACTGTGACGATCTTCTCACCCGGTCGAGTGAACGCAGTGAACAGGGTCATGTCGGCCACGTGTCCGGATAGGGGCGTTACGTCTGCTGATTCTGACCCGAACACGTCGCATACCAGTTGCCTCGCCATTTCTTCGACCTCATCGGTGTAGTCTGATCCCAAGTAGAAGTGATCCCTTGCCGTGTAGCGATGGCCGAGGTCGCAGCCCAAGATCTTACGAACAGTTGGGCTGGTCACGTTCTCAGACGCTATCAGATTCAGACATTGTTCTGTCCTCCAGCGCTCATGCTCTTGGAGCGCGCGCTTCAGCTGGCCGCTCATTCGACTTCCGTCCAGTGGCTTCGACGTTCTGATCTGCCTAGAACAGACTCCGCTAGTTATGGTCTTGCTCGGCTGGACCGCCTGGGCGCGTTCGGTCGCCGGATTCGTGTTAGATTCGCTTGTAGATTCCCTGTTCGTCGGTGCCTTGCCGGATTTCGCCCTCGATCTGCCGCAACAGGAGTATTCGTTTGTAGGTGGGTGGATGGGTCGAGAATGCCTCATTGAGCCCTTGCCAAGTTGACCTCGCTTCTTTCTCCATCGCGAGGTGAAGTTCTCTCTCGTCAAGGACTCCGTCGCGGTCGAGATCAAACTCCTGTCTTCTGTCGAGGATACCTTCGACCTCGCTCTTCGCCAGCGCTGGGTCAGAGATGTATAGCGCCCTTACGCCGTGCGGGTCTTCAGGCCGTAATGACAGACCATAAGCGATCTTTGTGAGCGCGCTCTCGAGGCTTCTGGGCGAGCCTGTCAAGTAGCCTGAGTAGGCGTCTGCGAAGTGCTCTCTGAGTCGGCTTAGCCTGAGAACAAGAAGTTGAGCAATGAAGTACACCATTAGCCCGACGGCGCCGGCGAGCGCGATGTACCCTGCGCTCCTGTCCCGGTCGCGCGAGCCCGAGCTCATGAAGAGAGTGCTTCTGGCGATCATGTAGGCGAGCAAAGGAATCGCCGAAAGCACGGTCATCACAATGGAATCACGGTGCTTGATGTGCCCGAGTTCATGAGCGATCACACCTCTAACCTCATCCTCATTCAACTGCCGCAAGAGCCCCTCATGCACCGCGAGCGTCATGTTCGACGAGGAGTTCCCGAAAACGAACGCGTTCGGCGCTGGGCTCGGAACTATCGCCAGCCTCGGCATACGAACCCCACTCGTAGCAGCCAGTTGCTTGACCGTGTTCTCAAGCCAGGGATACTCACCCTGACCGAGATAGTGAAGCCTCGTCGACCACGCGACTATTGACGGACTGATCAGGAACTGTATTCCCAAGAAGACAAGTGCCAGCACAAAGGAACCCAGAAGAGTGTCAACCGGAGACAGGTTCATCTCAGTGGCCGCGCTGTAGAGCAGAGAAACAGCTCCCAAGAACCCGACGAACACTACCAACGTCAGGATAATCGTAGCAGCCATTGTTGTCCGAAGCTGAGCCAGACTGGCCATATCTCTTTCACACGCGGGTCAGAGGCTTTACAGAGACCAACTAAAAACCTAGCGCTTGCCGGCCCGTCACCGAGCAGGGGGGTTCGCGTGCGTTAACTGTGACAGCACAGAGATCTCCGTGAGAGGTTCGCTTGTTCAACCATGGCCATCCAACACCTTCGGTGCAGCGAGGAGCGCACAGAGCACCCGTAATGGTTGGACGAAGGCGTACGGTTCTACTTTCTGCGTCTTCCATAGTGGAAAGTCGCAGCTACGACTGTGATTACGAGCACTGCGCCTAGGACTACCGCGACCTCTATCCCAATTACTGCGGTGGTGGGTGGTGCCTGCGCACTCGTCTCTATCTCGGTACTAGGATGAGTTGTTGTTTGGAGCTTCGTGGCCGGTTCGCTTGCCCTTGTAATGACCGAGGCACTCGTGAAACCAACCAATGCGGTCGTTGTGGACACTGTCGCGCTCGTTATGGTTACGGTGGCCTCGGAGAGCTTCAATGCGATCAGCGCTGTCAGCCTCGACGTTTCGAGCAGGTTACTCTTCGATGTGTGACTCGCCGTATCTGCAGGCGTATGGTAGAATTCGTAGACATCGTTAGGCCAGTAGACGAACATCAGGTTCGGCACTCCCTTCTTCTCGAATGGAACGTGGTCGCTTCCACCAGAGTCCTCGACGTGGACTGGGATATCCAGCTGCGCGGCGCTTTCGATCATGACCGTCCGTAAGGTCTGGTGAGCTTCAGAAACCTGACCCAGCAGTTGCTCCCCATATCCAACCATGTCAAGATTGAGGTAGGCGATGGTGCTTGCAAGAGGAAAGTACGGGCGGTCGACGTAGTAATACGACCCGTACAGGCCTTCCTCCTCGCCGGTCCATGCAGCCAACATAACAGACCATTTCGGTCTCGCCCTGGTTGAGAGCAACCGAGCAATCTCCATCATCACCGCCACTCCTGAAGCATTGTCGTCTGCGCCCCGGAAGATGCTTCCGTCGACGTCCTTCCCCCAGTGGTCGTAGTGCGCACCGATTATGACCACCTTCTTCGAGGCGGCGGGATCAGAACCAGGAATCAAACCAAGAACATTGTATGTGTCCGCACGCTCCGTGAAGCTCACGCTTGCTGATACATGAAGACGCTTGCCCAAGGCCAACGATTGCGGCTTGATGTCGCGATTAATCGTCTGTTGAATCGCCGACAGAGTCAAGCCGCTGTCCTTGAGCAGCGTGTCTGCGAATTGGATCGATCCCCCTAGTATCATGAGCTTACGGTAGATCGTCCAGCAGCAAGTGCATCTCGCTCTCTGGACATGCTTCGCGGTGGGTGCGGCCGGGCTGTCGACGAGTATTAGACCGACGACGCCGTGGTTTAGTGCATTATCAGCTTTTGCGTACGAGAGACCGTAGTTGCCTTCCTTTAACTTGTCCGAGGGCGGCGTACCAACGATCACCAACACAATCTTCCCGCGCGCGGAAATTCCGGCGTAGTCGTCATAACCGAGATCTTTCGCCGATATCCCGTAACCTCCGAAGACCACCTCGGCCGAGTAATCGCCTTCACCGCTACCTGGAAGCACGTTGAAGTCTTCCCTGTACTGGTAGCTCTGCAAGACCGTGTCACTCTCGTCCACTAGCGAGAGACTGGGCATCTGAGCAAGTTCCCACAAGGGCACCGTGAGCTTCGTCCGGTAGCTTCCACTGGAGCCTGCAGGTTTCAGGCCGATCGAGCCAAAGTAGTCCGCGATGTACTCGGACGCGAGATCAGCGCCCTGCGTGCCTGACCTTCTACCTGCGTAGGTGTCTCCCGCCAGTTCGTCTACGGTGCTCCAAGCTCTTTCCGCGTCGAGGTGTTGAAGAAGAGAAGCATAGTCGGGAGCCTCGGAGGCCTGAGTAACAGGTGTAAAGGAGGCGCCTGCTAGGACAATCACCATCCAAATAGAGACGCAGTTCGCATTAACGCTGCTCAACAGAAATCCACGGGACTCCAAGCTCAGGCGTAGACCTTGTCACTTTATCAGAATTTCGACTAGGAGCGTGCAGTCGAATAGGCAACGGGAAGCTTGATGCCCTCGAAATGGTGCATTTCTCACGATGAACGCAAAGAACCGAGTTTCACAGCGTCCGATAGTCGATTCGGTAGATCTTGACCCCTCTATTCTGGATCTACACGCGTCTTCCTCTGCGTCCGCCCGGACGACGTGTCCCGTCGTGCGGAATGGGAGTGACATCCTCAATCCTACCTATCCTGAAACCTGCTCTGGCCAGCATGCGTATGGCTGCTTGCGCGCCTGGGCCGGGCGTTCGCGCCCCGTGGCCGCCAGGCGCTCTCACTCGAATGTGGAGAGCACTGATCCCTCTGTCCTTCGCGGTCCTCGCGGCAGCCGCCGCAGACTGCATCGCCGCGTACGGCGAGCCTTGAAGTCTGTCAGCTTTCACATGCTGACCGCCAGAACTTCTGGCGACGGTCTCAGCGCCGGCAAGGTCAGTTATGTGGACGACTGTGTTGTTGAATGAGGAGTATATGTTCGCTATGCCCCAGCGCTCAACACGTTTCTCTGAGATGGCCGTCTCCTCCTCCTGACGACGAATCGTAGCGTACGATCTCGAACCGTTTATTATAGTTTCTTGACCACTGTTGTCAAATATATCGGAATGTGTTTACTGTTTTTAATGTTGACACGCTTTGGCTCGTCCGTTCTTGCCGTCATACGCTTCGGCGTGGCTGGAGTCGGAGTCGAGTATTAAGCGTTGGGTTGGCCGCATGGACGCGGCCACGTTCAGGACCTACTATTCGCGGGCTTACAGGTTCTTTCAATCCTCAGCGTTCCCTATTCGCATCTTCGGACCAGCTTCAAGCAACTGAGTAGAGGAAGAAACAAGGATTAGAGCGCTATGCTTGAAGCCGAAACTGGCGATGCGTTTCAGTCATCATCACGTTCACAACGGAACCGAAGATGGTCATTGCGGGTCCATGATAGAACTCTCATCACATCATACCCATTCCGGGAGGCATACCTCCCGGTGGCGGTGGGCCAGCAGGTTCCTTTGTTCCTTTAGACGAAACCACATCGTCGATCCGAAGAATCATGCATGCTACTTCCGTTGATGACTTGATGGCTTGCTGCTTAACGCGGAGAGGCTCAACCACTCTCTCGTTGAGCATGTCAGCCACCTTTCCATCGTGCACGCTGACTCCAAACCACTTGTTTGCGCTCTCCTGGTGCTTCATTCTAAGTTCAACCATAACGTCGATAGGGTCGAGTCCTGCATTCTGTGCGAGCGTTACTGGTATTGATTCGACAGCTTCTGCGTACCATTGTACAGCCAACTGCTCTCTTCCTCCAACTTTGACCGCGAAGTCGCGGAGCTGTTTTGCCAGTTCTGCCTCAACAGAACCTCCGCCCGCCACAATCTTGCCGTCCTCAACGACGTTTCGGACTACACAAAGGCCGTCGTGAAGGGATCGTTCAGCCTCCTCGATGACGTGTTCTGAACCACCTCGTATCACAATAGTTACCGCTTTCGGGTCTTTGCACTCCCTAATGTAGAGAAGCTTGTCGTCACCAATCTTGACCTCCTCCACCAGTTTGGCCTCGCCCAAGCCCTCAGCGCCTAGATCCTTCAGGCTCGCCACAACTTTCCCACCCGTCGCTCTTCCAAGTTTTTCCATGTCACCGCTGCTAAGATTCTTCACGGCGAGGATTCCTCGCTTTGCAAGGAAATGCAGAACCACGTCGTCAATACCTTTCTCGGACAGTAATACGTTTGCCTTTGATTCCGAGATCTTCTCTACCATCTGCCTCATCATAGTCTCCTCTTCACCCAGAAACATTTTCATTTGGTCTGGATTCTCG
>Ga0209725_1001583_pt1 | contig 12719 bp, 23 predicted proteins | sample I18A1metaG_FD_184145 | JGI IMG/M metagenome (GOLD analysis project Ga0209725, IMG submission 184145) | Lake sediment bacterial and archeal communities from Gulf of Boni, Indonesia to study Microbial Dark Matter (Phase II) - ​I18A1 metaG... | ecosystem: Environmental > Aquatic > Freshwater > Lake... | reverse complement strand
CTCAGACTCATCTACTGTCCTCCCGAACTCTCGGACGTACTCTCCTTACCGGCCTCAGGCTTCTCCTCCTCCGCCTTTTCTGCTTGGGTCTTCTCAGCCTCAACTTCTTCCGCTTCAACTTCCTCAGGCTTCTTGGCGGGTCCAGGGTTGAGAATTCGGATATTGAGCACTTTGGCTCTTTCAAGAATTGCGATTCTCTTTCTCTCACCGACAGTTGCAGCGATCCTAGCGACCTCTGCCTTTGCATCGATCTTCTCTAGGTCTTCTAGTCTATGAATGAGGATCTCTCTAAAGCCTGATGGATGAAGCCCTCGAACTTTTTTGGCTACTTTGTAACCCACCGCAACAGTCTTCGGCCAGCCTCTCTGCTCCAGCCTCATCTTGCTCGTTTTTCCTCTAGGCCTCCTCCAACTTGGCTTGACTCTTTTATACCGCCAACTCTCTTGCCTTATGAATCTGGGCTTCCGTGACCTCAAAGCGTTCCTCATCTTGACGAGCTTCTTTCTTTCGCTCAACTATATTCCCTCACTTCTCTCGAAGACGAAGATGCCGTCTAGGAAGACCCTTTGATCTTTCTCCTTGATCTTCGTTGAGGCTTCGATGTTCGCGGCGGTTTGAGCTACATCTTGAATATTGATCCCTTCAACTATCAACTCGTCGCCTGAAACCTTCACTTTCACGTCTCCAACCACGTTTGCAACTCTAGGCGTCTTCTCTCCGATGAAATTCTCGATGAGAACCTTCTTCTGTTTCTCATTCACCTTCACTGTGACTGGGAAATGGGCGTAGACAAGTTTGAGCTTGCATTTGAAACCCTTCGTTACACCAGTAACCATATTTCTTACGTGGGCCGCAGCGGTTCCAACCTTAGCAGCCTCCCTCTTCTTAGGCCATTTAGCTGAAACTACGACGCTTCCTTCTCTAACGGATATTTCAACTGGAAGATGGGAGAGATTTTCTGAAAGCGAACCTTTCGGACCTTTAACCTTGACTTCTCGTCCGTGAACCTCGACCGTAACCCCTTCTGGGATAGAGATTGCACGTTCTATCAGCTCTTCCATCTTCCTCTCCGCCTTCAATAGACGTATGCGAGAAGTCTTCCTCCAGCCTTCAGTTGTTTAGCATCCTTATGGGAGATAACGCCTTGCGGGGTTGTGAGAATCAAAGTGCCAACTTCTCTTGAAGGGAGATATCTCTTCTCCCAGAACTCCAACTCTTCTATCTTGACGGAGTATCTGGGTTTAATGACGCTGCATTTGTTTATCCTACCTAGAAGTTGAACTTTGAACTTTCCAGCCCTGCCGTCATCTACGAACTCAAATTCTCCTACAAACCCGTTCTTCTGCATAACGCGGAGTACGTTTCCCAAGAGTTTTGACGCAGGCCAGACTACGCATTCACGCTTGAGTCGCCTCTCATTGTTGATCAAGGTTGAGAGAGCATTCGACAAGATATCCAGCATAGTCATATTATGACACCTCAAGCGTACTTCTTGAAGCCTAAAGATCTCGCAACTTCCCTGAAGCATTGTCTGCACAGATCAAGACCATACTTCCTTATCACAGCGTCGTATTGGCCGCATCTGCGGCAGGGTCTGCTTCCTTTACCGAACTTCCTAGCCTTCTTGGGCTTCTGTTTAGTCACCCTCAATCAGCCTCCAACTACCTGTGTTCCGAAGTTCTCGATGATGAACCTCTTCGCCTCATCCTTGTTTATCATATGACCCCTGCCGACTTTCGATCTGCGGAGGACCCTCCGCTTGACCCTGTAACCAGGCCTCTCAAGGGTCACGGTCACATCCATCCCGAATATGCCTAGTTCAGGGATGTACTTGGTGCCAGGGATCTCTATGTGCTCCTTGATTCCGAATGAGATGTTACCTAGATCGTCGAAACTTGATTCTCGAAGCTTGTTTCCAACCGCCTCGAGGGCTCTCTTCAAGAACCCCTTAGCTTTTTCTCTTCTTAAGGAGACCATACATCCAATAGGTTCCCCTCTTCTTACTCCCCAATCCTTTATCGTTCTCCTAGCTCTTCGAGGACAAGGCTTCTGCGCAGCTATCTGCATCAGTACTTGCTTGGCTTTCTCAAGCGGTTCTCCAGATTTTCCCACGCCGATATTTACTGTAACCTTATCTATCCTCAACTTCCTCATCGCGTTCTCTTTGGCTTCTTCATTCGGCTCTTCAGTGGACATCCACTCACCCTCCGCTCAAAGCTATCAGCGGCTTCTCGTCGCCTACGATGAAGACATAGTTATCTGTCGTCTGGAAGGTTTCGCCTTGAACGCCCTCGATGGTCACTACGCCCGGCCTGGCTGCTGTAGCCTCCTCAAACCTAACGATCTTCCCGGATTTTCCTGTGTTTCTACCTGAAGTTACGATTGCGTAAGATCCTTCTTTGAACTTTAATCGCTTCAAGATCTTTTGGTCTTTCAATGCCAATTGGATCGTATCTAGAGTCTCAAAAGGTTCTTCCATCGAGCCGCTGGAATCTTTCGCTTCGATTAAGATATTCCTACCGTCATGGAGGTTAAGTTGAATATCTCGTCCGCGAACTGTTGTCATATTCTCGATTCTGCACAACTTGAATGATGATTCTTCCTTCGATATCTTTGCTAGATCCAAACCTCGTCCTAGGGAAGGGAGGATTCTGAAGAAAGATTTCGCATCGGGAACTTCGATTACATCCATAAGGCCAGCTGGATACTTGGCTTCTCTTCTAACCTTCCCGTCGACCTTGATTCTCCCTTCTGACAGTATCATTTTGGCTTCACGAGCGTCTTTCGCATAGTGGAGTATGTCCCTGACAATCAGCATCAGTGGGAGACATTTCTCAGCTGGATGAGGGCCGGCAATCGGTTTCGGGGCCCACTGGAACTCTTTCCTATGCAGCGGCCAGAACGCTGGCGCTGGCATCCTCTTTAAATGTCTGAGTCCCCCTTTCTTACCCAAAACCGCTAAGCCTCCTTCTTTTCCGTAGCCGCCTCTGTCTCACGCGTTCGCTTCCTTCTCTCTAAGGATTGAGCGCGCCACTTATCGTCAAGATTAAGATTCGTTATCATAACCTTGGAGACATGGACCGAGACCTTGGTCGATGTCCCAGAAACCTTCTCTCTAGTCACGCCTTCAACAAATACTCTACGCTGCTCAGTATCTGTTTCTGAGACCTTTCCCTCTATCCCGCTGAAGTCTCCTCTCAGTATCTTGACTGTATCGCCCTTCCTCACTGGGAATGCCCTGACTCTATACCTTTCACGAAGTCCAGAGGAGAGCGGTGCTGCCAGTAGTTTCCGTCTAATGTGGCTGGGCGCCCCGAAAGCGAGCTTCCTCTGCTTCCCTGGCTTCACTGTTCCCTTGCGATGTGCCATCCGATTTCACCTAGACTATTATGCTCGCGACATTTGCCACCCTAGGCCACCGTTCTGCTGCTTCCCGAGCTACAGGTCCATGTATCTCCGTTCCCTTCAATTCGCCTTCAGGAGTCATTATGACGGCAGCGTTGTCTTCGAACTGAATTCTGATACCCTCGGGCCTCTTGAAAGGTCTGCGTTGCCTAACGACGACTGCTGGGAACATCTGTCTCCTCAAGTCAGGGGAACCCTTGGCGACAGAAACCATGATCATATCTCCGACGCAAGCTGATGGTAGTCTTCGCAATCTGCCCCTGTACCCGAAGACATTGATCAAACGAAGTATCTTTGCCCCAGTGTTATCTGTGCAAAAGAGTTTCGTTCCTGCCGGAAGGCCTCTCGCTATATGAGGTCTGTATTCGATCATCCCTCTCGCAGAAACCGCTCGACTTCTAGGAGCAGGCATATCAAATCAACTCTCTTACGGTCTTCACTCCTCTCTCCCAGTCTTCTCAACCACAACGAAAGCTATCGCTTTGCTGAGGGGTCTACACTCCATGATTTTCACTTTGTCCCCTTCCTTCGCATCTATGCATGGAGGATTATGCGCCATTATCTTGCTCCTCCTCCTTTCATACCGCATATACTTCTTCACGTAATGGAAGTAGTCTCTCTCAACAGTAACAGCTCTAGTCATCTTGCTGCTCGACACAGTTCCTTCGAAGACTTTCCCTCTTACAGGCAGAACCCCGTGAAAAGGGCAGTATCGATCATCGCAGCTCTTTCTAGGAACCTTGACTTCGATCCCTATGTTACGAACTACCATCCCCTCAACCTCATCTTTACTCTGTCTTCAGGCCTCCCGACGAGCTTCTTTCCGTTGACTTCGACCCACGTTCCGTCAGGGAGGCGAATCCGTAGGATCGCTACATCCTTTGGCACAATCCGCTTGCATTTCCCGTCGAAAATCGTGATCGTGTTCCTCGTCTCGTTTATGATCTTTCCCTTTAACCCAACGAGCTGCTTGTTCGCACCTCCGGAAACTCTCGTATCTAGTCCTATGATCTCGTGTTTCAATACGTTTTGAGGCATTATCGGATTCATTTCTCAGAGGCCTCTTTCTTCTTCTGTTCATTCTCGATTGTCAGGATTCTTGCTATTGTTCTCCGTATCTCATGTATTCTCGCTGGGTTTTCGATCGTACCCCCTGCGGCGACTGTCGTCCTTAAGCGAACAAGTTCTGTTCGAAGCTCGTTCAACTTCTTCTTCCTCTCTTCAGGCACCATCTGCCTTATTTCACGCTTCCTTAGTATCGGCAACCTCAATCTCCTCAGTCTCTTCAGAAGCTTCAGCTTCAGCAACTCTTCCCTCTCTAATCGAGGGTTGATCTGGAAATTCAGCATCCGGCGGAAGAATCTTCACATTCACTCCAAACAGCCCGGGCTTCAATTGCGTGAAGACCACGGCTTGCTTCAACTGCTTTTGGATCGGATCTCCGACCCTCGGAAGATAACCTGCCCTATATCTCTCGTACCTTGCCCTTTCCGTGGATAACTTGCCACGGATCGTTATTTCAACGCCTAAAGCACCGGCGTTGATAACCCTCTGGACAGCCCAATACGCGGCCCTCCTAAAATGAACGCCTCTCTGAAGAGCCATCGCAACTTGAGAAGCAACAACCTTCGCATCAAGCTCGGGAATCTCTAGAGCTGCAACAGAGATCTGAGGGTTCTCTATTTTGAATTTCTCTTCGAAAACCCGGGTCAGGTCTCTAATGCTCTGACCTCGCCGACCGATGACCATCCCCGGCTTCGCTGCGTAAATAACAACCCTAGTCCCAAGCGGGGTCTTCGTCAATTCAACGCGGCTGTAACCCGCTTTCTTCAATTCCTCAGCCAGAAACTCATCGATTTGAGTCTTCTTCGAGCTGTCGTCGATGAAATACTTGCGAACAGACATTCAAGTTCCCTTCAAAAAACAGCAGAACCTAGCGTAACTACATGACAGAAAAACCTCGACGCCAACAGCCAGAGCATACTATTCTTCCATCCAGAGTTCGGAGTGCTAAATTGGAATCTTGAGCCCATTATATAATTCTATCCCTTCACTTTTCCGCTTATCACTGCAGTCTTCAGCTACTTCCGTTTCCTGAACAAGTTGGCGCCTTCGATATCTATGACGTATTCGAATCCTGCTTCCACAAGCTTTCTTGCTTCCTCAAGGTTCGTGGCTACGGCTGACGCGTATTCATCGCTCTCGAAGCTTATGAGCTGCGTATACGGCATAGTATTTTCAATCCGCTTATGGCCTAGAAGCTGCTTCACATACAGGATATCTCTGGTCCTATGGTACTCCGTGGTGGCCTTCCAGTGCCGTAGCGTATGGAACGTTATTTGCAACAGCCTAGGGTTCTGAAGCTTTTGAGCTAACCGACGTTTCTGCCCCCAGAATCCAGTGTTTACGCACCTCCCGACCGCGTCTCTAAAGATCCTCTCACCCGCGAAGACATACTCAAAGCCTTGTTCTATGAGCTCTTTGGCTTCTTCCACCGTTTTAGCTACCTCAAGCTGAAGAAGTCAGACCTCTTTATGATTAGTCATCTTCACAAAAATCTCTCCTAACTACGATTCGAGAAAAATAGGATAGCTGATTCGTGGTCTTCGACCAATTCTATAAGAAGAATCTCTAATTGCGATTCTAACTATAGCCCTAGTGTTGACAAACCAAAGAATGCGGCAAGTAGCTGCGTCACTTTGCCGCGGGTTCTATTACGATTCGACGGCGGTCTTGCAAGTAGACATAGACCTCGTCACCTATCTTCACCTTGGCATCTCTAATGACGTCTTCGGGCAGGTAGACGGTCGGCTTACCGGCTGCTCTCGTTACTTTGCGTTTGATACGTATCTTCGGCGCTAGGTTCCAGATGTTCTGCTGGATCTTGTCAACTTGATCGCCCGTGAAGACTCTGTCTCCGCATTTAGGACATTGAAGAGCTTCCACATCTTTCACGATTATGCCGAACTGCTCGTAATCCGTCTTGGCTCTCTCGTACTCTACGTTGCACTTTGGGCATCTCATCTCTATCTTCCACCTCCCACTACGTCGATTGTAATCACCTTGATGTGGTCAGGGTACTCAGCCGCCGTGACCACTATCATGCCGCCTTTGGTCCTCCGTCTCGCCTTGAACTTCACCTTTCCCTCCCTGATTCTCTCACCAGTCATGATGATGTCGTCGGCTACACTTCGGCTTAGATTCAACTCCGTAAGGATGCGAACCGCATGCTCCGTGTAGACTATGGGCTTCACCCTCATCCCATCCGGATGAAATACGGATGCCCATGTAATTAAAGATTACGTATAAAATACGTACAAGACTCGCTACAAAGGCAGGACTGCAACTTCAGGTTGGAAGACGCGACCCAGGTTCTCTCTTCAGATAGCAGTCGATTTTGTTCCAGTTCAGCCATGTGATCAGAAGCGGAAGACACTCAGCATAGAATCCACGCGGCGCATAGCAGTACTGCATGCTTCCGATGATCAAGCGGTCAACGCTATCCTTCAGTTTCTCAATTATCGATTGCGGATGGGTTATTTCCGGTATCCATGGCTCTATGCTCACGAAGGTCTCGATGCCCATGCTATGAGCTTTCTTCAAGGCTTCAATGCGCTTGGCATCGCCTGGTGCATAGGGCTCCCAGAAAGGAATATCGTTAAGAGACGTGATGGTGAAACCCACTCCTACGTTACGATGGCCGCGAATCAGATCAAAATCCCTGAGAATTCTGGCTGTCAAAAAGTTCGAAGAAGTTACGGTAAACCTCAAAGAGTCTTGTCAACCTAGTGTGTTCAACCTTGACAAAACTTACGCACAAAACAAGTTTCGCCACTTCGCATCGTTATAATTCTATCTCTTCACTTCCGCGTCTCCAGACTGCTGAAAACGGAGATAGATTATTCTAGGGAACAGATTTGCATTGCACGTTGGAAAATTATATGGAGCTTCCAGATCCTACTCGGTCTCGTACCCGACCAATTCGATATGGGTTTGAATGTTGAAGTAAGGTGACGACCTTCCGAACGCCCTTGGAATGTATTTCCTTGTCTTGATCCCTCTCTGGGAAGCTGCGTGGATTATCCTCAGTTTCTCTAGGTCTAGGCCTTTGTACTCTGCGTTTGCTTCCAACTCCTCGAGCAGCCTTAAGATTCTCTCCGCAGCCTTCACTGGGTATCTGCCGGCGTACCATCTTTCTTGAAGGCTCTTGTGAGGAACTTCTTTCTTGTACCGTTTATATGGGATCGCCCTTTTTCGGCTGATGACCTCTTCAAGAAGCTTCCTAGCCTCCTCTATCTTCATCCCTTTTATCGCTCTGCAAATCTCCGTAGCTGCTTTAGGGGAGATTCTCAACTCACGTCCTGCGCACTTTACACTTCTATCGGGATCTAAGCCTTTGATCGAGTATCCCCATTGAGGCATCTTTTCCACCGTTCACTGAGAGCTATGTTGCTAGTTAGAAAACACTAGTGAATAAAAAGGATTTTGATCTGCTCTTTATCTTATCAAATGGGACGTGATTAAATCATCTTTATAGTCTGGTTGTGTGGGTGAATTGACCCAGCAGCTGCAGATGGGTCTTCTAGATGATTGGCTTGGGAGCTATGATCCTGGTAGCCGGCGGACGCTGCGTAGTATTGCGCGTTGTTTTCTGGCTCACGCGAGGATTTTCGAGATTTTTGCCTAAAGATATCTTTAGCCGACTTCTCCCCTAATTCTTTCATCTTTGTTCACGCGCCACATGGTAGGCTTATTCGCTTCGTCTCTTTCTCGACGGCCTTCTTCATTCTAACGTAGAGTTCTTCTCTTTCTTCTGAGATGACCATGGCATCTTGTCGTTCAACCGGTAAAATAGCGTTATTTGAAACGGTTTTAAATAGCACTATTTTCAAGGGGGTTCAGTTTTGCCGAGACATAGATATTCGATCTACGTTTACTCTGAGATCCACGCTGCTTTGAAGCTTCTCTGCGGCCAAGCTGGGAGGCTGATCTAGACTTTAACGCATGTCGCGATTCAGCTGGTATGCGCTTCCAACCACTCCACCAAAATTCGCCGGATCGTTGCGCTTAAGGAAGGGTCCATCCAGCGTTTCCGTTGAGCTTGAAGCTTCAGCCATATCGGTTCAGGGAGGCTTATGCTTCCGGGTTTGAAGCGGATCTCCTCTTCCGGCTGGATGGTTGGAGGCCTCCCTGGACCGCGCATGCTACTTTTCATCTGCAACGCCTAAAGCCTGCTTCTGCTCCTCGCCGAGGAAGCCCAGTCGAGCGAACTCGCGGCGCATCGCTAAACGGATGAAGTCGCTTGATGATTGACCGCGCATCTGACTGATCTTAGCTAGCAGCGCTAGATCGTTCTTCGAGAGGCGGATGTTGAGATTCTCAGTTAGTTTGTCTCGAGGGTTGAGTTCAACACTGCTTCTCATCCTTGATTCCAAGCGCTTGCATCTCCTCCTCGCTTAAGAATCCTAATCTAGCGAGTTCCATGCGCATAGCCCGCCTTATGAAGCTCGAGGGATCCTCGCCTCTAGCCCTACTGACCTTCACTAGAAGTGCTAGGTCCCTCTTCGTTAAGCGAAGGCTGAAGTTCTCAGTCAACCTTTCACGCATATTCTGAACCATTATCAAGTCTTTGAGCCTCCTAGAAGACTGTCAGCAGCCCCTTTGAGTGACATAAGCTTTAGAGGCCATCGCCAGCAACCTAGGGCCTCGGCAAAACCTTTTTACAGGCAAAAACGCCCTAGGGAAAAATTCGAGACCCCTCGGCACATATAGGCTCATGCACAAGATCATGCAAAGAAACCGGTGAAAGTAATCGAATTTTACCGAGGGTTCAAATCGCCAAAAATGAACTTTCCCCTAGAACCATCACAACCAGAGAAAGATGAAAGTAATCCATAGCAGCTAACAAGTAACCAATTATCTTCAACCAGATCTTTGGCAACCTTAACAGACACCAATTCCACCAACCAAAACACAACCTACCGCCCTATTTAATCACGAAAACACCGCTGAAAAAAGGGTTTTGATCGAGTTGAACGCAACTGATTTCTATTCAGAACGAGTCAATATAGGATGTCTCGAGTTAGGAGAGAACCTTGAATGTCATTGAGTGATGAAGATTTCAAGAAGGCTGAGGCTCAGCTGCACGGGACCACGTTGCGCATCTATTGGCATCTATTCAAGTCCAATCGCCCTGTCGGGGTCAGAGAAATGCAGAGGGCTGTCGGGTTATCGAGCCCGAGCACTGCGCTCCATCATCTTGAGAAACTTCGTGAACTCGGCCTTGTGAAGAAGGATGAGTACGGTCAATACAATATAGTTGAACAGGTCAAGGTCGGAACGCTTCGCCTGTTCTTTCGTTTCGGGAGACTTGTATTGCCTAGATACTTGTTCTATGCGGTCTACTTCACGACAGCTCTGGTGTTCTACGTTGTTGAATCGTTCCTGACATTCTCACTACCGAACATGATGGCGATCGTCTTTGGTCTCTCCGCAGGTCTGATCTCATGGTATGAGGCGATTCGAATATGGAGGGAGAAACTGTTCTAAGCTTTGAACAGATCGTTCTAAGCCCTAGAATTAAGTTGAAGAAGCAGATAGAGAGAGGGATAGGGGGAGCCTAGAGAATGCGGAGAGAACTGGTTTATGTACTTCTCGGATTCGTCGTCGCGATTCTAGTGACTTCTCTAGGCTTGTCGATAACACCGATCACCGAGCCCTTATATGGGCCGGAAGCCGCTCCACTCAAGGCGGCGGAGAGAGTGGAATACGTTCTCTTCCCAGATTCTATGCAGTTCACTCTAGCGGGCGTGGCGCTCCTACTATCGATCCTATCTGCGCTATCGGTATATGCTCTGGCTAGAAGGAAGATCCCTTAAGGTTCCCGGAAGCTCTGTGCTTTAGTAGCAGTGAACCGCTATTCACTTCAAGAAGACTTGAAAAGCGCTGTCGCCATTCTCTCAAGGTCCAACACAGGCTCGATACCGCGCAACGCTACAAGAGAGCCGTAGTCTATCGCTTCATGAAGCCAGAGCAAGGGAGCGAGCTGTGCAGATACATACTCGAGTAGATTCTCGCCTAGAATTCTGCAACATTCAACGATGACAGGCAATGGGACTGAGCCGACGCGATGAGTTTTGGTCCAATGCTTAGCGCCCCATAGGCCTACCCCTATCCCATGGAGAGAAGCGATATCGACCAAGATGTGAAGATACCGGCGTCTGTGTCCGCTGGTTTTCATGGAAGCTTTCCTTAACAATGGTGGAATCCTTGGAGATCGGATTCTAACTCGCTTATAGAAGTCAGGGTCAGCGAGCAGCTGAAGCCATCTCTGAACTCTTGAGGGTTTGACTAGGTATGGCATAGTGTCGAAGAAGAGTTGAACAACTTCAAAATGTCTGTGAACTACCACACCGATCTGGGTCACAGGTCTTCCGGTGAATGGGCTGGGATAGGTTGAAGTGAACATATCGGAATGGTAGCCCAGGTCTTTCAGCAATCGATAAATGGCGCAAGCCTTCACGGCGCTAATGGTTGACAGAACCCCGATTGTCGGGATGAACCTGCCCTTCGATTTATGAGAGGAAACATAGCCGTCACTTGATATTGAACCTGCAATTGCGGCCCTCTTGACTTCGGTGTTCTTGGAGATTAGTATGGGCAAAGGTAAGGAAGCGCCACGCTTTTTTCTTCCGATAGGAATTCTGTAGAATTCAATCAATATGAAGTGAACAGCACTATGCCGCGTTTTGATAACCCATTCTCCTCGGCCATATTGATTAAGTTGAAAAGAAGGACGCGGAAACTCGTATTCCAGTTTCTCCGATACGGTTTTTCTGATTACGTCTAAGGTGTCTCTCTCGCGATCATAGAACCTGACTCCAGAATCTCGAGTTAGATCTCCGTCGCCCGAAACGTATGAAGCAAGAAGAGCCCAGTACGGGTCATCATAGAAGAAGCGTATAGGAGCGTGAGTGTACCTCAATCGTCCCCCATCAAGACGTTTCCAGAACGCCGTCCTCAATCTACCACGTGTGCTTGCGAGTTCTTGGATACTCTTCCAGGAACCTGGATTGATTTCTACAAAGATTTTCCTCACTTGTCTCCGGCCTCGGTAACCTGCTAGCGAAGGGCGTTATCGGAGATCGTACGCCTCGGAGAACAGAAACGATTGGGAAATTGTGCCCACTGCGCGGGCCGAGAGGTTTGAACTCCCTTTCTGAAGCGGTTCCTGAATTGGAGGCAGTCATATTCCGAAGCTATTCCGACAAAGGAAAGCAAAGATATTTGCTCAAGGCTCATAGCCGAGAGTACTTGTTGGGGAGTAAATAACTTAGAGAGCTGACTGAAAATACAGCCAAGGGCGGATGCCCGAGCGTTCTACTTAAGAGGCACATACATGCTCGATCTTGAGGCTCCGATCCCCGGGGTTCCATGGAGGACTTTCTTGATGGAGGAGGAGAATTCGCCTAAGTAATGCCCGATCATTTCAGGCTTTATCTCGACAGATGAGAACTCTTTGCCATTGTGAACGAGTAAAGTTAGTCCAACCATTTCAGGAAGAATAATCATGTCTCTGCAATGAGTCTTGATAGGAATCTTCTTACCTTTCTCCATTACTCTCTTTGCTTTTTTTATCTCTTCGAGTAGAATCCGCTGGTCGTTTGTCAAGCCTTTGAGCAGTGATCTTCTCTGCCTTGAGGGAAGCAAGCGAATAAACTCGTCCATAGACATCTGTTGAAGTTGTGTAGATGTGTAGCCTCTATAGGTGAATTCTCTCGGCATTTCCCTTATCCTCTATTCCGCTGAATTCTGGATAAAGTCTCGCTAGTTAAACTTTACCTGCCGCGCCTCAAGTCATGCTGTCCTTCTCTTGGCTCGTCCGGACTGTCTCGCTGCAATCAACCCTACCTTTCTTCCGGGAGGAGTGTCTCTGGAGACGGTTGTCGGTTTTCCTGCGTGCTTATGCTTGCCTCCCCCATGCGGGTGAGATGCAGCCACCATGGCTACACCCTTGACTCTGGGCCATTTTCTACCTCTGCTGGTCATCAGCATCAGTTTGCTGCCTGCTTTAAGGAAAGGTTTCTCGGCTCTGCCGGCGCTAGCAATCACACCGATCGTCGCGCGGCATCCGTCATTGAGGTACCGGGACTTTCCTGAAGGGAGTCTGACTTCTGTGCCCATAGAAGTATGCGCCACCACCATTCCATAAGTTCCAGAAGCCCTAGCTATCTTCCCCCCGTCGCCAGGCTTGGCTTCAACATTGCAGATCATGGTTCCTTCAGGAATTGTACCGAGGGGCATTATGTTCCCTA
>Ga0209725_1001582_pt1 | contig 12725 bp, 10 predicted proteins | sample I18A1metaG_FD_184145 | JGI IMG/M metagenome (GOLD analysis project Ga0209725, IMG submission 184145) | Lake sediment bacterial and archeal communities from Gulf of Boni, Indonesia to study Microbial Dark Matter (Phase II) - ​I18A1 metaG... | ecosystem: Environmental > Aquatic > Freshwater > Lake... | reverse complement strand
GATGGGTGAGGACCAAGAGTATCATGGTCTACCCTTACGCTCACCTCTCGAGCGATCTTGGATCGAAGGAGTATGCGATACTCCTTCTTCAGAGACTTGGCAGCGCTCTTCAAGATGATGGATATAATGTAAAGAGAAGCCCATTCGGATGGTACAAGAGCTTCGAAATCCGGTGTAAAGGCCATCCGCTTTCGGAGCTGTCTCGAACAATAGCTTTCGAGGAAACTAGAAAAGAAGCTGCACCGGTAGAGACGGAATATAAGGTTCTGAGTCTCGACGGGAAGATCTACGAACCGGACGCATATCCCTTCAAGCCGAATGAGAAGGAGTTCAAAGCCTTGGTGGAGAAAGAGGCCTTGAAGGTAGGTCTTGCTGGTGGCGAACCGCGTCTAGTCGACTACTGCAAGAAGTTTGGCATAGCGTGGGAGCCTTACTCGGATGTAGGACATATGAGGTATGGTCCTGAAGCCACGCTCATCTTCGAGCTCATAGGGGACTACTCTTGGCATGTGGCGAATTCATTTGACGTTCCTGTTCTCCAAGTCAGAGGAACGAACATGTTCGATCTCTCGGTCAAAGCTGTTAAAGAGCACGCAAATCTGTTTGGAGCTCGCTTATATGAGGTCAAGGTGGATGAGAAAGCATTCGTTATGCGGTATGCAGCTTGCCATCAACAATTCGCCATGGTGAAAGATTGGGCGTTAAGCTATAGAAACGTTCCTTTCGGAACTTTTGAAGTGGCTGATAGCTACCGGCTAGAGCAGAGCGGTGAGTTGCTGCTCTGCTTTAGAGTCAGAAAGCTTCACATGCCTGACCTTCACATCTACTGCAAGAATTTGGATGAAGCAAAAGAAATGTCTATGAAAGTCCACGAGAAGATCTATCAAGAGATTAGGAAACTCAATCGGGACTACGTCTCAATATATAACACGACGAAGAGCTTCTTCGAGAAGAATAGACAATTCTTCGATGAGCTTATGAAAGTTGAGAGAAAGCCGATCTTGCTAAACTTTGTTCCAGATGGTATATACTACTGGGTCATTAATGTAGAGTATACTGTGATTGACGAGCTGGAGCGACCACGTGAGATAGCGACATTCCAGATCGATATTGGGAACGCGGAGAGATTCGGAATAGCTTATACCGACAAGGACGGAGCCAAACGCTACCCTCCCATTATCCACACAGCGCTCCTAGGGACTGTTGAGCGCTACCTCTTCACAGTGCTAGATAAAGCATCGAAGACGGAAGAGCAAGGCAAGAAGCCCATGCTCCCTGTCTGGCTTTCGCCGGTCCAAGTTAGAATAATCCCGATCAAGAGACGTCAATTAGCGTTGGCGAAGAAACTGCTCACTGAACTGGAGAGGGCAAATATTAGAGCGGATGTCGACGATAGAGAGGAGAGTCTATCGAGGAGGATTAGAGACGCAGAGATCGGTTGGATACCATACATTCTCGTGCTTGGGGAAAAGGAAATGAGGTCAAAGAATTTGCCGGTGAGAGTCCGTACGAAGAACGCTCAAATCAAGATGAACGTAAAGACGCTTACTCAAGCTATCTCCAAGGAGACGGCGGGGTACCCTTACAGGGCTCTCACCGTGCCTAGGTTGGTGAGCGAGAGACCAGGCTACAAGGCAATCTAGACTTCATGAACCATCATGCTCAAAGATTCTAGCATGCTCTGTTGAGACTATCAAAGATTTTATATGCTCTTCAGGGTTATGAAACAGATTGTACGGAGGCCAACCTTTGAGTAGAGATCAGGCTTACGGAGGTATAATTCTCGTAGTAGGTCTAATCGTTGCAGTCGTGTACATTGTGGCTTTCTTTGCGCCTTACTTTGCACCTTACTTAGCTTGGTTGAGTTGGTGGGCTGTCGCGATCCCTGTCTTCCTAGCTGTATTAGCCGTGCTTGTCATCTGTATGTGGATAGGCTGGACCATGCTCACTACTCCACCTCCAGCACCTCTAGAAACTGAAATGCCTACCCCAGCTCCGACGGAGACTGAGGCAAAACCGCCGGAAACAGAGAAGAGCGCAAGCTAGCTCTAGAGTCTGTTCCCCTTTTTCTTCGACGCGGCTTCTGAAGTTAGGGGACCGCCCTAATTGGAAGAGAGGAGGCTATTTCCCTATGAACTTCGTAAAGGTATAATAGCTTAGGCTTCCATACAATGCTGAATCGTATGCCTGGTGTTTATGATCGATCGTTCAGTGGCTGAGACTTTGTCGCGGAAGAATATTTCGAAGACTCTACTGAAGCTTAGTAGTAACTTGGAAGCCTTAACTAGCAAAGTCGATTTGATCCTCGCATCTCAAAGTAGGATAGTTCCAGTGGGCGCTATCAAGGAGAAAACAGCGAAGAACCAGATCCCATCTGAGGCCTTGGATGTAATGACCCTCCTTTCTCTCCCAGATCATTTGAGGAAGACCGCGGTCACGATATGCGCACTTCGGACCGCTACTGCTGCTGAGGTAGCAAGAGAAACTGGGCGTGCAAGAGCTGTGGAGAGCAATTACCTCAACCAGCTAGTAACTATGAAGTATATTCAAAGAGAGAGGAAAGGCAAGAAAGTTTGCTTCTACGTTTCGAAATGAGATGAAATCCATGGGAAAGATAGTTACGATTCATTCAAGTAGAGGAGGAACCGGGAAGTCTCTAATCTCTGTTAACACAGCCGCCGTTCTGGCGAACAAAGGAAAGAATGTGTGTCTTCTAGATCTTGACTTCAGAGCGCCCACAATGTACGTGGTTTTCAAGCTTTCGACCGAGTACTGGTTGAACAATTTCCTGAATAGAGATTGTGAAATTGAGAATGTCTTGTATGATCTAACTCAGAGATACAACACTAAAGGAAAATTCCTTGTCGGCTTGGCTGATCCTTCGATGCTGGCTATCAGAGAGATGTCCATGAAGGATAGAAAGTGGGAGATGAAGGCGCTTCAACGACTCCTTTCGTTAAGAAAGCTCTTCGAAGAAAGAGAGATCGACTACATAATATTCGACACCAGTCCAGGGATTCAATACGCCTCAGTCAACGCAGTCGTGAGCTCCGACACTGTCGTCGTGGTCACAACAATGGACGCGCTCGATATACAGGGAACGAGGAGTATGATAGAAGACCTTTACGAAGCCTTCGGGAAGAAGACTGGGATTCTGCTTAACAAAGTTCTCCTTCCCTATTCGGTGCCTAGTCTATCGCCTCTGACAGAGGTTGACAGAGAGAGTTTGTCGAAGCAGTTGAAAGAGACGTTCGGAATTCCGATATTCGGATTGATACCGTGCTATTGTGATGTCCTCAGAACCAGCAGAACCGTGATCCTGGCTTTTCAGAGTCCTGAGCATCCTTTCACGAAAGATATCGGGAAGTTCGTTGAGGCGCTCGAAGAGGCCTAGACGAGAATTCTCTTGTGAAGCTCGTGCATTGAAACCTGCTCCTTAAGAAAGTTGTAGACTGACTCTAGAAACTTGACTCCCTGCGGGGTCATCTCGTAAAGCTTCTTTCTCTTCCTTCCCTCATACTTCCATCGGCTTTTGATAAACCCGTTTGCCTCGAGACTCGTTAATAAAGGGTATATCTTACTCGCTCCAGTCCTGATCTGAAAAGTACTTTTTATTTCAGCCATAATCTCGTAGCCCCATCTAGGTTTTACTTGAATTAGCCTCAAAACCACTACATCTAGAAAATCTCTTGCAAAACGTTGCTTAATGTCGGTCAGCGTCTCAGCGGCTTCATTCATATTCGCATTCCACAGTCAAATGGTTGTCATCTTCATATAAGAGTTGACAAGCCGGATCGTCCAACGCTACATGCGCGGGTGCTTAATATGTCTTGATATGTTTGAAGGCTTATATATGTGTGCGCGTCTATAATTTGGCGTACGGCGTATATCGGAAATGGGATACACGACGTACACATGCCATACAGATGAAAAAGGATAAGCCGCAAAGGAGAGGAGAAAAACGATCCAGCTAGGACAGTTGTTCGCTTCAATCAGCCTAGCATTCGGTCTCTTTTTCTTCATATTTGCGGCTAAGTACTACGTTTCAGTTGCTATCGTCATGATCGCCAAGAACAAGGTAGCCAATAAGAATGGCAATCACCTAAATGGAAACGGACTCAGAAAGAATGGAAATGGTAATGACTCTAAGAGAACTGAGCCCGACGGCGGAAATCCGCTGAAGCCTCTCGATTTTACAGCTCATGGCAGTACCGTCGGAAATGTCATGGCCAAGATCAGAGAAATACTCAAGAATATTTTCCTGAACCGAGTTTTTCTTAGAATAACCGATCTCGGAGCGCTCTTGAGATCGAAAAGTGCGCTATCTTCTGAGACACCTCTCAAGCAAGAAAATGGAAACGGATCGAACGGCAAGAATTCGAATGGAAACAATAATCAACCCTTCGTGTCGATCCATTTGCCCTTTTACAATGAGAAGAATGTTGCAGACAGAATCTTGAACGCATGTACAAGTCTAGACTATGAGAATTACGAGGTCATAGTCGCAGACGACTCGATAGACGAGACAGTTGAGATACTGAAGAAGTGGAAAGACCACCCGAAGGTGAAGGTAATTCACAGGGAGTCTCGAAAAGGCTGGAAGGGAGGGGCGCTCAATGAGGCTCTGAAACAGATGGACCCGAGAGCTGAGTACGTGATGGTCTTCGATGCTGATTTTGTGCCACCTTCAGACATCATCCAGCAGTTTCTTCCATACTTCAGGAACAATACGAATGGCAATCATAACGGTAACAATGGAAACAACCATTTGAACGGCAACCATTCGAATGGCAACAATAGAACAGTTAGTAAGGATGAGTATCAGAGAATAATTGAGAAGTTGGAGCAGTGGTATCAGAAACGTGAGTTGGCAGTTGTTCAAGGCTACCAGTGGCACTATCTGAACGCTGGCGAGAATTGGCTTACCAAAGGCATCAGAGCTGAATACAGCAGCAGCTACGTTATAGAACGAACCTCACAGGAACTCATTGGGTCGATGAAGATGATAGCCGGCAGCGTCTTCATGATAAAGGCCGATATAATCAAGAAGCACACTTGGTCCACGAGCATGACAGAGGACTGGGAGCTCACCCTACGGTTATACTTGGACGGTTACAAGGTTTCATATACGCCGTACATTCAAGCTCCAGCCGAATGCCCTTCCACGATACCGCAGCTAGCGAAACAGAGAATGAGATGGGCTGAAGGGCATACTTTCAACGTGAAGAAGTACTTCTGGGAAGTCTTGAGGTCTCCTAAGATCTCAACGAGAGAGAAACTTGAATTTGCTTACTATGCCCCATACTACCTTCAGTCGTTCATATTCATGATCGGCACTTCCTTCTGGTTCCTCTCTGAAGCAATGCATCAGTATCTCCCATTCTGGAGTCAAGTCTTCGGTTGGTCCCTGCTTCTCAGCAACTTGCTCGCTCTACCATTTATGGGGTTGACAGGCCTCTTCCTAGAGAAGAATGTCAGGAGAGACTTTGCTGGCATCCTATCTTTCATCGTCATGTCGTACATCCTGGTTCCATTTCAAGCGTATGCATCGTTGAAAGGTCTGTTGGAGAAGAAGGAAGGTGGGACTTGGATCAGAACGCTCAAGACAGGAAAGATTACCGAGGCATTGACGAAACTTCGGTTGGGAAAAGTTTGGCGCGAGCTTATGCCTCGAAAGAGAACCAAGGCAAAGAAGGGAGACGAGATCGCGATAAAGTCGCTCGAATCCGCTGAAATGAAACATTCCACAGAAGATCAAGCAAACAGTCACAATGAGAAGAAGCATGTGTTTCGAGAATTTGCGAAGCTCTCCAGCGTACTTTCGCGCAAGCCGTTGAAAGGATTTGGAACAATAGGCCTGATCCTCCTGGCAGCCATGTCAGGCATCATTCTAGCGGTATCAATCCTCTCAACTACTGTTCCAGAGGCGAGCGCAATTCCGTCCAACACAAAATGGTTCCTGTACAATGACGGCGGCACATCGATTGGCAGTGCGGGCACAATGTCCGAGACAGCCCAGTCTGGAACTACTACAGAAGATTTGGTGGGCGGCAATACCTACTATTGGGCCTCGGTCAGCACATACGATCTGAGTTCCGCTGATTCGGGCACATGGACATTTCATCTAGTCTACAGTTCTCATAATTATCCCGGCGGAAAGACCATCACGGTCACTGTCTATTGGTCTTCGAGCCGGACATCCCTTGGAACATCTATGGGAGCGGCTACCGTCAGCGTTCCCTCTTCTTCCCCATATGACATACCCATAACGGTCACAGCACCCTCTCAAAGTGGAATGTACATTCAGCTTTCATACTATTGCAACGCTCCGTCAAACAAGCTCCTGACTATGAAAGCAAGCACTTCTGGAATAGGCGACACGTATCTCTTGGTGCCGGAGTATGCATTGCTAGCGCTTTTCGTTGCTCCTCTATTGCCGACATTCATGAAAAGCGGAAAGAACAATAAGAGCGGAAATCGGATCCCGCTGTCAAAGTAATATCGAGCTAATTAACGGCCAAACAGTGTTGGGCTGGAATCGCGAAGCTAAACTCTTTATTTCTGCACCAGTATCCCAGTCAATTCAAAGGATCTCACAATCTCGCTTGATCATCCGAAGATCCCATACCAAAGGCTATTAAAGGAGATGGAAGAAAAATCGGAGCCTAGGGTTTGATCATGGATGCTCTGACGATCTTCGCTCTGGTCTCATTCAGCCTTATCGTAGTTATTCTCATTGTAGCCCTTTTCCAGATAAAGCGGGAGAGCGATCCTCTCGGCCTCTCTTCACTCGGAGCATTATTGATAGTTGCCGCAGTAGCGTGGTACTATTATCCGAGCATTTCTTCTGATGTAAACAGTTTTGTCCAAGATATTGTGAATCACTACATGCTACCAGCGAACCACTACTCATTCTATCAAGCGATCGGTTTCTCCGCTTATGCCTTCGGCTTATGGTTCTTCTTCTTGGCTTGCGTTCGGGTTGTGTTGAGACAACCCGTCGATAGGTTTCTCGGCACCGTTTCCGGAGGAGTGTTCATGGTTGGCTGCGGATATGTTCTCTCAAGCTATTCCATTGGCGCTGTGACTTCGAGTATGGTCGTTGTTCTGTTCATGATAGTTCTCGGTGCGACCGTCACGATCAACTGCGTGAAGTGGTACTGGACTCGAAGTAAAATTGAAAGGTAATTACCGCTCCCTTATCGTCGTGTGAGTCTGGCGTAGTTGCAGAGGTTGAGAGCTGGGCAGGCGTAACACATTGGATTCTCTGTCTTGCAGAATTCGCGTCCGAGCCTGATTAACAATCCGACAGAGAGCCCTCTCGCGCCCAACGACGGCAAAATCTCCGATAACTTGTCGCCATGCGGATTGCCTAGAAGCCTATAGAGCACTCTCGAGGCTATTGCGTCAACTTCGCGCCTCAGAAATCTCTCTGATAAAACAACAATAACCACGGACAGAGCGGTGAGCGCTAAGATCGCTCCTATCAGCCAGGGCGGATGAAACATAACAGTGGCAAGAACCCCTATAATCCATACTGCTGCGCCTATCGTAAGCGAGACTCTGTCCGTCCAAGCTTGGAGAACTCTGCTTGACATATGGCTCAGCCTATGAAACAAAGATTCAACTATCATCCAGTTCTAATAAGAGTATTGTGTCGAACACTTGCGGTTGAAAAGCAGATGTCCAGCATGAACGAATTGAAGAAGGTAGAGGCACCCATTCTCCTAAGCTTGGAAAGGGCTATGATCAGATTTCTCGAGATGATTCCTTACAGAACCAGTGAGTATGCGATCGGGTTTCTAGAGGCTTTGGGCGAAAGCCTCTCAGGCAAGTTCGGTGAGGAGAAATATCCTTCTATAGGAGATTTCTATCGTTCAGTGGAAACCGGAAGATCTGGTTTGTCTAGAATTGAAGGGGAGTCGAGCAGCCTTTTCAGTGGAATATATGTTCTGAAGATATGTCCGTTCGTGAACGCCCTAACAAAGCTTAAGCCACTTGACGCTGGGTTGAAAGAATTCTTCGAGAAGATAGTTCGAGACTATAATAAACAGAGAAAGCCTACAACTTCAATCGTCAATCCTTTCTGCATACTTCATGACAAATTGAAAGGCACATATCTGGAGAACGTCGTAGCCGGAGGTAGAAGACTCAACTTCGTCATAATCGCTCGTAGATCTCCGCTTCATGAAGGAAGGGTGGTCATGAACAGAGAGATTATGAAAGGCTTGAAGACGAATATTCGAAGAGCCCTCCTCGAAACCATGAGAAGCTACTACTGTTGTTGTATTTATCTCCTGAGAAGAGTTCGGAAATGAAGTCAGTCTCGTCCGCTCGGAACACGCCTACGGAAGACATATGTTGCAATCATGATGACAGAGCCGCTCAACAAGGTCGCTAGGGCTGGCGGAAACTCTGGTATAGGGACAGCTCGCAAGACCATTGATTTTCTAGAAGCTTCATTTCCTGAGACTAGAAGCGTTACTGTTACTGTATAGGTTAGTCGCGTGGTTCTGTTCGGTGCTGTCCAGACGACCGTTCTCCCTGTCGTGGAATTGAAGGATCCTCCATCTGCAGACCATGAGTAGGCGAGGGTTGAGTTTGATGTTTCACCGACCGTGGTCGCCTTGAGGAGGTAGGACATTCGTTCACCGGTGAACGCTGTCGGTATCGCGTTTAAAGCGACGGTCAACGACCTGGAACCTGATTGTTCGAGTTCAGCGTTTTGAGTCTGAACCTCTGCTCCGACGACGGATCTATCATAGGATTCAGACAGATAGCCGGGCACAGAGAATGTTATAGAGTAACTGCCCGGTGGGAGGAACAGTCGATAGTATCCATCCATGGTTGGAGTCCATCTTGAGTCTGATCTAACTTCAACCCAAGACAATGGTACGAGCTGCAAGTTTGTATCGAAGCCTTTAACCATTCCTTCTATGACACCCATCTGGTGAAGATCAAAGTCCGCCGTATAATTCATGCCCAGTCCTGTCAAGTAGGCGTAGACATCAGCTCTCTGCATGAACCTCCATTTGACGCCGGACTCCGGGACGTTCACCAAATAGGTCCCGTTCTCAAGCCCGTAGTCTTTCAACCTTGTGCCATCTGGAGCGACGTAGAAGAAGTGTCGAGTTCCTCCTGTAAAGCCGTAGACTTTGTAGACGAAGCCGGGGCTTCCGTTCGGCACTGAGAGGATTTGAACTCCATTCAGAAAGCCTGTGGCACTTGACGTTGTGTCTACTCTAGTGAGCATATCTTCAACAAGATTTGTGGGGGCATCGTCTTTCTTGAATGTCACTGTCCCGTTTATCATTCCAGCTCTCAGGATTGGGATGTATGTATACTCTGCTGAGCTTGGACCCGTCCACACTATGACTTGTCTCCGTTGCACGTAGCCGTACGTGAAGACATAGACGCTATAGCTCGCGGGAGCAAGTGTCGTTGGAATTAGCCCTTGATAGATTATCTGCTTGACAGGCCAATTGTTCCCAGAGTAGATCACGTTCATCGTTGTGGGTGTAACGTCCGCACCCAGCTGAACCCTCTTCTCAGCAAAGCCAACCTCCGTCCCTGTTGAAATATCATAGTAGTAGACCCTCAGGAGGTAGACATCCGGGAGAAAGCGCCACGTGGTTTCATAATTGGGCTCGCCTGTATCTGGATAGGGAACGAAAGACACGATCTCAGCTCGAATTCCGCCGCCGTTTCCAAGATTTATTCTGATCGTTGTGTTACCTGCTTCTGGCACTTGAACCGTGCTGATTGATGTTTGAAGATATCCTCTAACCCAGACTTTGAGGTCATACACGCCTGCGGGGAGGCCGTGGTCTTTCTGCTTCCAAACCCCTGAGAAGGTCTTGTTGTAGAATTCACTGAAACCGAGTATGTAGAATCTTACAGATCTAGAATCCGCGTATGTGATTACACCATCGGCTTCAGTTCTATCTAGGATTGTTAGCCCGTAAAGAGTTCCGACAGCATCTAAGGATTCAGCTAGAATATTTCCGCCGTAGAATCTGCCTGTACTCGACCCGAACATAGAGTACTCCGTCGTTCTCGGCGTCTCGGGGAAGACTATTGTTCCAGATATGACGGCTCCCGTTATCTGCTCGATGAGGATTGTAGCTCTTGTGCCTGGAACATTGAAGGTTATTGAGGTCGGATTTACTTGACCTTGCGTATACCCGAAAGCCCAAACCTTCACAGTGTACGTGTCGGGGCGTAGGCCCTCATACTCTGATCCGTAGATCACGAAGTTCTCTCGTGTCAGGTTTTGCGAGGTGGCTGTGTAGTTTCCTCTAAGGATTCCGTTTGAGTCATATGCTTCAGCGGTGAAATTCAAGATGTTGAGGTTTAGCTTCTTCAGCCAGGGGTGATCTAGGGAGTTAATGTGTTCCTTTAGAGGATTCTTCCAGAATATAGTTCCGTCTATAATGCAGCCTCTGGTCAGCGTCATATTCACGTTCAGAAGATTCTGTCCGCGAGTTAGACTGACCGTCGTCGGACGTTTTGTCATTATGTAGGCGTAGCCAGTATCTGCGCAATAACCTGCTGAAGCTTCAAGTTGGTATGTACCTGTGTACAATCCCGTTATATTGAAGAACCCTGTGTTCGGGTTGACGTAAGCTCTTGCGCGCGCCCCCGTAGTTGTCTCGGTCGCATAGACGATTCCTTTAGCTCTTATCGGAGGGGCTCCAAGGACCGAATACTCGCGAATATAGCCGGTGACGCTTGAAGGATCTTCACGCATACTCACTGGAACAGAAACCGTCTCTGTAGGCGTACTTGGAAAATCAGGTTCTCCAGTGGGCGTCAATCCTGTTGCAACATGGATTGTGAAGTTGTATGTTCCAGCGATTCCAGGTGCTTGAAGCTCACTCATGAAGATGTATTGAGGACGGGTGAAGCTGGCATATCCCGGATTGTGAACTTCTACGCGTATAGGCGCTTCTGGATCGTAAGGAGCGATAGTCGACTCATCCTTAACGATATAGTAAAAGTAGTCATTGGTAACGGTTGAGGAGAGGAAGGTCGTGAGGTTTTCAGGCCATTGAAAAGGTGCCGGTGTAAGAAAGTCTCTCGGCATTCTTATCCTAACGGCTATGCCTGTCTGATTGATTGTGAAGTTTAAGTTACCTAATGTTCCGACAAATATCCCCCAATTCTTTGATGGCGTGACAGAAGCTGCAGCTGGGCTGCCATGAACAAAAGGCGTAATGTTCAGAGCTATTGCTGGGAAACTAGCAACCGCGAACAGCGTCAACACTAGCAGTGCTTTGGCTCGAGTATTCATTTTGATTCTTTTCTCAGTCTCGTAAGGTGTAAGGTATCCGCTGCCAACTGTGTTAAGAATTGAATACAGAAAGGAATCAAATGGAACTTTTGCTCTGGATAGGTCCTTACACGAAGCAGTCAATCGCTCTTTGAACGGTTATGAGTCACCAGCAGGGAACTCGGTTATGAGCAAGATCTCCCTTTATTAGTAAGCATTCTGGCCAAGATCTCGCGATCATTGTTTTCTAACCTGGAATCCATCCAGCAATATTGCGCCGCAATAGAAAGTGGATGTACCTGCGTATTCGACTGGACTTGATAAGCCGGCTATTCCAACGAACGTAAATGGGACATATTTGTTCTCTTCCGTTGTGTCTTTAAATGTGCAATAGTACTCGTGTACAGTAAACACTAGGTACGCATAGTCCCCTGCAGCTAGTTTCAAATAGAGACCCATGAAACTTGTCAGAGACGACTTTATCTCTGATCCAGCTTGTGTAGTGGTTCCAGCTTGCTCGTACGGCACACTCATGTCTGATGTCACTCTCGATTGAGAGAGATTAAGTGCCGCTGAAACGCTCACAGTCCATGTTTTCTGACCTGAACCTGCAAGCATTATGTAAATAGTCGTGGTCAAAAAGAGATTGCTACAATTTCCTAAGCGGATTGGCGCTTCCGCAATGTTGCGGAAGAGGATGCGAATCTGCCAAGCGTAGTAGTTTGCGCGGCCAGGGTCGCTAAACACCTTAATGTTACAGTCTTGCGCATTTGTAACTAAATCGCTCAAGTGACTACGAGGGATGCTTGCATTCTGCCACGGCTGAGCGTTGAATGTCGCATAGGCCATGGTTCCGCCGTTCAAACCTGTTTCGCCTATGCCACCGTAAGCGTAACGCGTCTTCATCGACCCGAATGTGTAAGCCATGCTGCTCTGGAATTTGCTCGATTTCGGGTAGTATGATGTGAAGATGTTGCCGCGCTCTGTCACAAAGGTCAGTGTGTAGGTTCCTGTCGCGGTGAGATTTGTGCTTCCAGTCTTGTATATGTTGATCGTCCCTGATTCGCCCAAGTCTAAGAAGCCTCCTGTGAAATAGTGGCTTCCAGAACCTTTCTCAACTATGGTGACAGGCGAAGTGTCAAAGTATATCCTGATTAGGTTGATGCTGATCCCGCCTGTGTTACGAGCCGTGATGGCTATCAGCGGCGTACCGGATACCGTGAAGAAGATATCGGTTGCTTCAAGCCTCTCCGCTAATCTGTCTCTATCCCTTTGAGCCATCTTGTCCAGTTCTTGCTGATAAGAGTCGTACCGAACCATCTGCCAGAGCATCAGGTTGAAAGCCAGAAGCATTATAGTAATGAAGAAACATGCACCAATGATGGTGCTTATTCCACGCCTAGATCTAGTTATTCCATGCATTATCGTTCACCTTAGCACAATTGCTAAGGTC
>Ga0209725_1001580_pt1 | contig 12736 bp, 6 predicted proteins | sample I18A1metaG_FD_184145 | JGI IMG/M metagenome (GOLD analysis project Ga0209725, IMG submission 184145) | Lake sediment bacterial and archeal communities from Gulf of Boni, Indonesia to study Microbial Dark Matter (Phase II) - ​I18A1 metaG... | ecosystem: Environmental > Aquatic > Freshwater > Lake... | reverse complement strand
GACTATGCTGGACGGTGATGCATAGAGAAGGTCAAAGTTTAAAAAGCAGATTTTGGTTTGCCCTTGCCCAAGTTTCTACCATTTCGGCGATAAGAGTGTACTGCTGCACAGGGAATACCCTACGTTACGGATATATCCTGGAGGAAGAAGGGGGCACTTTGACCTAGCTATAATCGATCCAGAATATGCTTCTGAAAGCCATTGGAGGATGCAAGTTAGAGAGCCTCTTTATTGTAGACATAGGCTGAAGGCGGCGTTTGAATTCGGCCTCAATGCAATAGGAACAACTCGGCTGGATCTGACGCATTTCAGAAAAGACTTGGAGCGCCTTACGAATGCGGAGAACAAGGTTGAACGAGGCTACCTCTTATTCTTCGTCAGAAGACATGATTACCTCACGGACTCTGGATTGCTGCGTATGATAGACCGTCTACCCAGAAGCTTGAGCATGAATTCGAAAAGAACAAAGATGGCGCAAGCAACCTTGTAGTAGTCTACGCTGAATGCCTCGCCTCGGGCTCAAAGCGTATAAAAATTATTATTGAGAATCGGTCTTCCTAGATTGGCTTGTCATGAGTTGCGGGATTCGAGCGGCTCTTGCTTTAGTTTCTCAAGTATCTTTGGTAACGTATATGGGCTTCTGCACTCTCTGAGTGCCCACTTCCCAAACCCGCCATGATTGTTCACTGCTTCGATCCATCTTCGGGCGGCTGCCTTCTTGGCTCGGTCTTGCTCGTCCTCGAAACCTTTGATCTCTAGTATGAGATTAACTTCTGAGATGTCGTCAAGTCTCAGGCGAATAATGTAGTCAGGGATATAGTTGTGCATGGCCCCTTCGTACTCATATGGGATTGTGAAGTCCAAACGATCGTTCTTTACGTAAGCTATGACGTCAGGAATCTTCTCTAATTGAAATGCGATGGAATGCTCCCAGCCGCTGTCAACCACTACATGGCTCACATGACTTTTCACGGTTCCATGAACCTCTTTCAGTGTTCTGAACAGAACTTCGGCGGTAGATCCCACGGGCCTGTATCGCTCGATGCGAGGCAAAATTGGGCTTTCCCCCGCCTCTGTGTCAGGTTCAATGGCATCGCAGAGTCTCGACACGATGGTATCCATGTATCGTTTCAGCGCGACTTCCTCGAGCACAGCTCCCCCTTTCGCCTTAACACGCTTCTCTAGGTATTGCCAAACAATCTCCAAGACCTGTTGAAAGACGAAAGGTCTTACGTCCGGTCGAAGTTTGCTCGTGACTTGACCAGCAATTTCATAGACGCTCGTCTGAAGGCGATGCGTCCTGTGGAATGGGTTGCGTGTTTCAATAACTTCGGTTCCAGGGCCCAAACGGTCAGGTCGGCCCACCCTGACGCCTACGGTGTCTTTCACGACGACCTCGGTCGGCTCCTTCGCAGGATCGATGTAGAGAGAGGGAATCAACTTGATATCTGCCTTGATTTTTCGGCGCACATCAAATATATAGCCTTCAACACGTGGAAAACGAATTTCAAGGTTCTTTCTTTCAGGAAGCGCCTTTACAAGCGTTGGCAGCCTCTGAGGCGCACTTTTCTTCAAACTTGCCTTCTGGACAGGAATCACTTCGAATGGAACGCCGTACACATCCACGTATTCAGGCTGGCTGAAGTCGTCGTAGTTTGTTCGTCTGAGCCCACGCCCGACGACCTGCTCGCAGAGAAGCTGCGAGTCAAAGGCTCTTAAGCCAAGTATCTGGGTGACGTTTTGTGCATCCCATCCTTCAGTTAGCATCGAAACCGAGACGACGGAGCGGATCTGTTCCCCTGGCTCTCCGATCTTTCCGATTGTATTCACCTTCTCGCGGAGTCTCTCCGCTGCATCTACCTTTGTCGTTGTCACGTCAAGTTTGCTTTCGGCTTCACGCAACAGTTTGGAATCTATTCGAAGCGTAACTTCGTTGTTTTCAATGTTTTGAAGCTCAGGAAAGATATTTCCTCTTGCGATGTGCATGTGAACAACCTCGGCTAGATCAGTATTGTTGCAGACTACTATCATGACAGGAGGGATTTGGCTGCCATTCTCCTTAAAGTGCTCAAACGTCTTCTTCCATTCAGATGAGAGCATTGCAAGTGCACCCTCAGCTTGGCGTAAGACCGCCTCAGGGTTTGGTTTACGCGCCGCCTTGGCTCTGTCAGCCCATGGCAGTCGATCCATAACCCACTGCCATATTCGAAAATACCCAGGGATGGGCTGGCCTGAATTATCGTCAACGGGGACTCGGGGAATCTTGGTTATTCCAGATTCTATCGCGTCAATCAGACTAAAGTCGGAGACTATCCAAGGAAACGGACTACCTTCAGGTCGTCCAGTGCCTTTAATAAAGAATGGCGTCGCGGAGAAGTCCAGACAGAAGTTGATTCCTCGCACCTTGTTGATTCGATCTAGAGCTCCGACCCACACAGTCGCCTCTTTGATTTCTTCCTCTAATCGCTCCTTCTCATCCGCGACGAGTTTCAATTGACGAAACTGTTCGATCAAATGTACTGGTCGATAGGCGTGATGTGCCTCATCGTTAATCACAAGAATGTTCTCTTTCTCTCCCAGCTCCCGCAATGTCCTACGGCAAAAAGCCGAGTCAGTTTCTTCGCCTCGCTGCACAACTCCGCGCGTTCGTGTGTCATCCTCGGGGATGAAGAGGTGCCAATTACTTACCAAGTATTTCCCCTTAGACAAGGCGGTCAGCAGTGAGCGTGGAACGAGGTCAAACTTCTCATAGAAGTTTTTGGTACTTGATGGAATCAGCCTCTCCACGTTCTGTCTCTTGACCGTGAGACTAGGGCACACTACAAGAATAGCATCAGAGTATCGTTTGTCCTGTTTGTTGAAAATCTTATTGAGGACCGACCATGCGATGAGCATCGCCATGACGACTGTCTTACCGCTGGCCGTAGCCATCTTGCAACAGTAGCGTCGTAGCGCACCGTACCCCTTTTCGAAGCTTTGAGGATCACGGGGTTCATCGACAGGTATTGTTATGCCCTGTTTGGCAGCGGCTGGCGCTTCGACCAACCAAATCATGGTCTCTGCAGCTTCCCTTTGGCAGAAGAAAAGCTTACGCTCACGGTTGGGGTCATTCCAATGTCGCAACAGCTCCCGAGTAATCTTTGTTGTTCCAGAGTATCCGGCCTTGCGCCACTCGTTGACTCGGTGACGGATCTCATTGACTGGAGCTAGACCTGTTTGTTCATCATATTTTATGAGTTGTTCAACCGCCACAGGTGTGCTGCGGTTGCGAGTCCTTGGTGCCACGAAGAAACCTGCTGGACGCCGTTCCTCTACGAGCCTGGGTTGTCCCTCTTCGAACACATAGTGCCTGTTTGGCTCCTCGAAGGGGCCGTTGATTATGGGTTTGTCGACTACGCCCAAGAGCGTTTACCCCTCTCCGTTTACCAACGGTTTGACAACAATGACCTCGTTACCTCTGTTATCGATCACTTTGACTGCCATACGCCTCTCTTGGCCAGCTTTGAATGGCAGTGAGATTGTTCCTCGAAACATTTCCATCTTCTTCTTGTCAACGATCCCTCTTAGGGCATTCTCTAGTTTGTCCCAAGGGTTCTTGGCGGTCGCCTCCTTTGGAAAGAACGCTTGACAGATTCGGAACGTGTAGCCATCATAATCTTCGTCTAGGAACCATGCTGGGACTTCGTCGGCGCTACTGGAATGCACCTCTCCGGTCTCTGGGTCGTAGATATCGACACCGAGCATTTTCACAACAAATCCACCGGCGTGCTTCTCTAATCTAATATCAGGTTGTCCAAACGCCGTAAAGAGCTGGCTTCCCCTCGTAGTCTTCAGTAAGTCGCCAACAATTACATCAGGGCTGATGTTTGCCAAGTGCACTTTAAGTTTTGGAATTGGATTCTTCTGAATCATCGCCTGAGCCTCAGGATCAAATGCGAACCCAGCCAACACGAGAATATCAAAGCCTAGCCTGTAGGATGAACGAATGGACTCGTCCACTTGCTTTGCTGTAATAGGCCCGTGCCGGGGGCCAAAAGAAACCGCAACGCGAACCTTTCCTCCATTCTGACTTGCCTCCCCTTGAGCATGAAGGAAGCCCGCAGAGGAGATTTGCCGAAGATTCTCCAGAGCCATCTTCTTCCTTCCAGGAAATGTCACTCCATCTTTTCTCAGAAGTTCTATCATTGAGTTGACATAATCAGTCGCCTCACCAATGGATGTGCTGGTTCTGCCTGACTCTTCCAGAGCTTCTTCTTCGGTCGCGAGCACAGGAATAGCTTCTACTGTAAAGGGACCGGAGACGCGCACCACCCCGCGTCCAACCCGTGGGCAGTCATAAAGTGCCTCCTGCTGAGCGTTGCGTTTGATGCTCTCATCAACATCTTGTCGCTTTCCTATTTTGAGCGCCCAGAACCGTTCGTTAGCATTTTTCGCTTTCGGGGGCCAACCTGACTCCGCCTCGTGCGGTACTTCCCATTCTTGCCAGTTCTTGCCCAGCGCTTGGTTCAATTCCCGTAGAGCAACATCGATGAGCCGCTGATACTTCGCCGTGATGATATCAATTTCGGTATTGTGGACGATGCTGGCTAGGGTAACGCGTGGGGCGCTCTGGTAGATGAAGCCGAGGCTGGGACCGCGTTTGGAGTCAGCAAGTTCCAAGTATTCAAATCTTGCCGTCATCAAACGCTGACGGGTAATAGCAATGGCTACGCGGGAAGTATCACAAGTTATCCAGAGCCTGCCAAATTTTTCAGCGCAGTATGCAGTCGTGCCAGAGCCACATGTAGGATCAAACACCAAATCTCCAGGGTCCGTAGTCATGAGGATACATCTTTCGACAACCTTTGTGAATGTTTGGACAACAAAAAGGCGTTCACTCGCAAAGCCGCTGACAAAAGTGTCTGTCCAATTGTTTGTGAGCAGAGAATATTCAAAATCGTCCAAGTACACAACGTACCGCAGAGAGTTACCTATCACAAGAAGTCGATCTGCCATCTTAAGCCTCTCAATTCCCTCTTTAGTGGTAGACCAACCGCGAGTTGGCAGAAAGGTTTTCCCTTGAAATTGTATGGGGAATCGAGAAGCTTCACTGCCTGTCGCCGATTCAAGCTTTCTGTGCGTAAACAAGCGTGCGCCTTTCACAATTTTTCTGGCTTCTGCCAAACGCTCTCGCTTGCCGTCAGCATACTCGGCCCATTGGTCCTGTGCCCTAGCAGCCCAACCACCAGGCACTAGCAATCTCCTAAACTTGACCTGCAACTTGTCTTTCGCATACCAAAGGAGATAGTCAGTGATTGACGGCAATGTTCTTGCGGTTTGAGCGCCTGCTCGCACAAAAGCTATCATGGAAACGAAGTTCCCGCGACCGAAAACCTCATCCATCACAGCTCTCACGAGATGAATATTCTCGTCGTTAATTTGGACGAAGATAGAGCCGCTTTCATGGAGGAGCTTGTGGGCGAGCAACAGTCGATCACGGAGGTAGGTTAGGTAAGAATGGATGCCAAGTCGCCATGTGTCCCGATATGCCTTAATCTGTTCAGGCTCCCGAGTAAGAGAGTTGTCGCGTCCGTCTTTAACGTCTCTACTAGTTACATACGGTTGGAAGTTTGAGCTGTAAGCAATGCCGTAAGGTGGATCCACGTAAATCATCTGCACCTTGCCTGCCATGAGTTCTCGTTCAAGGAGAGAGTTCATGACAAGTAGTGAATCGCCGAGGATGAGGCGGTTTGCCCAATCCATTTCATGTTGGTAGAATTCTATTCGTTTGTCAAGTGGTAGTTCGGGTTCTGCGAAGAGTCTGAGTTGACGAGTCTTTTCAGCGCGTTGAACTGACTTTAAAATTGCCTGTGCGGATACTCGTTCGTGGATGTGGAGAGACACGGTTTCCGCGTCGAATAAGCTTCGCTCCGCTTTTCCTGCCCATACGAGCTGTGGGTCCAAGTGAGGATCGTAGTTATACTTCACGCGCCCTTGAGGCTTGTGGTTGTATGATGCGAGGCCTGCATCAGGAATGTTCTTGCGCGTCTGATTCTTATAGCGATAGTCCGTCACTTCCACAGCGGCATGACGCTTGGAGATGACTCTATCACCATAATTGCGTCTACCTTTGGATTTGATTACTTCTGTTCTATCTGCTTTCAGCAAATTGTATTCACTCTCAGCATTATAGCTTGTTATTCTTTTGGTAGAAGTCTATCAGGCGCTGAATGATCTCATCAAAGGTTTCTTCTTTGCTTCCAACTTCCGCCAGGCGTCTCCTCGTCTCTCTTTTAACTCTAACCGTCGTATCTTCAGCCATGAGAACGCGCTCTCTAGGTTATACATTGTATACAATTGTCTATGAGATTAAGGTTCCTACGAATAGAGAATGATACTGCGGGATATCGAATTCGAAGAACAGAGTAATAAGGGGCTCGCTTTCGTCAGAAATATGTAGCTCATTTCTAGGTATGCTCAGCCCCAGTGTATTGCATGCCGAGCTAATCTGTCATTTCCAGTCCCAGTAGTCTTCTTCAGCTTCATAGACCTCTTCGCAGTCTGAGCAGACCCCAAGCGTCTTGATCGTTCCATCGGCTATAGCGCATTGTTCACAGTATGCCTTTCCGCACTCGCCACACCTATACAGCTCCTCATCACCCACTTCAGCGCCGCAGACATCACATGAGCTCAATTAGATTAATCACCATAAACTCATTCGTATTCTTCCTCGCGATGCATCTTAAAGGCTAAGCTTGGAGTCTATTGTCTAGCTGGTTGGTTACCAAAAATAATCCTTGGTCTACACCAAACAAGGTGAAGATAGAAGGGAAATAACTATCTCCCCGCCAAACTAAGCATAAACGAAAAAAGAAATCACTTGCAGATGTACGCTTCTCGTCGCAGCTTTGACTGTCCCAACTCACTCTGATTCTTTACCGGGTGTGAAGGAAATCTGATAACTTTCTCCTTTGCCTTCGCTATACCTACGAGGATCATACTTTGTTGGAATAGATACTAACAATTGTACATCGGGATGTTTTTCCAAAAACAATAATACAGCTAGTGTCTGCATCTTACTTCCTAGAGGTGCGATAGTGATGTTGTTCATTTGGGCAAAATCACCATATAAGTTCTCAAGCGCCTTGTAAACCTCCCTATAGTCAAATTCAGAGTACTCGAGTATCTTACCTTCTTCAAAGAAATTCTGATACATTTCTCGGGCCAATTCAAGTCTCCACTTCAAATCGTTCCTATTTGGAACGCCGATAATTCCTATTTTCCTTGAAGGCTGAAACATATTCAGTATGCCTCTAGCGCGTTTGGGTTCAAACCCGAGCAATATTACTAACAACGGTGAATAGCCGGGAGTATAAACGCCCCCAAAATTTGGCAGTGTAAGAATTTCTCGCACCCCTGCTGACATGTATTCTTCATCGAATCTTGCAGGGGCTTTCTTTGGATAATATTCCGCCGCTTCGGTATATATTATCCTAATCTGACTACGACCCGACCTGAAAAGTGAATCTAGGACTTGAAATATTGCACCAGTACTGAAACTAGAAATGTCAACTGACGTCTGGTTAACTGCAGTCTCATAGTTAATTACTTCAAGACAGGATTTTATTTCATGAAATGAATCCAAAACGCTAGTGGTTGAATATTTGATCTCCCTAATTTCCCTTAAGGTTATTTGATCTATCAATTCCTTCAATTCTTTCGAATTGATATCGTTGTCTTCCTGATGGACATCGTACTTCAATATTATTGAATCTTGAGCTTTATAGCCCCATTGCGTTAATTTTCGTAAAGCTTCAGTACACCTATCTTCAAAGCCCAGCGCGCATACAAACAAGTCATCAAGTTCTTGATGTGAAGATAACTCTTTCATGGCAGGCAAGTCATCAGATACCAAAGTCAACTATTACCAGCTCCACCATTGTCAGGGACCAAATCTAGTAGAGTCTTTTCATGAAACCTATCCAGAAATTTTGTACCGTATTTAGAAAATGATTTGGGATCATTGAGGAAAGTTTCGAATCGATCAGGGGTCATTCTCACACACTCTCTATTTCTAAAAGAGATTCGAAATGCAGGCGCATAAATCCTCCTTAATATTAGACGTAAGTTGTTTATACCAGCTCCCCAGGGATAGCCGGTCCCCGCATCGGTAAAGATCCCATATTTTATCATGGCTTGGTACAGCGATGCGATATCCTTGTCTAATATTTTTGAACCTGCGACCTCTATTCTTATTTTTTCCTGATAACGATCTTTCTGTTGACCTATCTCTCCATACTCATAAAGATACTTTCTAGAGATCTCACCCATCGCGTTAACTATCATAAAAAGACGGTCGCCATATTCTGGAATATCTCTTACCATAGCGACTCTTTCACCCGAGAAATTTGTAATAATTTCATCCTGCAAACTAAAATCTATATGTTCTTGAGCACTGCTCGGGAACTTCTTCTTAGCCTTTGATTGCCTATAGATGTCTCTGCAAAGTTCCAGAAGTGTGCTTACATCTCCAGAGCACAAATTGTAAATCGTGTTAAAACCAGCGTAAAGTGTCGCCTTTCTAAGATCAGGATCTCCAAGCGATGTTCCTACATTTCCGCCGGGAAATTCATATGTTCCGAAAAGCTCTTGGACCTTTCTGTCGATGCCTGCCCTTTCCAATCGTTTGTCCAATATGCTTCGGATAAATTCCTTTTCTTCACTTTCATTAGGATAGCTTAGATACTTCTGCCCCAAGTCTATGTATTTGAATTCGCGATCTTCAACTAGCTGATTTCCATCGAGATCAGTCGGAATAAACGCGTATCTTTCTGTTGTAATCTTAAAACAGAACCTATCATTTCTATATCCTATAACACGGTTAATGGATCGTTGAATATCTGGCTTCACACCACGCGCATCAGAAAAGTCATCAAGCAGAAAGTATATCTTCTTATTTTTGAAGAATTCTATACATTCATCGAGAAGTTCACAGAGGTCTCTCAGATAGGAAGCGCCTGTCAGTTTATCGAATGGTTGACCATCTATTATATGACGCTGTGTAAGGCGGATCTCTCTTTCGACTAGCGTTTTGAGGTGTTCCAATAGATCAGTATTCTCCAAAACCAAACCACTTTTGATCTGCAAGAACTCATTCACGAAATCAAACAAAGCTTTCTTGGCGCTATCTGTTGTTTCAATACCCAATGTATTATGCAACTGAATTATTGAGTCTATGATCTCATGCGTAAATAGCAAATTGAAATGATGTAGTACCATATCGAGATCAAGATTTCTGATGCCTTTACCCGCGAAGGGCAAATAGAAGTTATGATGGCAATGCAAGTAGAAACCTACGTAGGGATCAGACAGAATCTCCTTTTTCCCTTTTTCCGACATAAGTTTGGTCTTAAGTCGCATGTTTTTAAGAACCATAGATTTGCCGCATCCTCTGTGTCCTGAAATAAGCAAAGTGCCAAAACTAGTGGCATCCTTGTACCACGGCAGAGAATCGGAAAAAAGGTATGACAAAAGATCGCTATCTTCGGGTATTTCTTCCACATTTAGATACTCAAAAGGATCGGTTAACTCTCTAGTAGTGGGAGATGACACGAGTTTCGCTTTTTCCTTCATTTCTTGAATCTTACAAAGTATCGCCACCGGATCATCTAATCTCCGCTCAGGATCCCTATCTTCCATCTGAGCGATCAATGCCGGTAGGGATTGTATGAATTTCTTATCATACCCTATTCGTTCTCCATTGTAGTATCGATTCAGATCCCAAAAACGCCTAATTATTTTCGCTAAAGACAAAATGTCAGAGATGCTTCTCCTGCGAAGTGAAGCTGCAAGCCCAAAATCAACGACTTTTAAAAAATATTGGCCCGTTGGGTCAAAAGTCGCCGGCGGTATTAGGATAATATTGCCTTCATGCAAATCGCCGTGCTCTATCCCCGCATCTTGCATAGCTTTGATGGCAACACAGAGTTGTCTGCATATTTCAACGGCTAGGTCAACTGTGGTATTAGGCATTTGATCTAGAAAGTCCTTGAGCGTTATTCCGTTATCGTCTACGAATTCCGATACGATATAACGAAGTCTAACGATTCTACCATTTATCTCGATATTTTGTTCGTCAAAATCTATCGGTCTGGCCACATAAGGACAATTCTTGACTCTCGCGGCTTTCCGTGCTTCTTCCATCCAAGAGCTGTCCGAAGTCGCAACTTTGAAGATTTTTATTGCCACATCCGTGCCAATTTTCGTATCGAGTGCTTTGTAGGTTATTCCGAATGCTCCTTCCCCACTTTTTAGCGCTTTGTCTATCCTATATTTACCAATAATCTTTCCAATCAATGATAAACGATCAATTTCTTCCATTCTTGATCCTCCCGCCTACAAATTTGCATATTAGGCGTTTCCGAGCGTCGTAGAAGGCAATTGTTGAGTTACTTGGTGATTCCAAGTCTCTGTAAATCAGTTTCTTCATGATTTTCAAGAACTTTCTATTTACTTCTACTCCCATAGAGTTTCTACCTTGTTTGGCGGCTTCAATCAAAGTTGTCCCACTGCCAAGAAAAGGATCCAGAATCGTGTCACCCACGAAAGAATACATCTTAATTAGGCGTTTGGGCAATTCACAAGGGAAAGCAGCGGGATGCCCATTATGAACTCCATTAATTCGCCATAAAGGTTGCCTGTATACTCTAAATTCATCCTTTGTTATTCTGGATAATTCTTTGATTTCATGGGCTACTTTTCTGTAACCTATTTTCCGAAATACAAAAATAGCTTCAAGGGCTGTCGAGATCAAGAAGCTAGATGGATAGGGATAACTTCCCATCAGGACCTTCCTATTTCTTGATGTGGATTTTTCCCAATAAATTGTTCCCATAAAACGCAGGTCATCAAACGAGCTAAGCTGATTCCATACAAGATTTATTAGATTGGCTGTCGTCTTCCTTTTTTCGCCATTTTCGTTGTAGTAGATATTGCCTATGTTAACAGCGAGCTTTCCGTCTGGCAATAGAGTGCGAACCGACTCCTCCCACACTTTCGCTAAACTGTCGCTATACTCGTTGAAGGTTTGATCGTATCCTATTTGCAGCTTATGTTCATAGTCTCTAGCAGTCCAGTATGGGGGGGATGTTACAACCAATTGTACTGTCTGCGAAGGGATGTCTCCAAGAAGTCTTCTACTGTCAGCAAAGTACACTGCATGAGAGGTAGAACCTACGCCTATTTCCCTTCCCCCCTCTCAGGTGCTGTTCGTAATGCAAACTGTGTCATCAATTCTTCTCCTGTCATGACTTATCAGTCTCCTAAGCGTTCTTACTATGCGCTCTTGTTCCTACGCGTACTAACTCAATTTTTTCGGCCTCAGGAATGACATGTATTTCCACTTCCTCATTTGCCGAAAATGGGTACTGAGAGTCTTTGACCACATCAGCCGGAATAGTCAAGTATTGAGTACTGCTATTTGGGCTCTGAATTATCTTTGTAACTGCTCTCAAAACCATGTGATATCAGCAGTGAAAAATACTTGTAAATCACAATATAAAGCTTCCTAAGTCGATAACGAGAAACGGCAAAGCAAGCTTGCATTAGAGCAATTCCTAATGCTCACACATACTCACCAACAACTCAATGGATTTCGATTTCAAGCGCCCAAGTTTTGAACCGTAATGGGTATGGGTCCGCCCGGTCCACCAACCCTCATTCTGATCACAATCTTTGATAGGCATTCTGCTCTGAATCAAGGCGTCTCCTCCACCTTCTTGGTTAAGGCTTCAAGCTCAGGGTCCTCTTCCGCTGACCTGCTCAACCGGAAGAAGCTGGAAGTCAGCGAGAAACGCTGTAGGCGTAGATTGTGCCGCCGCAACTATGAACTGGGTATAAAAGATTTACCCCGAAAAAACACGGTTCAAGTTCATAAAAAAGAACTAAAGAGTCGCGAAAGACGTTCAGAATATTAGGAAAGCGGGAAATGAAGGTCGCCGGTTTTCTTCTTATTGTTCTAATGTTGATTATGTTTATTCCTCATTATGAATTTGCGCTGGCTGATTTTGTCGAGGTCCACGGTTACGTTTACGACACTGAAGGTAACCCGGTTAAGGGTGTATGGGTCATTGCTAATAGTTTTGCTCCACCATGGGTGGACTATGGATATGCGATTACAGATGCCAGAGGCCACTACACTCTTTCTTTTGATAGACCGAAGCGGCTCGATAGTCCTCAACCCTCCCACAATGGATTGCCTGTCTATGAAGGTTGTCAGTTATTGGCAGCGTGGGGTAGTGAAGAATGGCTGCCAGTGGTTGGCTATATTATCAATACGGAGAACAGGAATTCCATAGAGCAGAATTTCAGTTTGAAACCAGCAGCGACCGTGAAACTCAGAGCGTACACTTATAACGGCACGCTGATCGAGAAATTTCCTTTTGATGCATACTTCGAGGACCCGGGATATCTCTACTACACTACCGATTTGTATTGGAGAGTAACTCCAGGCGTATTCGCTCATGACCGATTGAGGTTCGTGCTAAGCCTCAATGTCCCGCATATCCTCAACTTGCCTTGGACTGTACCAAGTTTCGGCAGAGTAATACTGAGAGCTGATAATGGTGGCGCAGGTTTTATGCTCATGAGTCAGGGCGAAACGGTAGCTATCAACCTGAACTACGAGCTCGCGAGAACAGAGAGCAGGCTGCTAAGGGAGAGCTACGAAAGATATTTGGGTGAAGGCTACATCTTTTCC
>Ga0209725_1001579_pt1 | contig 12736 bp, 11 predicted proteins | sample I18A1metaG_FD_184145 | JGI IMG/M metagenome (GOLD analysis project Ga0209725, IMG submission 184145) | Lake sediment bacterial and archeal communities from Gulf of Boni, Indonesia to study Microbial Dark Matter (Phase II) - ​I18A1 metaG... | ecosystem: Environmental > Aquatic > Freshwater > Lake... | reverse complement strand
GTGCCAGAGGGTATAGCTATGCTCAGACCCGGAGGTACGTTCATCGAAGTTGGACACTACGTAGACCGTGGAACCGTTCCAATCAATCCATACTTACTCTGTAGCAAAGACATTAATCTGTACGGGTCATACGGTTTCTCTCAGTACAACATGGAAACCGCGATTCATCTCTTGTATGACAACAAAGATAAGTTTCCATTTGAGAAGATCATCACACACAAATTCGCACTATATGAAGCCTCAGATGCTGTAAGAGCAGCGGAAAAAGGTGAAGCTCTAAAATCCTCAATCAAGCCATAGCAAGAAAAAAGCGCAACCGAGATTTCCCGACATCGGTCCTCGAATCGCAATCCAAGCTCTGATTGATACTCTGAACACGGGTAACGTGAACTAGATGGTTGAAAGAATGCAAGCTGTAGTTGTTTCAGGCATAAGGATGATGGAGCTTAGGGAATTCGATAAGCCTACACTCGGCCCGAAAGATCTGCTAATGAAGATCAAATATTGCGGCATTTGTGCAAGCGATATTCACACTTGGGAAGGAGCTTGGCAGCCGCGTTATCCCTACATACCAGGTCATGAGTTCATCGGCGAGGTCGCTGAAGCCGGAGAAGAAGCCCTTGAATGGAGAGGGCTTAATACGGGAGATCAGGTAGCGGTCGAGATGATAATTCCTTGTTATCGATGCAAATGGTGCATGCAAGGGTTATACAACCTCTGCATTTACGATAGAGAGTACGGTTATAACATTCCGACTTCAACGCCTCAAACGCCATCGTGGGGAGGGTACTCCCAATACCTGTACGTTCCTGAAAACGCCATAGTCCACAAGTTCCATAAGGGAGTGGACTGGAAAGAAGGCGCCGTAACTGAACCGCTCGCTGTCTCCTGTCGTGCTGTAAATCTCGCTCAAATAAGTTCGGGTAATTCTGCTGCGGTTGTCGGCCCGGGAATGATCGGGTTGACTGCGGTTGTAGCTGCTAAAGCTGCTGGGGCCAACCCAGTAATTCTACTGGGAACTAGGGACTATCGTCTCAGGGTCGGCGAAGCTTTAGGAGCGGACTATACGATCAACGTTAGTGAGGGAGGCTTCTTCCAAAGGGTTATGGAGCTCACAGATGGCATCGGGTCAGATGTAGTTCTTGAAACAGCTGGCGCAGAGTCAGCTCAGGCTCTCTCTTTCAAGCTAGCTAGAAAAGGCGGAAAGGTTGTTCTTGTAGGCTTGAGCGGAGAGAAGAAACTGACGATCACACCTGACTCTGACATAGTGACAAAGGAATTGACGGTGAAAGGTTCCATGCTGAGCGCTCACGCCTATCAGCAGTCAATGAGGATAATAGAATCGGGCACGTTTCCTCTGAAACGGTTGATAACTCATGTTTTCCCATTGAAAGATGTGGATAGAGCATACGAACTAATATTGAAAAGGGAAGACAACGTTTTGAAGGTTCTACTTGACCCTTGGCTGCAGACTGAATAATAAGAAGGCAATTCTGAGTCATCAACAAGAATGACTGGGGGACAGCCACAAGTGTCTACGAAACGATTTTGACCTTCAACTATGCTCTTGACAGGATGTCCTACCATCGATAAATACGACCTTGCTTATTTCTACTATAGAAGATTGGAGTGCGTTTCTGGATGATATACTGCAATCTTGGAAGGACTGGGCTAAGGGTCTCAGCGGTCTGTCTCGGCACCTGGCATCTCCCACGATCCAAGGAATTGGACGAGTGGTCGATACCGAGAATAGACATTGACGAAACAAAGAAGCTAGTGAAGCTTGCGGTTGATAATGGTGTAAACTTCATCGATACAGCCAATCGCTACCATGGAGCAATGGGTCCAGTCGATCTGAATCATGTCGGCAACGCCGAGCGCATTCTAGGAGAAGTCCTCAGAGACTACGATAGAGAGAGTCTTGTGATAGTAACGAAGGTCGCATACCAGATGGCACCTTGGGCGAACGGGGAGGGATTATCAAGGAAGCACATTTTCTGGCAAAACAGAGAAAGCCTCAAGCGACTAGGAGTTGAGTACGTAGATGTTTATCTAGCCCATGGCCCGGACAAGGAGACGCCGCACTTGGAGACGCTTATAGCCTTCAACGATCTTGTTCGGATGGGGAAGGCTCACTATATAGGATCTTCTAACTTTAGTCCAGAAGAGAATATTGACTTCATGGAGCTTTCCCAAACACATGGATTGACGAGTTTTGTGGCAATTCAGGAGGCCTACAACATGCTAGATAGAACCATCGAATATGCGCAGGTACCTATAGCAAGGAAGTATAATTTCAGTGTAATGGCCTATTCTCCGCTGGCCGAGGGATTACTTTCCAACAAGTATCTGTCTGGAATACCAGAAGCATCACGAGCCACATACTCTCAGAGTCTTAAGACGACACTCACCAAGACAAACCTAGGCAAGATAGGAGAGTTGTCCAATTTGGCAAGAGAAAAAGGAGTTACGTTGCCTCAGTTCGCCCTCGCATGGATCTTACACAAACAGCGGGCTTTAGGCATCAATATAGTTCCGATAGTAGGAGCATCGAATAGCCAGCAACTACTCGAGAATATTCAAGCGTTGGAGATTCAACTTTCAGAAGACGACATCAAACGAGCAGAGGAAATTGCTTCCAACGTTAGAATGTAGAATCTCCTAGCGTATCAGCATTTGCCGAGCTTTTAGGTGACATCCACCCGAACCTCGAAAACAGGGTTTCGTCTATATCCCCTGCACCGTCCTGTACACACGTTTCATGCAGGCCCGCCAATCTTGTTAGGGAAGGAACCGCCCAACTCCTTCTTGGAAGAAAAGAGTAACTTGAGAATCTAGGTACTACCAGATCTTTATGGTTCACGGGGTACTTACAGCCGGTGCCACTGATATCTTCCACAGGTTGGACAATAGTTCAAACGTGGATCACTAGTAGTAACCAGACGCTGGAAGCAGTACGCGCAATTCTCGTACACATGGACGCCTGCAACATGCTGACCTAGATACGGGTAATGCGGTCTGTCCACATGCGACCACAACTGAGCGCCAGCTCGATAAGGCGCACGAGCAGGGTATCGACCAGGGTATAAATACACGTATGAACCGCATGAGGGACAGTAGGCCTCACCGTAACCCGAACTCGCGAACTGAACTCTGCATATCGGGCAGACAACAAATCCTCTATATGCCATAACTCATCACCGATAGTCTTCAAACCAATCAAGTCGTTCTTCTAGTATTCAAGAATTGCTATTCTGCGTAAAGCGGTGTGCACACATATCTTGCGCTTGGACTTTTTATTAGTCCGTCTATCCAATAGGTCGTTTTTCACGTCCTCCCTAGTCCTTCACACTCTTCTGAAATAATCGACGCATGCGTAGCCGTCTGTGAATCTTGGCTTGTACCCTCCCTTGTAAATGAACTCGGTGTCCAAGTTAATTGTGTCGAGGCCAAGTTTTTTGGAAGCTTCATTCGCGAGTCTCTGATTCTTCACTGAAATCTCGTTCACATATATCTTTTCATCCCGAGGTATTCTCGCGTTCGTATAGCTGGTGCCGCCCAAGGTCTTTTTTGCAGTTAATTTCTCTACTGGAATCGGATCTAGCACGCTGTTAATTGGAACTAGGTCAGGTTATCCCTTGCCATTGATCTTTGGCGAGTGGATTGATTTGTATGCGGGTTACTTAGCAAAAGCTTTCAGAAGCAGACATGGAAATCGTGACCTAGTGGATATCTGCTAGAGTTTCCAGATTCCGAATTCTCCGACAGTTTGGCGTGTTTCTACAGGGCTGTACCAGCGTTTTTTCGAGCCGATCACGGAGCGCATCTTCCATCCAGACGTTTTGGGTTCGCTTTCTACGCGTTCGAGGAGTTTGTCGATCTTTGACGTTATATCGCTCTTCTCTTCTTCCTGCAAAGCCATATCTAAAGTCGCGTTCCGTAATCCCTTCAAATTTGTAGTGACGGTGTACCAGAAGCCCCAATCTTTCGCTAGAAGTGAAGCGATGTAGCGCATGTCAACCGCCTCACGCGCCTGTGCTTCAGTTAACGAGTGTGCTCTAAGAAGCATCAGCGTGTCCTTGAGATCCTTCTCACTGAATGAGACTATCTGCAACTTCTCTAAGAGAAGGTCCGTAGGAGATATTGTTGGATAATCCAGTTCGAGTCTGCCTCGGAAATCGATCGGATGGTTCGCCGCCAAGAGCCTGTCGAAGAATACGTCTGCATAGAACCATCCGTCAGGGTGGAAGTATATCTGCCGCTGCGTTGCGGCCGAGGAGAGCGTAGTTCGTCTCTTACGATAGCCGTTTAATTCGAAGAAGCTTCGGACGTTATCTCGGAACTTCGAGTACGACACGAAATCTAGATCCGTATATTCTTGGTCGTGTGGTCCCAACCTGCCGAGCCTCTTCGCGAAATCCGTGTGCTCGCTGCTATGAACACGAATCCCGACACCACCAATCAATCTGAGGAGAATGTTGGATGCGGTGGCTTTCTCAACAGTCTTCTTCCCCTCTTCGAGGAAAACCTCAGTCGGGACTATCCCTCTCCATTCGGGAGGCATCTTGATCGTTCTCTCTTCTGTCATCCTTCAATACTCGATGGAAGTTCCAAGCTACGGAGATTAAAGCGTTGTGTGCACACCATCCGTCTCACACAGAAAATTACCTTGGCTTGATCGTTACGAGACGAATACCCTAAAACTCATCTCCCAATAAATCGGTTGTGATTGAAGGTAGAGTTGTCCAGTCTGTAGAAATCACTCCAATACTTCTCGACATTATCTTTAGGCACAATTCTTTCAATTTCTTCTCTAATCATCCGATTGATCCTTTGTATATATCCTCCTTATTCACACGTTTCACTAGATCCTTTACATCTTCGTCGGAAGCGAAGTACATTCCGTTTATCATGACTTGTTTGAGACCGCTCACGTCTGGATCCTCAATCTTCGATTAGTGCGGCTAGACATTTGGCTGGCAGGGTTCGGGTTATCTCTTATCTCGCTGTACATGATATCGATCGGATGTTATGCTATCTTAGTGGTAAATGAAGAGGAGTTTACGCTGAGGCTGTAAACAGCAAAGTCTCGATGCTCATGCAATTCGAGGGGCGGTCGGTTTTGTAGAAACCCCTTGTAGCCTCATGGAAGACGTGGAGTGGGACGACAAGAGGAATCGAAAGTCGTCGTCGATTGTACGGGAAAACTGTTGGAGAATTATGAATACCTAGAAGAAGTGTCCTCGCATTATTGCATCTCCAATAGGAATGGTAGCTCAATAGTGTTTCCAAGGTTTCCTTTAGCCCATCCTTGTCCAGCGTCGCGAGGGGTTGAGACCGGCGGGTTTCCTCGCGCAATCCACGACACAGGAAGTATGTCTGAGGCCTCTCTTCCTCGGTTCCCGTTAAAACGCGACACGTATGGACAGTTGTTTGAGGCTTTGGCAGAATTCGTGCTACATGCACGCGGGCATAACCTTAGCTCGCGAAACGCGTGCATCGACCACTAAATTTGGCACAGTGTGCAAACCGACCAAATCCCGGCTTCGCCTATAACAGTAAGTAAGAGATAGGGAGATGTGGAAAAAAGGGGGATTTCAAGTAGACTGGTCAGTCACTCTGGCGGTAACTCCTTGAAAATCAGGGATATGTCTATCCCTTGTCTCTTTCTGTAGGCCTTTGCAACCACGTACGCCACCAAAGCAAATATGCCGGCTGCTACAAGCGTCCCCAGAAATTCAGGTGTAACTCCATAGTATTGCGGGAAACTCATGAGGAAGTATCCGTCTTGTATGTTGAAGATGAGTACAAGAGCGCCTAGTATCGATATTATTGGAATCCCCAGAAACCTTCCCTTGAAAGGGCAGGCCGTCTCGTACAGTCCCTTCTTCAAGTACGGGAAGAGCATAGCGCCGAAGCCTATGACGACGAATGTTATCACGTAGAGAAAGCCTTGTGCAACCCCAAAGTAGGTGACAAAAGCCGCTGCTTGTGGCAGGAAGGCCAAAGCTATGAAGCCGAAACTAACAACGCTGCAGAGTACTAGAGTCTTAAGTGCAGTGTGAAATCGTTCACTAATGTCCGATAGAAATGATGGTAGAATCCTATCAAACGACATCGCGAAAATACTCCTAGAGAATAGGATTAACGCCCATGGCACGACTGGAATTGTACCCGCTATGAGACCTAGGGCTATGAATGTTGCTATCGCTGGGTTTCTTGCGGCGACCATCACGTAGATGAGGTATTGTGGTACTGGCGGAAGCGATCCAAGTGCCTCTGGATTCTTTAGAATCAAGTAGTCATGTGCAGAAATAAAATCGTAGCCGACCATGTTTATCATCAGTAGGAAAGTGGAAATGGCCAGTGCCATCCAGAACAACAGACATCCGACCATGCCAATCAGTTGAGAACGTCTGATATGCTTGATTTCGCCACCCAGATATGAGGAGGCTTGTACCCAGAACATTGAGCCGTAGAGGTTTGGTGCTGCTAGGAAGGCTAGGCTTAGTGAGACAGCAGCAGGAGCCGACCAACCAGAACTCTGAGCACCGGATAATATTTGATCATATCCCATATCAAACGGTTGTAAGAAGCTATTGAATTCTCGCACGAAGGTGTTATGGTCGGTAGATGCTAGTACACCTACGATGAGCAATTGAGCAATAATACTTATGCCAACGAGCACGTTTTGCACGACAAAGTATTTTCTCATGCCACCTAATCCCAGTAGCAGTGTAAATACTATGAGCGCCACCACAGCCAAGGATCCGTAGAATGTAGGCTGCGTCACCGTTGACGCCATATCCATTAAACCCTTGTCATTCCACAGCGCCCCAAGGAAGGCTAGCAATGGACTCAAACCCGTTGGCACCCATGCCGTCGCACCCCAAGAAACCAGGACTATCCCTGCCAAGATCCCGGTCATCGTACCTGTGAAAATCCCGGCTAGAGGATGTAGCATCCTTGATCCAAGTACATAATCTCCTCCACTCCTAGGCATTGAAACTGATAGGATGTAGTACATCGCACCTATCAAAATCGCACCTGTAACCGCTATGAGCAACAAAGGTCCCAGAGGTGCGCCGATAAATGGGACCAACAATATCCACGGGGGGACCATCTGCACCCCTGTAACCGAAAGTCCATTGAATTGAAAGACATCGAGGGCGCTTGCCTCTCTGACCAGACCTGTAGCTTCCCTCACGAAAGCGCCTTTCCCTTTGGTTTCCAATTTTTTCATCTCCAAATTTTACGTTGGGTACTTGTGTCATGGCGCCCCTCCTCGGCGCTCCGGCGGACAGGAAAAACCGCAAGATCAAGAGATGGCCAAGTGTACTCATATATGTATTACGCTTTGGTCGTGAAGTGTTTGCATCGGCTCAGGAGGCACCTTACATAGAAGGTATGTCTGAGGAGAAGCGAGCTTTTGATATTTTCAAAAGAATTGGATTCGTTTCTCAGGATTTCAAATATAAACACTATAGTATTGACAGATGAGTTGGAGATAGAGAGACCTTCAAGTTTTAGAGTATACAGGATTACTTCGATAATTAAACCCAGCAACCAATCTTTTCGGGACCTTCAAGAGGTGTTTGTCAACTTCGTTGACATAGCTTTTTAGCTATTGGCGATATCTTTTGGAAATAATCGCCGTTCGTTTTCTCCTTCCGTTCGCTATATAACTGTCCTATCTCATTCCTCTGCCACCCGACACGGTGACTATTTCACCTGTCATGAAGTCTGATTCGTCCGAAGCCAAGAACAATGCCGCGTGGGCTATCTCCTCAGGTTTGCCTATTCTTTTCAGCAGCGTCTCTTCGATTATCATCTTCCTCCTATCAGGACTATAGGGTGCCGTCATGTCGGTCTCTATCAGCCCAGGACAGATGGCGTTGACATTTATGTATGGAGCCAGGTTAACTGCCAACGAGCGGGTTAAGCCTATCACCCCAGCTTTAGACACTGCGTAGGGGGTATTCTCAACCGCTGTTCTGTGAGCCAGCCCAGAGATCGATGATATGTTGATTATCTTTCCCTTCTTCTGTTTCAGCATGATCGACGCAACTTCTAGTGAACATAGGAATGCGCTCTTTAGGTTGGTATCTAAGATTCTGTCCCACGCGTCTTCCGTGCAGTCCAGAAAATTTACAGGGACTAGGACGCCCGCGTTGTTAACAAGTATGTCGATTCGGCCAAACTTTTCAACAACTTTCTGAACCATCCCCTTAACTTCGGTAGCCTTTGAGACGTCAGCCTTTACGAGAAGCGTTTCTCCGCCGCCTTTCCTTATCTGGACTGACAGGTCTACTGCGTCCTTTTCGGATTTGAAGTAGTTCACAGCTACTTCGGCGCCCTCTTGTGCGAGGCGTCTTGCAATTGCGCGACCTATTCCTCGACTGGCACCTGTAACGAGTGCAACCTTTCCCTCTAACTTCATTCGCAACATCTGAACTCTAGACCGGGTGGTTCTCAAGTTATTATAGAGCTTTTTGGAACCCTGTGAGTAGTTCTTAGAGTTGAACTTCAGGAAAGAAGCTGAAAAGGAGAGGTCAAAGGACAGTCAGTATAGTCTCAAAGCGATGCAAGCCCAGATAGGGTAATAGGAAAGTCTGTCTCTCGGCTGTCTGTCCATAGGATAGCGCTTGTCGTCTTCTAGTGGGTCGCCGCGCCTCTTTGGGGCTTAGATGCCACTCGCAGACTCTTGATTACGTCGCTTATTTTGTTTAAACCTTCAGCAAGAGTTCTTGGCGGGTGGCAGTAGGAGATTCTCAGGTAGTCATTCAAGGTTGTGAATGCTGTATCGCATGGAACTATCGCGACCTTTTTCTCTTTGTAGACTCTCTCGGCAAACTCGCTTGAGCTTATGCCCAACCTCTGCTTTACCAAAGCAATAACCCCGAACTCTGGCTTTATCCAGCTGAACACATCTTCGTGATTCCGTATCCAATCGTCGAATACCCTTAGGCTTTCCTTCACCAGTCTTCTTCCTCTTTCGATCAGTTTATCTCTCGTTGGTTTTTCAAGCGCGATAGTAGCTAAGCGTTCAGACAGTAGCGAACAACCTAGTGATGTATACTCTTTGTAGGCTGAAGCTGAGCCTTTGATCATTGTTTTTGGAGCGATCATCCAACCTGTTCTTAGACCTGCGAGTCCCCACACCTTTGACAAACTGGATGTAGTTACGGCTTTGTCATAGTACTCGGAGAAGGATGGAGAGAATGGGCCTTCGAACTCGATTCCTCTGTAAACTTCATCCGCAATTATCCATGCGTCATGATCTCCTGCTATCTCACAGATGGCTTTCACTTGTTTTTCGCTAAGAACTCTTCCGGTGGGGTTGTTAGGGAAATTTAGAACTATAGCCCTCGTGTTGGGAGATACCTTCTCATTCAACTTATCTGCATTCAACTGGAACCCATCCTCCTCTTCTAAGTAATAATAACGGATCTTTGTTCCTATGGCTTCCACCAATCCCGGAAGCTGCATGAACGCTGGAAGCTGAACAACGGCCTCGTCTCCATTACCTAAACATGTATTTGCAGCTATCATGTTTCCCTCAGAGGTGGAGCTGGTGACGAGAACGTTATCTTTATCCACGTTCCTGTACAATTCAGCGATCTCTTCACGAAGTTTCTCGCTGCCATACAAAGGTGCGTAATCCATAACCAAATCGAGTAGCTCTTCTTTGAATATGTCCTTCAGCCTCAACGGTTCTGGAACTCCCGTCTCGGTAAGATCGAGTACACCAGGGAGAATATGCTCAGTTTTCCATCGCTCAAGCCCAAAATTTGGAATCTTCATCCTTGAAATCCTTCTGCGAAGCTCGGCAGGTGAATTAACATTCTATTAAAGTTTACCTACTTGGCAGGGGCGATATTGTTGACGACCACAGCCATTTTCTCTAGATATAGCTACAACTGCCTTATTGCCTCCTCTAAGCTTCGAGATGCGTTCACAAAAGTTGAGCGCCTGTGAATCGCTCAAACCGGTTTTCTGAGTACTTCGGACAGAAGTACGGATCAGCTCGGCTTCTGGATTGGAGGCTCGGGACAGATCTATGATCCGCTTTTCTTCGATAGGGATTTCGACCTTTGAACTCACTGTTGCAATACGAAGAGATAATTCAGGGGCGCTCATAAACTCCGGGAGTTGGAGCCTTGATGATTTCTAACAAGTATTCTATCCACGTTGCTTTGCCCCAGTGCGCCGCGGCCGTACATAGATGTCTTATGGCTTCTTCATAATTCATTAGGCGATAATACTGTACTGCCTCCCTGTATTCAGACATAGCCTTTTCTAATAGGTTAATGGCTTCAGATTTCTTGAAAGTCTTTTCTCTGATAGACTTTTCAATCATTTTGAGATTTTCCATCATCTCTTCCAGTGGGTCGTATGGTAGTGTTCTGTAGTAGCGCATAGCTTCTACGTCTGTAAACTTACTGCGCCCTCTCTCGGCGTCAGAAATCGCTGCATCAGCCAATCTCTTACCTGCAACCCTAGCTTTCCCAAGCGCGTTCTTGTAGAATGATGTGTGAACGGGTAATCCATCGATCCATCGCAGTGACAAATTATACGCGAACTTGCAGATGTCCTTTACTGCGGAAGAATGCATTCCCACGTTGCTTGCACATGTAATTCCGGCGAACGGGATTCCACTGAGTTCTTCGCTCCAAAGGAAAGGGTACAATCTTTCCAAGAACAGGTGAGCTAGGGCACTAATGCCCGCGTAGTATACGGGGGAGGCGATGATTACTGCATTAGCATGTCTAGTTTTCTTGAAGAGTATTCCCTCTCCTTCTCTTCCAAGGTCATCGTCTAGGGTACAAACATGATCCGGTCTTCTTATGCAATTGAAACAGCTGATGCAAGGTCCGAATTTGTATTGAGCCAAGTGTACAATCTCAGTCTCAACTCCTCCGATGGACTCGGCTCCGGCTATCATTTCGTTCAGTAGTGTCGCGGTGTACCCATTCTTCCTAGCGCTACCCAGAAATCCCATTATAAGAGCCATAAGTCTCTCCTACACCTGTCGTCCCGCGCTACGCAAAATATACGGGTTTTTCAGTTTTGCAAGACTCGATCGCAGCTAGAGCTATCTCAAGCGATTTGACACCGTCTTCTCCCGTGACGATCGGTTCCTTATCTTTGATGATGCACTCCATGAAGTGCTCGTCCTCCTCCTTCAAAGCTCCAGCTAATCTGCCATGCATTTGTGGCTCATAGATCATATCTGGAAAGCTCCAGCGACCCTTAAGGAAACCGATGGCAGTCATCGGCAGATAGTCAGTAAGTATGGAGCCCTCGGTGCCGATCACTTCCAGCTTCTGGTCGCCCCATTCAAGATTCTCCACAAGACTCCAGCACGTCTCCACAGACCCGATAGCACCGCCGTTGAATCTTACGAGCATTGAGACCGCGTCGGGAACGCCAAGCTCTTCATAGACCTTGCCTTTCGCTGCCTCCGCGTACACTCTCCTTGGCTTATCATTGAGGTACCATAGTATTTGGTCGATATCATGGACCGACAAGTAAAGGGCGACCCATACCCTACCTGCCAAGCGTCTAGCCTCGGTTATAGAGGCGTGACGTCTGCAGTACACCATCAACGGTTTTCCAATTTGTCCCTCATCGATAGTCTTCTTGGTCCAAGCATAATTTGGGTCAAATCTGCAAGTGTACCCGACCATCAATTTCACGTTGGCCTTTCTTGCAGCCTCAACTATTGTTTTGGCATCCTGCAAGTTAGACGCAATCGGTTTCTCCAGTAGTATATCCTTTCCAGCTTCACAGGCGGCGACTACGGGCTCCATATGCAAATGATCGGGTGTGGCGATGATCACCGCGTCGATTTCTGGATCCCTAAGCATGTCTCGATAGTCTCTATACCACTTTCCAGCGCCGTATTTTCCTGCAGCCTCTTGCGCTCTCCTCTCATCGATATCGGCAACCGCGATAAGCTTTGACATTAGGAGTTCCGAACATACTCGGGCATGTATCTCGCCTATGTATCCAACGCCTATAACGCCGACTCCCACTTTGAACATGAAAAGAGCTGGCTGGATGTAAGTTTAAAAAAGTAGCGTTTCTTCTCGTCTACTTTAGGGTCTGATCCTCAACATCTTCCCACCACTGTTTGCTGAAGCTGAAGATTCTTCGTTTCGGGGCGTACTGCCCCTCCAATTGTTCAAGAATTTTCGTCAATTTTTTCTCAATGGCTTCTCGCTGGTGTTCGCTTGCGCCAAAAACCCTAGCGATCTCCTTCGATCTCTGCAACATGTTTCTTAGGTTTGTTGTAACGGTCTTCCAGGTCGGCCAGTCTCTCTTCAGCTTCGTGCCTATGACGTTCACATCTATTCTATCGGGGCCTTGTCCTACATCATGGTCTACCAGCGCAGCCGCGATGTCTCGCATGTCTTTCATCTCCATGCCTACCAACATCCTTCTCTTGTCAAATTCGCCAATTATTCGGCATTCGTCTATCTGTTTTGCGTCGTCTCGAGTGACGGTTTTGATGAGTTGAGCCTTTGAAATTATCAAGTTTTCAAGTCCAATGGTAAAGTGTTGGCTCTCAGCTTCACTGAGTCCGTCTCGCACGTCGAGTTTGTGACAGAACGGCAATCTATCACAGAAAATGTCAGTCAAACCGGGCGTTCCAGTCCCTAGGTCGTCAATAGACTTGATTGTGTGGACTCTGTATCTTGCTCCCGCTCTCAAAATGTTGAACCTCTTGTCC
>Ga0209725_1001578_pt1 | contig 12742 bp, 11 predicted proteins | sample I18A1metaG_FD_184145 | JGI IMG/M metagenome (GOLD analysis project Ga0209725, IMG submission 184145) | Lake sediment bacterial and archeal communities from Gulf of Boni, Indonesia to study Microbial Dark Matter (Phase II) - ​I18A1 metaG... | ecosystem: Environmental > Aquatic > Freshwater > Lake... | reverse complement strand
CCGCCGCAGACCGCGTATAGGAAATCCTTGTAGGGACCTGAACAGATCGCTTCAAGGTTGAGAAACCTGACGGTCTGAGGTTTCACTTTTTCTATTTCATCGGCCAGACTCTTGACCATCTTCTCTCTCACTATCTTGAATACCTGACCGGGCAACATGTTTGACTCGAGTTGGTAGGACTCGAGTAGCCTGCTGATTCTGTCACCGTCGATCACGTATTCTCCCGGAGATGTCATGGCGGTGCCCGATCCTATCGATGCTCGCTGCAGCGGCTTTGACTCGTGCGAGAATTTATGTGACACGAAGGTCTTCGAGCATTCTTTGCAAGTCAACTATCGAGTCGCCTCTGTCTGTCGCGAGCGTCTGTTTGGCGGGCGGGCTCGCCTTGTAGCTGTGTATCCGTTGGTTGATTCGATCTTCATAGGTTGGAACGAGCTCGTTCTGGTAGAAGACGCCCGTGGGAATCCTGTCGCCCCACTCCCTCGATTTCGCCAAGGCTTGGTCTATCTTTGCAACGTCCTCGTCAAGGTGGCGGACGACCGGGTCGTACCCCGTCTCCTCTAGTATGTAGTATCGAGGCACTGGCTTCCCGGTCTTTGGGTCAACGCGATCCTCACCCGAATACCACTCCTTCGTGTTGATGTCATTGTACGTAGGGCACGGCTGGAGTATGTCCACCAACGCCAACCCTCTATGTGCGATAGCCTTCTTCATCAACTCTTTCAGATGGCGAACATCGTATGAGTATCCTCTCGAGACGAACGTGTATCCTGCGGCCAAAGCAAGCGCGATGGGATTGACCGCTGCAGTGATGTTGGGCGAAGGTATCGCCTTCGTCTTCAAACCCAGCTGGAGGGTCGGTGAGGCTTGCCCTTTCGTGAGACCGTATACGCCGTTGTCGTGAATCATGTAGGTCATGTCGATGTTGCGTCTCCCGGCGCTGATGAAGTGGCCCATCCCTATGCCGAGTCCGTCTCCGTCCCCTCCCATGACGATCACCTCCAGCTCAGGGTTCGCGAGCTTTGCCCCTGTCGCGAAAGGAACAGCCCTGCCGTGTAGTGTGTGAATTCCATTCACGTTCGCGAAGTGCGGAGTCTTGCCAGAGCAACCTATTCCCGAGAAGACGGCCACCTGATGCGGCTGCAACTTCAGCTCTGCAAGGGCCATCTGAAGCGCCGACAGAATCCCGAAGTCGCCACATGCCGGACACCAGTCATTGTGCACATCCGACCTGTAATCAGACGCCTTAAGAGCCATACATCAACACCTGCCTCCCCGAGGTTTTCCCAGTCAAAGCGCTCTTGATTGCTTCGTAGACCTCGTCCGAAGTCATGGGTCGGCCATTGTACTTCAGGACAAGATCCCGGATGAGTATGCCCGTTTTCTCTCGGACTATCCCGGCGAGCTGACCAGAATAGTTCATCTCGACATCGATGATCTTCTTCGCTTTGTTGAGCAGCCTTGCGACATCTTGGGCCGGGAACGGATGTAGCAACCGAACTTGCAGGAAGTTGATCTTGGTTCCCTCGGCCTCGATTCGTTCCTTCGCCTCAAGAATTGCGCCTTTGGGAGATCCCCAACTGATCACTGTTGGAGCTGTGTCCTCATTTCCGAAGAAGTTGAGTTTGTCTGAAGCTGGTATCTCTCTGTCGACGATGTCGAGTTTCTTCATTCGTTTCTCCATCATCCTTGTCCTATTTGCTGGGTTCTCGTCGATGTGTCCTCTTTCATCACGCTCGTCGCCTGTGTTCCAGAAGAAAGTCCCGGGGGTTCCCAACGCAACTCTCGGCGAGATTCCCGACTCTGTCAGCTGGAAGCGCGTGTACCCGCCTTGTTCTTGCAGGAGCTGCTGTAGACTCTCTTGGGCGAAAAGTGCTCCGCGTTCTATCTTCATGTTTGAGGTGTCAAAGGTTGCGTAGGTGTTGCTGCTGTTGGCCAAGGCTTTGTCCAAGAGGTGGATCACGGGCATCTGAAACCGCTCCGCGTAGTTGAAGGCAAGGGCAGCGTCGTAGAAACACTCTTGGATGTCTCCGGAAGCTAGGACTATCCGGGCGAACTCGCCGTGGGCTGCATGAATCGCGAATCTCAAATCATCCTGCCCATGTCTTGTGGGGAGGCCGGTTGCCGGCGCGCCTCTCTGGTAATAGGTTATGACAACAGGGACCTCATTCATCCCGGCCCAACCGAGGCCCTCAACCATGAGAGAGAAACCAGGCCCTGACGTTGACGTTGACGCCCTCGTTCCCGTCAACACTGCTCCTGACGCCATGTTTACGGCGGCGATTTCATCTTCAGTTTGCACTACCACAATCGAACCGCCGCCGTTCGCGAGCGGTGCTTCCCCTACCTCAGATGTTTGGAGACTAGCTGAAGCCCTCAGGTCCAGCCGCTCGTTAGCCTCGAGATACTCGCTTTCGTCAGCTGCCGGTGTAATCGGATAGTATGTCTGGAACCTGCATCCGCCAGCAAGCTTGCCGAGAGCGACGGCCTGATTACCCATCAGGAAGATTCTACTCTCTTTCGTATCCACTTTCTCCAGCTTGATGCCGAAGTCTGTCCCGAGATTCTTCCTCGCATAATCATAGGCCACTCGGGCGGCCAGTTCATTCATTGCAGCTATGCTTGGCTTCGCCCCGAAGATTGAACGAGTCGCTCGGGTAAGTAGTTCAATATCAGCGTCCAGAAGCGCAAACGATGCGCCCAGAACAAGGACGTTGATCACCCTTGCAACCTTGCTGACCTTTGACTCGCCGAGTCTTTCAGCAATCTCATTTACAAGACTCATGTAAGGCACAGGGTATATCCGAATACCGTCGTTCCTAGCGTCGTCAAGCATGTCCCGCACGCTTCCCGCGAAACCTTTCTCCTTTAGGCGTTCGACCGATTCGTCGACAAACTCCTTCTCGAGAGTCGGGATGTCCTGAATTCTTGTGGACTCATAGGAAGGATCGTAGATTATCCCGCCTTGATTCGCCACCTCGCTTCGATGCCTAACCAGAGTCTCAGCATCAAAAGTGGCAAGCAAGTCCACATAGCTTCGGTGACAATAGACGGGCCGTTCAGCAACTCGAACCTGGAAATAGCTGTGGAGTCCCTTTATGTTAGAGTGGTACTCTCTGTTTCCAAAAACGTAGAGCCCTGCATAGCAACAGGCTCTCGCAAAGATGTTAGCTCCGGAGTCAACACCGCTTCCTTGGGCTCCTCCAACCATCCAGACAAAACTGTTCTTCACGACCAAATTTCACAACTCCCCGGAATTATTGATGCGAAGGCAAGCCGGAGGGGTTAGCCGCCTGTCGCCGTTCCATACCCGATGCAGCAGTCGCATTGATGGGTCTCGCCGCAATATGGACAGACGCATCTGCATTCTTCTATCCGGTATCCACATCTCTCACAAATAGCAGAGGTCATTGCGAATCTCCGATGAGTTGTAGCGAAGTAGGGGGAAAGTCGGATATTAGTCTTGGGCAAGAATCGTACTCGGACAAAACGTGCGTCGGCCCGTCTTCATCATTCGATCAATTCATCTTTGCTGGTTGGCTGTGCGCTGCTTCTCTCTGAGGAAGATGAGTTCGCAATAGTGAGCCGCCGGCTTCTCTGCTCACGTCGAGGGAGAGATGTCATTACTATATCCTCTCAGCAACTACGACTTCTGCGCTTCCATGATCATTGGCGACGAAGCTTGTGAGTCTGCTGTTTCCGGTAATCCTTTTACGCTTCGGCGGTCGACTAGTTGGCGAGGGAGATCGATTTGTCTGCAAAGGTGAATCCTAGAAATGAACTCAAACCCAAGGGTTTGAAGGGAATCTCCGACCAGCAACTTGAGTACCACTTCGAGACGCACTACAAAGGCTACGTGGCAAAGATCAACGAGATCTGGGAGAAAATGCAAACAGTGGATCGCACCAAGGCGAATCAGAACTTCAGCGACTACCGGGGCCTGAAGGTAGAAGAGAGCTTCAACTACATGGGCGTTGTGCTTCATGAACTGTACTTCGAGAACATCAAAGATGGAAAGGGGACAGGCCCGAGCCCAGAGCTGATGGAACATGTCAACAAGAACTTTGGATCTTTCGAGAAGTGGAAAGAAGACTTCAAGGCTTGTGGGATAGCGCTGAGAGGATGGGCAGTACTGGTGTACGATCTCATGAACGGCAAACTGATCAACAACGGGCTTGATGCTCACAACGCATACGGCCTGCTCAATACAATACCACTGGTGGTTCTCGACGTGTACGAGCATGCGTACTATGCTGATCAAGGACCAAAGCGGCCACCTTACATAGACGCATTCTTTGAGAACGTGAACTGGGACGTCGTGAACAAGAGGTTCAAGGCCGCCCTGAAGGCTCGGTCCTGAGAGACCGATCTCCCTGTTCTTACGTGTGTTTCGGAGTGGATGTCAAGCATGGAACTGAAAGGAAGCCAGACAGAGAAAAACCTCTTAGCGGCCTTTGCCGGAGAGTCGCAAGCAAGGACTCGCTACACCTTCTTTGCAAGCGCCGCCAAGAAGGAAGGATTTGAGCAGATTTCAGCGATTTTCACAGAGACAGCTGACAACGAGAAGGAACACGCGCAACTGTTCTTCAAACTCCTGCAGGGCGGAGATGCGGAGATCACTGCAACATACCCGGCCGGTGTCATAGGAACGACCGCGCAGAACTTGCGAGCGGCAGCCGCCGGGGAAAGGCTGGAATGGGGGACGCTCTATCCTAACTTCGCTGAGGTCGCGACAAAAGAAGGCTTCAGAGACGTGGCAGCGACATTCCGCGGCGTGGCGTCGGTTGAAGTGAATCATGAACGGAGATACCTGAAACTGCTGAGCAATCTAGAAAGCGGGCAGGTGTTCAAGAGACCGACGGTCGTCAAATGGAAGTGTAGGAACTGCGGCCACATCTTGGAGAGCAATGAAGCGCCTGAGAAATGCCCTGTCTGTGCCCATGACAAGTCCTACTTTGAACTCTTCATCGAGAACTACTAGACCGCAGATTGGGCACGCGTCCGTGGCATCCCGATGCTCCGAACCCCCTTTTTTCTAACACTCAAGTTCAGCTTTCTTCGCCCCACTCTAAGACATGTGGCATGAGCAGAGAAATGTGACCAAGCGCGTCTGTGCATCTGTTCACCGTAAGATCGAACAGACCTAGCTCATCAGCGCCGCACTAACTGATATCGCGCAAGACTGAATCTTCTCATCATTTTGCGCAGGAGTTATATTCAGCTACCAGCGAGTTGGTACCGCGAGGTCTCGATGGATATGTCTGCGTACTTCAAGCCAAGCGCGAAACTTCTGGATATGCTAAACGAAGCGATCGCCAGGGAGCTGCAGGTTTCGATTCAGTACATGTGGCAACATGTTCAATGGAAGGGAGTCGAGCACTACGCAGTCACCGACGAGTTCAAGAAGACTGCCATTACTGAGATGAAACACGCGGAGAAGATAGCCGAGCGGCTCTGGTACTTGGGAAGAAAGCCCACTACAAAACCGAACGTGATTACCGTAGGGGAGAGCCTAGAAGAAATGATCAAGTTCGACATCAAGGCGGAGCTCGAAGCAATAAACATGTACAAAGAGATCATGGAGATTGCGCAGAAAGAAGGCGATGTCGCGACTCGAGAAATCTTCGAGGAAATCGAGGAGGAAGAAGAAGAGCACCACGACTTCTTCACAAGCCTACTCGAGAAATAGAACCCGCATCTCCCAAATCCTTGCTCATTTTTCTCGCAGCTTGCTGAGCGTTCAGCCTTGCCAATGTTTGACGTGTTGGCACTCGCCGGCTGAGAGTCTCAGGATCATACCGAAGTTAGGATCCGCAGCCCGTAATGGCGGCGTGGGACCCTATCCTCGATGTCGTGAGGAGAAACGAGTCCGCCTCTTTGACCGCGGAAAGCTTAGAATACTAGAGTAGTCGATGCAGAGGTGTCAGGTAGAGTTAGGGTGCTGGTGACTCTACCTGCGGCTTTCGCAGACTAGACAGTACCATCGCTTGTAGTTTGAGGCGTAGTAGAGTTCTCGTCCGCATGTTGGGCAAAGTGGGACGCGGGGTACGGCTCCTCCCACATGGGAATACGGTGACGGGACTGGAGGTGCTGGCATTGGTGCCGTACTTACGGGCGCTGCCGGGATCGCGACTCCGCCCATTCCGACAGCTGGTGCGGCCATGACCGGAATCGCTGGACTCGCTGCTCCACTAGGGACCTGGGGCATCGTCTCTATTGGAGCTGCGTCGGAAAGGACCGCGACAGGCCCATATCTAGCGATGACCTCGCCCATTTTCCCGTACCCCATAAGGAAGAACAAAGCCGGAAGAATGAGCAGGGCTGCGCTTGCGAAGTATGGGTAGCCTATGAATGCGGCGAAGGAAGCCAGTGAAAGCAGAATCAGGATGGCGCCGAAGAACAGGGAGGCAGCTCTAGCACCCTCATAGTTTCCGGTGGAGGTTCTGTGAACCGTTGTGAGGTATATCGTGCCAATCAGTATGAGGAAGAAAGCAACGGCTGCGGCCCCGATCGCGAGCGCCATGGTCGGCACAAAAGAGAACGCGAAGAAGGCAGTCCAGCCGTCGATTATCACGCTCCCAGTGGTGAGCATGGCCACAATCACGGCGGGCGCGTATCCTATGAAACCTAGTGCCCCAACCACCAGTGCGTCTATGCCGAGCCCAAGCCACGGAGTGGACATCAATAGCAGCAGGATCCATCCTATCAGAAGAAAGTCGTGAGTGGCAACAACCTCGGGCGGCTTGATCACTACGGGCCTCTCGAATAGAGCTACCAAAGTACATCGACATTCAACTCAGGTGTAGCCAATCATCAGATAATGATTATGCGAGCAATAACACGTCAAGATAGATTCACCGACAGCCAGTAGACCATTCATCGAGACACTATCATTACACCCCTAGATGAAAAAGTGGAAACCCACTCCGCTGGAATTGATAGAGCAGCGCTTAATTTGCAGCGTCGTTCCGCAGGAAGGGACTGTGAGTTAGCGCCCTCCTCGCCTTGAATTGCTTATAACGAGTCCGCCGCAGAGCGACAATGTCACAATCGTCTCGGACTCCCAATCCATTGGAGACTCAGATCTCTCCGAGAGCAGCGGATTTGCCGGATCTCATGGGACCATTTTTGGATTTGACGAATACGTCCTAGAAAGGCTCGTTGAGTGACCTCGCTGTCGCCTCGATCGCCGAGCATACTCTTGCTCGCATGACTCACGGCGATCAACTGGCAATCAGCGTCACGAGGCTTCGACAATCCATTATGACGATTCGCTTGATGGCTTGAAAACATTTAACTTCCGGGGGAAGGAGTCTTGCCCCGGAGACGCGCGGAGATCTCAGGACAGCGGGGTGGGGTAGCCAGGTTTAACCCGCAGGGCTCATATGAGTCCGCTAAGAAACCCTGAGATCGGTGGTTCGAAAGGCCAGCGCAAAGCCCGAAGATCCACCCCCCGCACAGAACTGCGGAAAGCAGCTCTGGGGGAGTACCATCTACCCGTGACGTCTCCACTAACCTTTGCCATTCGACAATCGCCAAGAAGAATGAAAGTCCACGAAACAATCTACTTTGAAGGCAACGGAAAAACACAGCACAATCAGTGAGGCAGTCGCAGTGCCCGTACCTGAAGCAGCCTTTGATTGAGCTACCGGAAATGCCAACCTGAGGTCGGTGCTAAACGCAGCCCCGAACTCTCCCTACCGTACCGCACTTGCGGTTTCGTCAAGTGACGATGCGCTCTCGGCGGCGGCAGGTAGACCTTCTCCTCCAACTCTCTTCGGATCTCGCTGTGAATCTTCAAAGACGCAAAAGTTCTGCAGCGCTTGCATCGATAGCCCTGTCCCTTACCAGCCGATTTCATTCTTCTGCTGCACGCAGGACAGATCGGATTCTGACTTTCTTTGTGTCCAATGAGCTTGAGAATTTGGAGCTTCTCCAAGTTGATGGTCCTCGGAATCGTGCCGCTCGCCGGTCTCACGCCTCCGAACACGCGGAGCTTGTCTCCTGGCTCTAGTCGCTTGATGATTTTCCTGAAATGTCCTGTTGGCTCGTACGCTGCGCAATCAACTGAACTCGTCTCGTCTTGGAGACGAAAGATTACGTGACCACCACAGATGGTGTAAGGTTTCTCCTTCACTGTGCCCTCAGCAATGACCGAGCAATTGTCCTGAAGGTCCCCGAGAGCGGATTTCCGCGCCAAATGCGCGTCAGTTCCCTGATTGGTTCTGAAGATCATCCAAGCGCTGACGCGTTCTTCAATGCGCAGCATTCGGAACGCTTTGCGTACCGCCTCGGCGCTTTCTCCCCTCACTCCACACAAGATAGGGTCAAGTCCTCTGGGAGTAATCAGGATCCTGCCGGTTTCTGGATCAATGTTGTTGAATGTGACCTCCTTCATTTTCTCGCTCATGCGTAGAATCGAGTTCTTGTCGATCAGTCTCGGTTTTCCGACGAAGTTCTGTGATCTGTAGGCGATCAACTCGAAGGTGTGGTCGCGATCCAGTGTGTTTCCGATCGCCGCTAGCGCACCGATGACTCCTTGAGCGGAGCCATAGCCAAACGCGTCCGCTCCGACCTTCTTGATGACTGAGAATGCTTCGTCAAGAGTCACAATGCGAACAAGAGCCTCTTCGCTGAATCGGACGATGTCCTTGGGAACTGCTCCAGTTGCCACCACGACGCCAGGATCTGTCTCCAGATCTCCCAGCCTAGAGTTCCGGTCGATCTCTTCCGTCACAAGCTCAAGGATCTCTTCCGGACGCAGCTGACATTCGATTCTTAGACAGACGGCGCCGTTTCCTCTAGTCTTCCACGGAACGTTGGGGTTAAGCCTAACGAGGTTGGGGTGATCGAGGAATCTGACGCCTCTCTCGACGAGTTGCAGAACTAGGTCTGTTGCGATCTTGGTTGTGCATCCGCCTGCCAGTGAATCAGTGTCGTCGATTCCTAAGTGGATTCTCACTCGGAACTATCCCGTGTGGGTCTCGGAATTCCAGAGAAGGCTACTTGATCCGCTAGGTTCCCTCGACAACGATCATCGTCAGGGTCGAGCGTACCTTGTCGAGCCTTCGTATCTTCCACGTTACGATCTCTTTCAGCTTGTCCATTGTTTCAGCGGTCACTTTGGCGACGATGTCGTACACGCCGTACACAACGTAGGACTCCTTAACATTTGGCAGCCCCTTCAGCTGCTTCAATACTTCATCTTCTGACCCTATCTCGGCGTTGATGAGGACGAAAGCTGACGGCAACTTCGCAGCCTCTTGGTACCTGAGGTCACGACAACATACCTAAAAGAGTTTGCGGCCAATTCGTCGTCGAGCATACACGACGCGAACTCGTGGAGCATCGCGGGAGCTTCTCAAGCATACTGCCTTATACCGATTGAGACACGATTTCAAGATGAAGGGGTTCTGTCAGTAGCCTATGATTTCTCACAAAACTGAAGGAGAGATAACCTCTCGTGAGTCGCGGATACTTGATCGGAACTCTGAGTACCTGGGAGTCTCTACGCTCCAACTCATGGAAAACGCAGGAAGAGCAGTCTCGGATGAGATCGCAGGAAGATTCTCGAGTGGCTCCAAGATCGTAGTCTACGCTGGCACTGGAAGAAACGGCGGAGATGGAATGGTGGGAGCGAGGCACCTTGCGAGCCGTGGGTACCGCGTGACTGTAGTCCTCATTGGCAACGCCGCGGACATACACGATGAAACGACGCTGAAGAACTGGAAAGCGATAAATGCGATGTCAGAAACGGTGAGCATTGAGATACTCCAAGATTCATCGCAGATCTCGCCGCGCGAATGTGATGTAGCCATCGACGCTCTTCTTGGGACTGGCGTGAGGGGCAGCCTCAGGCAGCCGATCCGGGCAGCAGTCGAGGCCATCAACCAGATGAACTGCTTCAAGCTCGCCGTCGACGTGCCAACCGGCATAGACTCCGATGCTGGAGAAGTTCTCGGAACGGCCTTGAAGGCAGACCTCACTGTCACATTTCACGCCAGAAAGCCGGGCCTGCGAATTGCCAAACAGTACAGCGGCGAGGTTAAGGTCGTGGGAATAGGGATTCCTCCTGAGGCCGAGATCTACGCAGGCCCTGGCGATGTGGAAGAGGTTGCAGTTCCAAGAAGCCCCGACGCGCACAAAGGGGACTTCGGCCGCCTGCTCGTGATTGGCGGAAGTGAGACCTATTCAGGGGCTCCCGCTCTTGTTGCCTTGGCAGCGCTCCGAACCGGAGTCGACCTAGTATTCGTGGCGGCACCAGAAAGAACTGCGATCTCGATCGCATCGTTCTCGCCCAATCTGATAACGGTCAGGCTTGCCGGCGAGCACCTGAACAAAGCTAACATTGGAAGCCTGAAACCTCACATTCAGAGGGCAACATGTGTGGCCATAGGGCCTGGCCTCGGGACACATAGCGACACAGTCAACGCCGTCTTGGGGATCCTGAGTGTTATGAAGGAATCAAGCAAGCCTACGCTGATCGATGCAGATGCGATCAAAGCAATGGGAGTGATAAGACACCGCGCCGGGTTCCCAGTCGTATTCACGCCTCATGCTGGAGAGTTCCAGGTCCTGTCGGGTCGTGCGCCGTCGAGCGATATCCGAGCAAGATCTGAGGAAACGAAGTCGCTGGCCGCTGCCTCGGGCGGAACCGTTCTGCTGAAAGGTCACGTGGACGTGATCTCCGACGGAGAGCGCGTGAGGCTTAATCGAACAGGCAACCCGGCGATGACGGTTGGTGGAACCGGAGACGTATTGTCCGGCGTAGTCGCAGGACTCATGGCCAAAGGTGTACGGGAATTTCAGGCATCGGTGGCAGGCGCGTTCATCAACGGCGCGGCAGGCGATTTCGCCCGGTTGGAGCACGGTGATCATCTAGCGCCGACAGACCTGATCCACCTGATTCCTAAGGTTATGAACGACCCGATGCTGCATGCGAAACTGCAGCTGATGCGTTGATCGCAGATTTGTATCGAAGAAATGCCAACACTCCCCCAGCGGCCAGCCGCAATTGCGGGTAAGGCCCGCATGGAGGAGTGTTGGCGGCTTTTTGTTCAAACTCAACGAGCTTAAAAGCGTTCCAGATTGTCTCGTGACCTCAGTTCACGGCAAGACGGAGTCGTGAGGGGCGAGAGCGATTGCGTGGCGAAGGAAGAGAAGATCGACCAAGAATCCTCGTGTACATGATGGAGCAGGATGATCCGCGCAAGTGTACTGCCTCGCTTCTTACTAGAAAGGGACTGGCAATTCCGATACGGAGATTGTCTCAGATACGCGACGATGCGGTCGTCTTGAATCCTGCCTCACCCAGATTCCTCCTCAGATCGGACAGGGCTAGTAGCGTCAGGTCAGGGATAGTGGCAGTAGATTGTTCTTGGGAGAAAGCGGCGGAGGTCTTCATGACTCGCTTTCGGGGAGCAAATCGCAAACTTCCTAGTCTAATGGCTGCTAACCCAGTGAACTATTCAAGGATAGGTTCGCTGTCGACGGCAGAGGCGCTTAGCGCCGCTCTGTATATCACCGGTTTCCCGTCACGGGCTCGGCAACTCTTGTCCGAATTCAGATGGGGTGGGACTTTCTTTGATCTAAACGGCGAACTTCTGGAAAGATATGCCCGTGCGAGAAACGAGCAGAGCATTGCTAGGATCGAGCTTGATTTCGGCCTCGACACAGTGAGTCCAAGATCCTAGAATATTGCGATGACAGAATGTATCAGAGCTGATACCGTGCACCAGACGATATCGCCGAATAGTACCGAAAGTGCCAATCCGAGCGTAACGAAGAGGAGAAAAGGAAGCCCAAGTGTCGCCCATACGGGTGCCTGGAGCAGCCCAGAACTCACGGCAACCTTGATCTCTTTCAGCTCTTTCTGACGATCGGAGTTAACGCTCAGCTCGAATTTGAAGCGTCGTCTCAAGGTTGGTCCTTCACCGTCGACGGATTCGAGCGGAAAGAGAAATGGTTTCGATTCAAGTTCTGCGAGGGAAACTCGATATCCCGTTAGGAACGCAGCCGCCTTGCGAAGTACGCTTTCAGTCTCGAGGCCACGAAAGAGTTCGCCTAACGGCCGTGTCTGCAGATTCCTCTTGATAGTGTACACGATCGAGACTAGCGATGCCGCGTAAGAATTGGAGAAGACAACCAGTGGAAACAGTGGATTCACGATCTGTAAAAGGTACCCGTCAAGTCTAGGGATCAGAGGATTCATCATTGCAAGACAGACGAAAGCCTTCGTGTCAGCGCCGCCCCAGAGCCCGAGCCAAGACAGTGCTACCGAGACTGCGGCCCCGCTCGCAACCGAAATCAGAATCAAGAACCAAGAACTGGTCTCGACAGCAAGCCTGATCGCTATGAGCAGTAAACCCACCGGATAGAAGATCAGCCACAGACGATCTGGAACCTCTCTGCTGACCAAGTCTTTCCAAGAAGCGTATCCTAGGAACAGGAAGCTCGTCAGAAGACCGATGATGTCAAGAATCGAGACGCCAATCAACATCGCACTTCCGCCGGTTTGTGTTTCTTCGAGAGCTCAACTGGATGCGTCTGTTCATTCGCGCTCGTCGCGGATCTCCAGATTGTCTCTCGCTTCGATGATTCTGAATGGTTGGCGTCCCGGCCGTAACCCACCTTCTGTTCGCGGCGACATTTGTCTAATCGGGATACCCGCGCCTCAGACGGCGTTCATCGGTGCCTATTATCCCTTTCACAACGTGGGCAGACATTTCACCCTATCCACCAG
>Ga0209725_1001577_pt1 | contig 12751 bp, 10 predicted proteins | sample I18A1metaG_FD_184145 | JGI IMG/M metagenome (GOLD analysis project Ga0209725, IMG submission 184145) | Lake sediment bacterial and archeal communities from Gulf of Boni, Indonesia to study Microbial Dark Matter (Phase II) - ​I18A1 metaG... | ecosystem: Environmental > Aquatic > Freshwater > Lake... | reverse complement strand
GAGCTATTCTTGCCATGGAAACTCATAAATACAAAGTGGACCGCGAGCTTTCAAACGTGCGGGGGCCATCCCCCGCGCGATAGAAAATTGTCAAGAAAGAAAGAACCTTGGCAAAAGAGAAACACTAGTATATCAAGACGGCGAGCACTGTCGAAAATGGGCGCAGCAGCCATCGGAGCTGCAGCCGTCGTCGTTGTCGGTGGTGTGGCATACTATCTCTCCACTCAAGCACCACCGGGTCCTCCTCCAGCTACTACCACTGCCACCGCTACTGCACCAACTACAACCGCTGCAACCGAGGTGGTCATTCCCCGTCCCAACCCGAACTCACCTGGTTACGGATTGAAGGCGGGCGATATACGTAGCTTCGATCTTATCCTGCCCTCAGCGAAAAAGAAGATCGAGGGAACGAAGCTGAGTATATGCTATGACACGCCTCCTGCAGACCCTCTGACAATCTGGTATCCCGACGAATGGAAGAGAGTGGCCGGAGTCGAGATCGCCGAGAAGACGATGATTCCGCTACTTAACATGCACGACAGGCTCATGACCCAGTTCACAATGGGCACAGCAAAGTATGACCTGATTTCCCTCTGGCCGATGCAGCTTGGAGAGTTCGTTGCGAAGAAGTGGCTCTCGCCCATGGACGACTACTTCGACGAATTTGGATACCCGGGCATGGACGACGTTCTTCCGAGATTCCGGTACCCGTTCTGCATGTGGGAAGACAAGACCTATGGAATCCCAATTGACGGAGACATCCTCTGCTTCCATTATCGAACGGATCTATTCCAAGACGAGGCCCTGAAGAGCAAGTTTGAGAACAAGTACAAATATCCTCTAGAGCCACCCAAGACATGGGAAAAGGCTGCTGACATGGCTGAGTTCTTCAGCCAACAACTGGGGAGCAAGGGTACCTATGGAACGCAGATCTTTGGCAAGGACATATTCCTCTGGGCATGGTACGGTAACATCTACCACTCGTTCGGCCACCAATGGTGGGATGAAGACCTCAATCCGACACTGAACGTCAACGGGGATGGCGTCCGAGCGCTAAACTTGTTGCAAAGAACCATGAAAGCAAGTCCTCCCGGCGTCATGAACTACTCAGTGGACGAGACGATTGAGGCGTTCTTGGCGGGTCGTGTGGCATTCACACTGTGGTGGCCGGACCTCTGGGAGTTTGCTCACAGCACCTACTTAGGCTCGAAGATCATAAAAGTCCACGATGTCGGCCAATGCCCAGGCGTCGAAGGGAGGGAAGACAAATGGACCACCACCTCCCCTGTGGGACGAATGCTCGTAATTCCTTCCAGTTCAAAGCGCAAAGAGGCAGCGTATTGGGTCGCACAGGCGATGGCAGGGCAGACTGACATGAGCTTGGCCACCGTTACCGACCCAATGTGTGGGCTCGACACATACAGATACAGCCACTACGCTCACCCCGAATGGTTCCTGAAGAAGAACCCATTCAGACCTCCCGAGGGTGATGTTGAACCCAACGAACCCAACGTTGACCCTGCGGTGTGGGGAGAGGAGCCTGCGTTGGCGATGGCCAATAGATACATGGATGCCCACAAAGCCAATGTCGAGCATTCCATTCCTCAGCCTACGTGGCTAGATGCTTACGGCTACATGTTGGAGTTGGCACACCAGGTCAGCGCGTTCCTTTTGGGACAGAAATCCGCAGAGAAAGCGCTCGAGGATGCCGCCACATCATTCAAGGACCTCACCGACAGGATAGGAAAAGATGAGCAGAAGTACGTTTGGGGCATCATAAGAGAATCCTACAAGAAGGCAGGTGTGGAGTTCTAAAGGTGCCCCAAGCCCCCCCTTTTTGTTCTAGAGAACTGAGGGCGAAAGCGATGCAAGCGCGGAGAAGGTTCGTAAATCCGGTCTGGATGTTCACACCGGGATTTCTGATAATACTCGTTATCTCAATCGTTCCGTTGATCTTTTCGGTTTACATTAGCCTCAATGCGTGGAGCCTTGCTGGAGGCAAGCCGCCTGAGTTAAACTGGGGACTGAACTATGTCTGGATGGTTACCGACCCGAGGTTTCTCGATTCCCTGGTTCGTCTCGCATACTATGCTGGAGTTGGTGTCAGCCTCCAGCTGATACTCGGCCTGATCTTCTCGACGGCGATCTACGACGGAATCAGGTCCGCGAGAATGAGATCAATCGTGTTGACGGTCTGCCTTACCCCGATGCTGGTTGCTCCAGTAGCAGCAGGCTTCTCTTGGTGGATGATGGACCACTCCACGTATGGAGTCATCAACTATTACTTCACCGCGGTCGGACTTCCTTATGTGGACTGGCTGGGCGACCCAAGGATTGCATTGACGAGCGTCATGATCGCCGAAATATGGCAGTGGACACCATTCATGATGTTGATATTGTACGCGGGCCGGCTGTCGATCCCAGCCAGCCTCTACGAGGCGGCGGAACTCGACGGAGCGCGGTCATTGCTCGTATTCAGGCGGATCACTCTTCCTTCTCTGAAGAAGTTCATAGCGCTGGCAGTACTTCTCCGACTTATCGATTCGTACAAGTTCATTGACACCTTGTTCATCATGACTCATGGAGGTCCGGGCACGAGCTCGGAGTTACCAACCCTCTACATATACGTTAAGGCCTTTGAACAGCTCCAACTCGGCAGAGCCGCTGCACTGTCCTGGGCGATCACTCTGCTCGCAATAATTGCGGGCAATATCTTCCTCAAGATGCAGGAGCGATCCTAGAAGAGGTTAAAAGCCTTGATCCAGAAAAGCGATCTTGTCGTGAGATTAGTATTCATCGTTGTTGCAGCAGTAATCGTGCTGTGGACACTTTTCCCCATCTATTGGCTGGCTGTTACGGGCGTAAAGACTCAGACCGATGTTCTCACCTCGCCGCCCGTGTGGTTCCCGAAGCCGGACTGGCACTTCTATCGAGACGTTTTGAGCGAGTCCGGAATCTCGCAGGGTGTCGGATACATCGCGCTGAGGGACAGTCTGATCATATCTATGGGAACCACACTTCTTTGCGTCATATTGGGAGCTATGGCTGCATACGTGTGTTCCGTGTTTCCCGCAAACGTTCCAACCGGAGGAAAGAGCATGGCATTTACGATCCTCACCTTCAGAATGTTCCCCCCGATAGTCCCGACGATCCCCATCTTCTGGCTCTTCTTCTTGCTTGGTCTGTTGGACACGCACCTGTCTCTCATAATCGCATTCACAACATTCAATCTTCCGTTTGCAATCTATATGATGAAGACTTTCTTCGATGATATCCCCAGACCAATTGTCGACGCTGGACTCGTGGACGGGTACTCGCCGTTCAAGTTGTTCTGGAAGATCGTTCTCCCGCTGGCGGTTCCTGGGCTTGTGTCCGTGACTGCACTGTGCTTTGTCTTTGCTTGGAACGAATTCCTCATGTCATTGATCCTCACCTCGACTGCTGTAAGGCCATATACTGTTCTGCTTGCAACATGGATGACTGCGATGGAGATAGCTTGGGCTCATAGGGCCGCGTTGGCTGTGGTAGGCATAATTCCCCCGATAATCTTGGTTTGGATACTCAGGGACAGGCTGGTTCGTGGAATGACTCTAGGGGCTGTGAGATAGACGCCCGCTATCATTGTCAACAATCTGACCAAACAGTACGGTCAGAAGAAGGTTCTGGATAACGTCAGCTTCTCAGTCGATTCAGGATCTTTCACGTTCCTCTTGGGTCCCCCCGGGGCGGGAAAGACTACGCTCCTGAGAATAATCTCAGGGCTCGAGAAACTCGACAGCGGCACTGTCTACCTAGACGATCGAGACATAACCAACTTGGCTCCCAGCGAAAGGAACGTAGGCTTAGTCTTCCAGACCTTCGCCCTGTATCCTCACATGACAGTCTATCAGAACCTCGCCAGCCCATTGACTAACATGAATCTCGCCAAAGACGAGATAGACGAACGAGTGAGGCGAACATCCGCATTCCTGAAGATTGATGGGCTCCTCGAGCGCAAACCACGTGAACTGAGTGGAGGCGAGCAACAGAGGGTCGCGATTGGCAGAGCTCTCGTTCGAAAGGCTGACTTCTACCTTCTCGACGAACCGCTTACCAACCTAGACTACAAGATCAGGTCCGACATGAGGCTTGAGTTCAGACGAATGAAGGAGCAACTAAGGCAGACTATTCTATACGCGACCCCGGACCCGGAGGACGCACTCGCAATGGCGGACAAGGTAGCTGTGATGAACAGCGGCAAAATTGAACAGTATGACACCATGAGAAAAGTCTACGATCATCCGTCCAATCTCTTCGTGGGTAGCTACTTCGGGCACCCTGCCATGAACATGGTGGACTGTGTTCTGAAAGAGGAGAAAGACAAGCTTGTCTTGGATGCATCATCCTTCACGATCGACGTTACGCCTTTTGGAGATTCCATGCTGAAAGAAACGATGGGCAGGAAATTAACCTTGGGGGTGAGACCAAGGTATCTTCGCGTATCGACCGAAAAGCTGAATCCTCCTTTCTTGAGTGGAAAGGTCTTCATTTCAGAGGTAATGGGATCCTACACACTTGTGCATGTGTCGATCGGAGACGTACTGCTCAGAGTCTTCGTGCCTGCCGTCAGGAGGATACCGAGCGGGACCGCTGTGTGGTTGACGTACGAGCTCGACAGACTCCATCTCTTCGACACTGAGACTGGGAAGGCGATCCGTTAGGTGAGAGTATGGCGAAGCTTTGTCTTGACCATATCACAAAGATCTTCGGAACCGCTGTCGAAGCTGTCAAGGATGTCACTTGGGAAGTCCCTGACAAGTCACTAGTTAGCCTCTTGGGCCCGTCAGGTTGCGGCAAGACGACAACAATGAGGATTATTGCCGGGTTGGAGACACCGACATCCGGAAGGGTGCTCATGGATGAGGTTGATGTCACGGACTTGCCGGCAAGAGAAAGAGATGTGGCCATGCTCTTCCAGTTCGCTGTTGTGTACCCCGGAATGTCAGTATACGACAATATCGCGTTCCCGTTGAGAGCAAGAGGTGTGCCGTCTGATGAAATCAGTCGCAGGGTGCATGAGATAGCAGAGGCGCTCGCACTGTCCTCCATCCTGGACAAGACCGCCTCGAAGATGGATATGAGTGCCCAGCAGAGAGTTGCCCTTGGTCGAGCGATCGTCAGACCAAGAAAGCTGTACTTACTCGATGAGCCACTTACAAACATCGATCCGAAGGGCAGAACCGAGCTTAGGTCTCTGCTCAAGAAGATCCAAGCTGAGCTAAACCAGACTATCATCTACGTGACACACGACCAGACTGAGGCCATGACCCTCTCAGACAAGGTCGCAGTCATGCACGAGGGCAAGATCCTCCAGTATGACACACCGGAAACGATCTACGAAAACCCGGCCCACATGTTTGTAGCTCATTTCATTGGAGATCCAGGAACCAATCTAATTGACTGCTCCCTCAAGAAAGACGGGCAGAAGACCTTGTTGGATGCAGGCATCTTCACATTAGATGCCTCCGAGACCGCAAGCGTCATAGAAAACAGCACAACATCGAGCGAACTCTTACTCGGCATAAGACCGGAATCGATCGAGACGAGCAAGACGAAAAAAGGACTGGACTGGTTAGGGGCTGCGTGTTCGCTAGTCGAACCAGTGGGGAACATTCTGGTCTTGCATCTTCTGGTCGGAGGCCAACTGATCAAAGCGATCGCGCCGGCAGCCGAGATCATTGCGGGGGAAGAAGTGTATGTTTATCTACCGAGAAGCTCGATGAAGGTGTTCGACAAGAAGACCGGCAAAGTGATCGTTTCTCTCAAGAGCCAGTCAAGCCAAGAATAGATGTCGCGCCTGAAGCGTAAGCGCATCCAAGTGCGCAAACGGATGCTCCCACTCCAGATTTTCCCAAACCCTGAGCGCATTCTGAAGAGGGCGGTCTTTTCCAACTCTCCGAGGACCGAAGGGGCACGTCAAAAACCCTTCATCTGCTGAGAGAGTAACATCGGTAGGGGTCGTCTTTGTGCCTTGTCACTTCGGTAATGATAGGCGTCTCGATTACCTGGTGGCTCCCAAAGTCATTCCACGAACCAGCCTCTCCCCAAGTACCCAGGCGAACACTATCGGAGGGAGCACTCCCACCATGGCTAGAGCGGCCCTGTGAGGCACAGTTATCTCGCTACACTTCACCGCAAGCCATCCAGCTTGCAAGCTGCAAAGTGTAGCCCTGTGTGCCTCCATTGAAAGTGCAGGGCTCGCAAGTTGGCACACAGGCTAATAGCCCGCTCATGTCCTCAACTCGGGTTGATAGGTAGGTCTCATGACCGGCACTCTCGGATTGCCCACACGAACTCGGTCTCAGTCGGCTTGTAGATGAGGCTGAGAATGCGCGCTCCGAACTCCGGCATTAGGACGAGTCTGATCTTCTCATTCTCGAGGATGAATCCCTTCATCCCTCCAACAGTAGTGGGCACGATTGATGGATGCAAACCGTCACATTCCGTCTGAACGGAAATTGGGCGGATGCTGATCCTCTAGCATATTAGACATTGTAGCGAAGAAGCAAACTGCGTGTGAGTGAATCTCATCTGCTACTTTTGCCCAGGCCCATAGCATCCTTGCTGACTCTTGGATTCTGGTTCACTTCTAGCAAAGTCATAAATGGGAATTCTACAGATCGAGTGCGAGGTTCTCCGGCCGTGCTGAAGATCGGTTACCAGGCCTAACAGGAAAGGTATCAGCCTCTGCCGCTGTTAGACTACTCAGTGGAAGCCGAGGAGGCCGGGTTTGACACGATTTGGACGAGTGATCACTTCCATCCATGGGCGCACACGGGTGCCTCCTGTGGATTCTCGTGCGTTTGGATGGCAGCACTCGCAGAGAGGACGAAACGCGTGAGATTGGCACAGGCGTAATGTATCCAACGATCAGATACCACCCCGGAATTGTAGCTCAGGCTTTCGCGACACTTGGAACATATGTCCGGGAGGTATCTTCATGGGCTTCGGGACTGGTGAGGCAATGAACGAGGTCCCACTTGGATATTCGTGGATCGGACGACACATTCTATCACGTCCACCGATGGGTTTCGTACTACACCCGGATCCTGGCGTGAGGATATTCCATTGTGGCGAAGGAACAGAGGACTAGATCCAATAGGTATTCGGATCGAGTTCTCACGTGTGCGTTGCCGCCGGACTCGATCACGAATGCCCTCCACCAAGGTTAGTCTGTAATGAGAGGAACGAGAGAAACCGCGAGTGGCTAATCGTCATGGGTAGAGGCGAATGCTACGAGGTGAGACTTGCGAAACCGTATCCCCTCTCCAACTTGAGAAGCGAGGGGTTCGACTGGTTCCTTGAGGAAGTAGATCGATACGAACCTAAACAGGAATCGGTGGCACTGTGGGCGCTCGGAGGAGCAGGGTTTATCCCAAAGACGGCGACGATCTACATCGATCCATACGTGGGCGGATCGGTAGAGTCCGATGGTGTCGTACTACACCGCATGATTCCTATTCCTTTTGACGCTTCAGCCGTTAATAAGATTGATGCGACAGTCGTCACGCATGAAGACCTGGACCACCTGAATGAAGACTCCACCTTTCCCGTAAGCGAAAACACCCGATGCACTTTCATCGGACCATCGAGCGTCGCTGAACTGCTGGAAAATAGCGAAGAAAAGGATACTCGCGCTGTCCCTGGACGAGAACGAAGAGACCGAGATCAACGGGACAAGAATGATCGAATTGGCCGCGAACGACGCGAACCCGAAGACAGCCGACACCTACCTCTTCGATATGGGAAAGATCAGAGTCTTCCATTCCGGCGATTCGCTCTTCCTAGACAAGTTCGCTGAGATCGACAATAGGTATGGTATAGACATAGACTGAACCGGCCAAGAGCCAAATCGTACAACGATCCGAACGAGGTACTTGAGATCGCGACAGACCTCCATGCCAAAGTACTGATTCCGATGCACTGGGACCTGTGGCACACCAGTCTGCAAGACCCGCATCTTGTTGAGCGAGAGGCAGCAAAGAGGAAGACGCGCATTAGGACAGTGGTACTTGGGATCGGGGATCGATTCGACTTTCCTTGAAGGCAATTCCGTCAAGCCCTTGTGTTCTGGAAAATGCAAATCTCTATTTGACTGCGTGAACTACGATCGCGCCGTAGTCCCGCCTCTCAGGTGAACAACCGATGTCAAAGGTGCATCTTGAAGACATCGAGCCTAGAATGCTCGATGATCTGAAACGAAAGGTTGTGGAAGTTGCACGCGGACTTTTCGAGAACAAGTTAGTGGTATCCACCTTTGGGGTGGTCAGCACAAGGATTCCTGAAACGGAGTATGTTTTGATAACGCCGAGCGGTTTCAGCAAGGCTCGCCTCGACAAGGACAACTTGATCGTCGTTGACTTGGAGGCAAATCTTGTTCAAGGCAGATTCAGACCGTCTGTGGAGACGCCAATGCACACACACATCCACAAACGCCGCCCAGACCTCAATGCAGTAATTCACACACACTCTCCGATGGCGTGCGCGTTTGCTGCAGCCAATATGGCTATACCTTGCGTCTCGGCCGAGCAAGCATTCTACTTGGGAGGGAGAATCCCTCTCGTTAGGAACTACTCACTTCCGGGAACCGCTCAGCCAAATGAGCTTGAGAGCATCGTAAGAGCCTTGCGAGAGACTAACGCGGTTCTACTGCGAAAGCATGGCGTCGTTGTTGTCGGGAAGACTCCGGAGGAGGCGCTCGACACAGCCATAGTCCTTGAGGATGCTGCAACAATCGCCCTGCATTCAATTCAGCTGTCCAGACCAAGAGAATTCACGCGACGAGAACTCAAGCTCTTGAGAAGCTTCAAAGAGACTAAGTACGGACAGAAACCAACAACTACGTAGACTCGCAACAGATGAGGCGAATCAAGTTGAATGATAGTTACCTCGCTGCGATAGATGCGGGAACTGGAAGCGGAAGATCTGTCATCTTCGACTTGGAAGGCAGACAGATCTCCTTCGCGACGAGAGAATGGTCCCATTCCACGATTCCAACAGCTCCTGGCTCTCAGGTCTTCGATACCGAGGGAAATTGGAACCTCCTTTGCCAGTCAATAAGAGAATCAATTGATCGAGCCAAGATCAGACCTGAACACATACAAGCCGTCAGCGCCACTAGCATGAGAGAGGGCATGGTATTGTACGATAGCGAAGGCAAGGAGATATGGGCATGCCCGAACGTGGATTCCAGGGCCAGAACAGAAGTCGCTCAACTCATCCAGAAAGGCTTGGCAAGAAAGATCTACTTTACCGGCGGAGATTGGCTCTCAATCACCTCACCACCCAGGTTCCTATGGATTAGGAACCACGAACCTGACATCTACAAGAGGACCGCTCACACGACCATGATCGGAGACTGGATCCTCTATAGATTGAGCGGACAGTTTGTGACCGATCCTTCTCTCGGCTCCAGTTCCGACCTGTTTGATCTTTCCAAGAGAACTTGGTCGGACAAGGTCATAGATCTACTAGGGCTGAGACGAGAGATATTCCCAGAAGTCCATGAGCCGGGGACCGTGATCGGTGAAGTAACACCGAAAGCCGAAAAAGAGACCGGTCTAAAGGCGGGAACCCCAGTTGTTGCCGGTGGTGCCGACACGCAGCTCGGCTTGGTGGGTGTCGGAGCCGTCAGACCCTGCAAGACAACCACTATCGGAGGGAGTTTCTGGCAGCAGACCATAGTAACCGGCAAGCCTGTAATTGATCCGAAATGCAGGCTCAGGACTCTCTGCCATTCCGTACCAAGCCTCTGGATGACGGAGGGAATAGGGTTCTATTGCGGACTGACGATGCGTTGGTTCAGAGACGCATTCTGCGACCATGAGAGGGAGCTCGCGAAGAAGGAGGGTGTCGACCCGTACCACCTTCTTGAGAAGCAGGCGGAGACTGTGCCACCTGGCTCAAACGGTGTCATCCCCATCTTTTCAGATACCATGAACGCCAAGAGATGGGTGCACGCAGCCGCATCGTTCCTGCAATTCAACGTTGAACAACCCCAACTTTCCGGCAAAAAGGAATGCTTCAGAGCCATCGAGGAGAGCGCAGCCTACGTCTCATATGGGCATCTGAGAATCATTGAATCGATCACGAGACACAAGCCCAAAGAGATCGTCTTCTGCGGAGGGGCATCCAAGGGCTTCCTTTGGCCACAGATACTAGCCGACGTGTTTGGACTCACTGTGAAGGTTCCAGTCGTGAAGGAGGCTACAGCGCTCGGGGCGTCGATCTGTGCGGGCGTAGGCGCAGATCTCTTTCGTGACATTCCCGATACTGCAGAGAAACTCGTCAAATGGGAACGAACCTTCGAACCCAACGAAAAGAACCACGAGACATACATGAGAACTTACCAGAACTGGAGAAAAGTGTACGACAGGTGCCTAGAACTGGTTAAAGACGGCCTTCTAAGACCGATGTGGCAAGCGGCCGGAACATAGAACATTAAGCACGCGAATCTGGCTTCGAACTACGGCACACTAGCCTTTGGTCCCCTGCACGCTGGTGCGAACGAGAGCCGCAGTGCAAGAAAGCAGTCTCACCCCCAACGCTTCAAGACAAACGTTCATCCTGCTCAGCATTTCAACGATGTGTTCGTTCTTGACATGCTCGAAGATGTTCTTCAAAGGAAGATGTCGCGTCAGAAAAAATACGCGCATGTTGCCCAGCTGAAACGTTGTCAACGCGAACGGGGCATCAGTGAGCTCCTGAAAAGCTTCTGTATGCCCTATGAAGTTGGCGTACTTCAAGCGCATCCCTTCCTTCTTTATGGAGGCAGTGGCAACTGCATCTATCTTCTCGAGGAGCGCTAACTCTGCAACCCTTCTTGATAGCAAGGTAAGCCGCTTCTGCTGCTGCCGCTTGGGCTAAACTCGAGGTTGGTGAGATCGGGTCCGTCCACGGATACTATGTTGACTACGCCCCGCTGATTCTCTGCGCGAGGTATGTCATCTTGTGAGATGACTCGCATCTCTGCATCTATGCTGCACTGCCTAGCGACTCTTTCGAGGATTGTCGGAGAACCTATTGCAACCGGTCTGGCGAGGTCGTAGACCTCTGCAGATAACAGTGACGAGGGTTATCTCAGGGCCTATGCCGGCAGGATCGCCTGTTGATATGCCGACCACTGGTAGCAGTTTCGCCATATCTTCGTCCTCAGAAAGTTTCGAAAGTCGTGATCAAGTCGTCGTTCAGCACAGGTATGGCACCAGCCGCAACCGCTGCCTGTCCGAAATACAGGCGCGATGGTCCGATCAGAACTCCTTCTCGGAGGAACAGATACTCGACTCTTTCCTCAAACCTACGGATCTCGATCATCCTTCGGAGCATCTGTAGCAATCTCTCTCGCGGCAGACCGTGCTTCGCGTAGTCCCCTGCCTCAAGTGACTTGAAGACACTCGTGGGTCTCATCTCCGAGACTTCGCTCAGATATCAGGCAGGGGGCTTAAGCTCTTTCTGAGGCCGAAATGCTAGGCTCGTGCGCAACGTGATCTTGAAGGACTACTGCCGGCATGCGTTTTGGATGTCGCGACTGAAATTGAAATCGTTATTTGGCCGTTGGTGCAGAGAGAGAGACTCGCTACTCCAGAAATCGATGGACAACGGGGATTCCGTGCTGAATTCGGCCGCGCTGACGCTGGGAGGTTGGGACCAAGCCTGAGCCGCTAGGCGAACTATCTGAGCGTTGCGTGTCTACCAGTATCCGAAGGCCGGCGCTGGATACCATTGCGTTCCGTAGTATGGGTAGAATCGTGGGAACACTGGTGCATAGTACGGCTGGTAGTAGTAGGGGTGATAGTACGGGGACCAGTGCGGGTAGTAGTACCATGGCATCTCAAAAGCAGCGCCTGTGAGACCTCCCGCTGCCGCCCCAGCGATACCCCCTATCGCAGCCCCGGTAACAGCGGTGAGCCCAATAGCCGGGCCGAGCCCCCACCCACCAAGTGCACCCAAGGCAGCTCCTCCAAGTGCTCCCAAAGCTATGAGAGCCATCTCAATCACGTTCCTAGAGCGACGCGATTGGATATTCTAAACCATTCGGTTAACGCACATAGATACGATGCAATCTTGCCATTCGAGACCCGCGGGATTAGACATTGGCAGAACAAGAGGCTGGCCGAAAAACTTCATGATGCACTGTTGTCAAAACTTCGTTTTCGGCTTCTAGGCTTGCTCGGTTGTGGCCGAGTTCATCCCTAGCTTGGGCTAAGCCTGCTGTAGCCCGTCGGCCCAGCCGGTGAGCGAAGAAAACTGAGCCGATGTTTATCGCCGCATTCCAGTCCGCGTTGTACTGCAGGCCGCAGTCTAGGCACCAGAAGAGGCTCTGAGTAGGCCGCCATGTATCGTCTGAGCCGCAGCGGTGACATGTCACGCTCGTCCAAGCCTCTAGGACTGGTTCCGCAGCGATGCCTCGCTCCCTGCATTCCTCAAGCATGTAGCGGATTCTTCTCCCGTAGGAGAAACGGGTTTGAAGCGTCCGCCTCAGCTTACGCTTTCTGTTGCCTCGATAGTTATCGTACTTTACGCCCTTCGGGTAGCCGACAGCGATCATGGAGCCTTCCTGCATGGCCAGTTCAGCGATGCGTATGGCGTCCAAGCGGTCATAGTACTCAGCGACATGTCTCCTCTTGTGGCGCATTCGTTTTAGCGGCTCCCATTTCTTCGCGCGCTGCAATTCAGCTATTCGACCGTTCAGAAGATCTAGGCGATGCTTCCT
>Ga0209725_1001576_pt1 | contig 12755 bp, 12 predicted proteins | sample I18A1metaG_FD_184145 | JGI IMG/M metagenome (GOLD analysis project Ga0209725, IMG submission 184145) | Lake sediment bacterial and archeal communities from Gulf of Boni, Indonesia to study Microbial Dark Matter (Phase II) - ​I18A1 metaG... | ecosystem: Environmental > Aquatic > Freshwater > Lake... | reverse complement strand
GTGGCTTTGTTCTGGAATTGAACTACTATGAGAAGGATAGCCCCTACTTTGCTGAATACGTTGTGGGAGAGGGACTTGATCATCTGGCTTTCAAGGTTGATGACCTCGACAAGGCTTTGGAGGAGGCCCAGTCCTCTGGGTATCGCACTTTGCTACAGATGAAGATGGATGGCGGCCGATGGGCCTACATAGAGGACCCAAATGGAATCTGGATCGAGCTCTTCTGAGAATAGAATTCCCGCCAGTGCAATGATGTTGGCTCCTGATAGCGCAGTTTACCGATGAGGTAGCGGAGCGCTAACTCTTTGCATCGATTATCTTCATTATCTTGCGTACAGTAATCTCTGGTGGCGCTCCTGCTTCAGTGTTGCGAACGTTCTCAACAAGCTTTCTCTCCTTGTAGTAGTCTAGTAGTGGTTGGGTTTGCCTCTGGTAGGTTCTGAGGCGTTCCTTGATGACCTCAGGTTTGTCGTCTTCTCTTGTGTATAGTTCTCCGCCGCATTTGTCGCAGATCCCTTCAACTTTGGGTTTCAGGAAGCGCTTGTTGTATATCTCACCGCAGCTCTTGCACGTGAGCCTTGACGAAAGCCTCTCGATTATGACTTCGTCCGGAACGTCCAAGTTTATGACTATGTCTATTCGCGCGATCTTACCGAGGGCTTCAGCCTGTGGGACGTTTCGGGGGAATCCGTCCAAAATGTAGCCGCTTGCGCAATCAGGCTGCGAGATCCTCTTCTTCAAGAGCGCGATCACTATGTCATCTGGCACGAGTACGCCGCGTCTTGTGTAGTCTTCGATTTTCTTTCCCGTTTCGGTTCTATCCTTGATCTCCTGTCGGACTAGGTCTCCGGTTGAGATGTGAGGCATCTTGAGCAGCTCAAATAGCCGGGACGCGTATGTTCCTTTTCCCGAGCCCGGTGGCCCGAAGATCACTGTGTTCAAGCTTGCTGGTCAGCTCCTATGCCTTGCAAGTCTTACGCCATCGGCTTGAGGACTTAAGCGTTCTCATTAAGCTACTCCATGTGACATTCTCTTCAGTCAGATAGAGAACAGATTGAGGTTCAATGGCGATTGGGATTTCAGTTCGTCAACTTGCATGTTACATCAGGATTTCACTATCTTGCCTATCTCGAAAACGAACTCTCTGGCTCTCTCCAGGGATGTCTGGGCATATCCCCTCTTCGCTTGGAGTCCTATATCGTACTGAAACCTGCTTCTCTTCTTCCTCTCGCTCTCATACGCGATAATCAGTTCGTCGGCCTTCCTCTTCATACTCTTCATCAGCTCCTCTCTGCCAATGAGCTCCAAGCCGACTGCCTGTGCCTCCTCGTACTGTTCAAGGAGTCTTGCAAGCTTTTCATTTGAAATAAAGAAGTAGATCATTGCGTCGGCGGTCACTTTGTGCACGATTTGACCAGTGGCTCGGATGCCCTGGCTAGCAAGAAGCGCTGTAGCAGCATAGAACATTGAGTAGTATGAGGTAACTATCACCCACAGATAGGATTCGAAATCTGAGCTTGCCTTGAGAGCGTCCCTGAGGTCCTGCTCGTCGGAAATCTGCTGCAGGATTGATGCGGTTTGCAGCGACGATTCCGAGTTTTTCATGAAGAACTCTGCAAACTTCTGTGCGTCTTTGTCCTTGACCCTCAGCATCCCATCGTTGATGTACTGCTTCACGTTCCTCTCTGCTTCCGCGATTCTCTCCTTGCTAATCACACTACTCCCTCCAGCATCCTAAAGATCGCCTCAGCCCCGTACAGGATTATCCTGTTGTCCAACGCCTCCCAAGCAACGTTCGGCTTTTTCTCCTTTAGCAACCCGATAAATTCCTCAGCAGTGAGCGTCACGTCATGGATGCCGATCGGACTGATTCGCTCGGTAGATGCTACGGCAGATGAGATTTCATTCTCGTGCGCCTTGTCAGGAATCACAAAGAGGATATCGACATCAGACCTCTTCGAGGCAGTCCCCCTCACGTGCGAACCGAACAGCATCATGGCGAAGAATGGCGAAGCTATCTTGTCCAGCACGTTATTGGCGAGGATTGTGACGTCACGATGTTTTGCAGAATAGCGGCTGGCGCGTATCGCTTCTACATGGGCCAGTAGCGCGGTGTTTCCATTGAGGTTCACCCTGCAGGATGTGACAGGCCTGTGCTTCTCGGCGATGATGTGCTTCTGCCGCGCGAGACGCATAGTCATCTCATAGGTTATCTTGTAGTCCTGCTCTATCCCCTTCGCAATTTGCCGCACAGTAAATACATCGCGAAGTCTTGAGCTGAGAAACGCGAGTATTTCCACCGATGTCTTGGGCAATGGTTCCAGATACATAATATTATGTATCTAGCTACATAGGCTTAAATACTTAGCTCTATGGAGATCTCCGCTTGCCCTCCTTCTCAAGCGTGAAGAGCAGTTTGAGTTCTTTCTCACCGAGCGCTAATTCTTTTGTAACCATACTCTCGTCCTAAAAGAGGTTAGTTACACAAGTATTCAGTCCCGGATCTCAAGCGTGAACCATACGTGAACTACTGCGATTTTCCTCTAGCTGCGATGTCCCAGACAGCCTCAACTGTGTCCTTTCTGCACGCGAAGAGCTTGTCGTATAGGTTGACGGTTGTGCATACATGGCTTGGAATCAGTTCGACTCTTTCTCCGATTTTCAGGTCGCTGCTCTGTGGCAGTGTGAGTCTTCCGTGTTCGTCGCCAGAGAACTCGTACTTGATGTCGTTTCTTCCCTTCACTTTTGCTGGTCCGCCGTCGGCTGACATTGTCTTCCATCCCGAATCCACGATAGCCTGGTCTTCCTGCGGGCGGCTGATGACCGTTGAGAGCACGGTTAGAGCATTCTCGAACTCTGGAGCAGATATCTTGTATCTCCAGTCCATGAAGACATATGAGCCTGGTTGAACCTCGGTATAGTATTCGTGTTGCAGTCTATAGGTTCCGGTTCCTGCTCCTGACACGATTTCGACGTTGAGACCTGCGTCGGTCATCAGATCTCTTGTTGCAGCCACGGTCTCGTTGACTTCGTGACAAGCGCTCAGTTTCTTCTCCATGCCTTCTCTTTGATCGATCAGGTTCAGAGGCCCAGCATAGGCCTGTATTCCCTTGAACTCCAACCCTCTAAGCTTGTTGACTTCCTTGCCTAGTTCGACTGCGGGTTCCCGTGGTTGAATGCCACATCTTACTCCGACGCGAAGCTCAACGAGGACTCCGATCTTTAGTCCTGCGTTGCTGGCTGCCGCGGAAATGGCGCTCGCGTTCTCTAGATTGTCCACACATAGTTTGAGGTTTGGCGAATGTTTAGCCATATTGACTAATCGCTTGATCTTTGTTTCCCCGGCTATCTCGTTTGTCAGAAGTATGTCTCTAACACCAGCATTTACTAGTACCTCGGCCTCGCCAAGTTTCTGGGCGCAGACACCTTTCGCGCCCATGTTGATCTGTTTCCATGCAATGATCGGCGTTTTCGGTGTCTTGAAGTGGGGTCTGGCCACGGCCCTTTTGCCATGAAGGAATTCCGCAAGCGTCTTGAGGTTCTTCTCGACAAGATCTAGATCTATGACGAGAGCTGGGGTATCGATCTCGCTCTTCTCCATTTCTGTCTCACTTCTCAGTCAAAACGTATTTGCCATAGTTAACATGTTCCATCACGATTCACCGGGTAACAGGAGAAATCTTCGTCTCTAGATTCTGAGAAATAGGCCGAGGACAGAACTCAAGGGGACGAGAGCCATCTCTCGGCTTTCGGAAATCTTCGACCTCATTTAAGCCATTCCCTTGTTACAGATTCGGGACGGGATCACTTTCGAGATGGCAAGCTCTTTCTGGCTACTCGTTCTCTTGATGCTACTGATGCTTCTGTTGGGACGCTAGGACAGCGCTCTGTTGGCCTTTGATGTTCTATGTCGCAGACTTCGCGTAAAATGTCGTGAAAAAAGCAGGGACGACAGTTCCCCCCGGGCTTTCGTTTGTTGGCTTAGGGTTTAGGGAGAGATGGCTTCGTTGCCGCTGAATTTGGTCGCGATCACAGGTCTCTCTTCTTCTTGCTTGCTCTTTCTATTTCGTCAATGATTGATGGCTGGCTTTTGATTGAGCCATTCTCTTGTGCTTGTTGAATGAATGCTCTGAGCCGAATGTTGTCTGGGTGGGAAATTCTGTCGAGTCGTTTGATCTCTAATGGCCGGCCGTTGATGGTTGCTAGAATGGGTTTCAAGACTTTCCATGCTTCTTCATATTCGGATGAGTCGGCGTACAGTATTAGTTTGCCCTTGCTGGCTAGGCGTTGTACAATGTTGTCGAGATTGCGAACATGACTCAAAGCGGAAACCAACGCGCCAGAGAAGACACATATACTTCACACATGACATATATCTTGGGAGCATGCCCTAGTGAACAAGATAACAACCCTGAGAGTAAGTAGACAAACTAGGAACCAGCTAGCGGAGATAGGCAGCAAGGATGAGACCTTCGACCGAATCATTCTCCGCCTCTTGGAGTTCTACAAGAAGAACTCACGTAGGAAATAGGCGAGGAAAGCTTGGGGCTGTGGTTTTGCGCAAAGTCAACCCTATCGAAATGAAATATAGCTTGGAAAACATGCATCGTTACCGTACCGTCGTAGAGCAGAACACTGAAGATGACCCAAATTGAGCATACAGAAGAGAAGGCGTAGCAATCCCCCATCCATGGGGAACGCCAAGAGAATGAACTCGAACAAAGAACCACGTTACGATCCGAGAAACAAGTTGAATGATCTTGACAACGTAGAATGGTTAACTCTGACTAAGAGTGTATGGGAGAGCCGCCCTCCTGCCCGCGACGAGTTGAAGGAACAACACCCTGCCACCTTCGCAGAATCTGACGTGGAGAAGCTGATACGGTTCTTCACCAAGCGAGGAGAAAAGGTGTTAGATCCCTTCCTTGGCTCGGGCTCGACACTCATAGCTTGTCTTAGTACAGGTCGCGACGGCGTAGGAGTCGAACTAATTGGGAAGTGGGTTTCGATTGCCCGTCGACGCCTGCGGCGAGAAAAACAAAAGAGCAGCTACTTTCAACTATCCATCGAGAGCTTCTCGGACGAAAGGAGAGAGTTGCAAAAGCTCCCCGAGTTAGAGATAACTCAAGGAGATTCGAGAGAAGTTCTCAAGAAATTCCCCGCAGAGAACTTCGATTTCATAGTGACAAGTCCGCCTTACTGGGCAATCTTGACAAAAGCCAAAGATCATAAGTCGCGTCAGGAGCGCCTGAGCAAAGGGCTTCCGACGAAGTATAGTGAAGACAGCCGAGACCTAGGGAACGCGCCTAGCTATGAAGTCTTCCTCTTTGAGTTGTCCAAAGTCTTCTCAGAGTGCCATCGAGTGCTGAAGAGGGGAAAATACATGGCTGTGATCGTCTCAGACTTCCGTCACGGATCACAGTTCGTTGCATACCACAGCGACATTGCAAGAGAACTCAAGAAGATAGGATTCAGCTTGGAAGGTATCACGATTCTGGCTCAAGACAGCAAGAACCTATATCCGTACGGAATGCCGTATGCATTCGTGTCGAACATACATCATCAGTACATCCTGATATTCAGAAGAAATAGCTATAAGGGAAAGATCGAGAACTTCAACCAATAGAGTCTCGTTGACAGTACTAACGCTCTATAATGATCCTCAAGGTAGGACTACTGTAGGTAGCAGGATTCTTCGCCTTATCGATGCAAGACGATTTCATACGATCCGAGTTGCCGTCTCGTACATAATGAATTCCGGAGTCGAACTCCTGCTTCGGAAGCTTACACGATTCATCAACGGAGGAGGAAGAGTCAAAGTTCTCTTTGGCGATGACTTTGATATCTCAGAAAGCGCAGGCTTAAGGCAGCTCCACTCACGCAACGCAGAGTTGCGCCTTTTCGTCGGATCCATGAACTATCATCCAAAAGTCTGGCTGTTCGATGGGAATGAAGAATCGGTGAGCATTGTTGGTTCTTCAAATCTAAGCAAACCCGCTTTGACTACGAACATAGAAGTGAACGTTCTTGTACGCGACTCTGGCTTTACGAAGACGCAAATCGACTTCTTCGAAGACCTTTGGGACAACTACGGTACCCCAATAGACGAGGATTGGATTGACCATTACAAGGACCGGGAAGAGGCTGCGAAAAGTGAAACGAAATACAAGCCAGATGGAACGCTTGATATCAAAGCCAGCCTAAGGCAGGTCAGAAGTTTCGTCAAGAGCTGGCAAAAGTACATCAGAAGACCGAGGAAAAAAGGGCAATCGGAGTATTGGCGGGGCTGGTACTTTGCCCCTGAGCCTGCCACCTTTGACGACTCGAAACTTGTTGAATTGCAAAGGGTCGTTGCTGCGATTCTGACCTCGATGGAGTATAGGGAGAAGGGAATGGTTGGCTTGTCACCGGAATACGTAGACCAGATCGTCCAGTCAGCGAACATAACTTACAAGGGACAGAAGCCTATGACGCGTACTCAGCAAGGACGTCGCGACCTATTCATACGTCAACACAAGAACTACCTTGAAAAACTGGGATTTCTGAAGGTGGTCGACCGAACAGGGCCGGTCGTGCAGATCACCAAAGCAGGTATGCGGTTGGCGGCATCCAAGAGCAAGGACAGGCGTCAGCGTCTGTTCGCAGAGGCAGCACATGGCGTGCGTTGGGCGTGGGCGCCGAAGCTCGATTGTGTGAGGTTTGTGATTCGCCTTCTGAAGTCGCTGCCGAGAAAGCGCTTGTACTTCCACGAATTCAGTTTCTTTGTTATTCACGCAGACCATCCAAAGACGTTCGAGAGCATTGGGCGACTCACGATGATGTTTAGACGGCTTCCGAGTTCGACGAAAGCCAATTTCATTCGGGACGCTGAAGCGTCCCTGGCAGGCGATCTCAGGTCTAGGGGCATCATGGCATTCGAACATTATCAGGATAAAGCCATAGAGTTCATGAGGTCCTTGGGTAACATCCCTGGCGTCCGCTTTCACGAAGCGCCCGGAGACTACGCCGAATCGTATCTTGAACTAGCCCATGTCAGAAAGAGTGAGGAGCCAAGGAGATTAGTGGGAGAACTCGAAGCGTCTTGAGAGCCCTGAGGGTCCGAATCAGTCTAACCGATGAGATGAAGGAAGCTGCAGAGAGAGAATCAAGGAAGCGTGAACCCCACATCAAGCATCACTTTGACATAGAGCACTATGACTCATACAGTCGCAATGTCGTAGGTTTTCTCGGGGAATTTGCCGGATGTGTGATGCTTGGCATTGACTGGAAGACTAACATTCGACCGGATTATCCTACGATTGATAAACTCGATGCTCGTTATCTTGGCAAACGCTTGGATTTCAAAACAGAGACTATCCCGGAGCCCCCATTCTCCCGCGTCATAGCCAGAAGTATAGATGACGACGAACCGTACGGGCGTAGGCTCTATCATATTGGACAAGAGACGTTACTAGAGAAGTATGACTTGATCGTCTTCGGTGCGATCAAGCGCGTTGACATATCCGAAATGAGAGAGTGGTGCGCCATCGGATGGATCGACGCTGCTAGAATTCCAGCCTATCCAAGAGGCGAGATTGGGCCGCGTGGCATACACTACCCTTTTCCCGCCTTTCAAGTGAAGACGTCTGATTTGAAGCAGATGTGTTATCTCCTTTGATTGAAGTAGAGAACTCTCCTCTAGCCGATATGCTGTGCAGTAGGTCAGCAGTGGCCCAGTCCATCGTGACACAGCCATAGCTGAAGGGCCCAGAACATGATCCAAGCTAACATGACAAAGCCACAGATGCCGGAAATCCATATGGTGCATTCCAAAGTGACGGTATTTGTGGAAAAACCCTTCAATTTCCCGAGACTCAGTAGTGGTTTTGCCGAGCTTAGGCCAGTTCTGTTGGAGACCATTCGAGTAAGCCGGGGCCGCGCATTTACGGCACGCCATTGCGAAACGGCTTTGGAACGCATGGTCAGTAGGGGCCGCTACACCCTACAAAGAACACCGGGCGAAAGCATGGCTGGCAGATCTCGTGAGTTTGTAAAGCTTTGGAGATGGCTTGGCATTACCACGAACACAAACACAAAGGAACCGCTCGAGTACTCTCTCACGAGGAGGGGGAAATCATTCCTAGAAGAAAAGGACGACGAGAAGCTGAGACAGATCTGCCGAGATATCATGCTGTCATGGAAGATATACTCGCATCTCTGGAAACAAGCAGAAGAGGAGATAGAAAGGCATAGCATTAGACCCTCCTTCATATTGGCAGACACTATTTTCGCCACGAGGTGCACTTGTCGCGCCACAGACATATTCCTCACGGTAATGAGGCTGAGTCAGGAGAACTTGCTCGCCTGCAGAACCCTGCTTATACAGCTTAGGAGTGAGAAGAATCTTGCGTATGCACTTCTATCGGCGATAAGACCTACTCGGATGCGGAATGTGATGAGTGACATTCAGAATATCATATCCTCCTCCAAAAGTCTCTCTGATTTCTCCAAGAGAACAAGACGCAAAGTGGGAGATGAGTCCGAGAGTGGGGAATGGGGCTGGAACAAATTCAAACGCGGAAGGATAGGATTTGAGCTCGTGAGGAGGTACTTCGATCAAGAGGAAACGCTAGACGACGTGGTCGACCAAATCTACGTTCTGAACAATACTGAAAACGCGCGAAGATCGGTCGGTCCTTTCGTAAAGCTCCTCATTCAATCCGACATCCTACAGAAGGTCGGAAAGGACGAATATGCGATATCTGGGAGTATGAGTGTTCGAGCACTTGACCTTCTGCGAAGGCCGACGATTTGGCTGGAAGACTTGGAAAGAGAATCGCTGGACGTTATCTGGGCGGGATATTCTATTGAGCTACTGAATCTACTGCATGACAAAGTTGGAGGGCCTATAACGATCGATGCGAGGCAACTCGCCTCGCATCTTTTGGAGACTGAGAGAGCTCGACGCATAACATCGTACTCACCTGAAGCTGTCTTACTAGGCAAGACTTTCGACATGCAACATATTCGAACGTTGCTTGGACTTCTCGTATCTCTTGGGATAGCGACAAGGATTGCAGAGAGCCAAGTCAGGATTCCTCGGTTGATCGACTTCGACATAGAATATGATGTTCCGCGCGAGCGACTTGATCACAACGACCTGCAACGAATTCTCAGGGACGTACTCCTAGATGTCGAGGGATATGCCAAACCCATTCCAGTTGAGGATTTCTACTATGTTGGATTTGACGAGAGGCTGTGTTATGAATGCTTGACGAAGTTCCGAGGATTTGCGAGGTTGCCATGTGTCCAAGGTTGTGCATCGGAGTTCGGCGAGTCGAGGATCAATGTTCTATCTCTAGATCGCAGAAAGGAAGTACGGATGCCTATTGCCTGCATGGGGTGTATGAAGTGCTTCGCTATGCAACCTACTCTACCAGTCATAATGGAGAGGAGAGCAGCTATGTCAGCAGGCGTTTGTCCAGTTCCGACTGCTCTCACGATTGATCTAAAATCGTCACGTGTCAAGATAAACGAGGAGGACTGCATGAGATGCGGTCTTTGCAGCGCTGCTTGTCCCTTTGGAGCGATCATTTTGGATGATTCGATGACGCCGCGTGTGTGTAACCCAGTTGAATGTAAGCACAGCTGCGCGGTGCAATGCAGAAGTATAGGGCTGGGAGGAATAAGGCTTCATCCCCGTCCACCTGAAGACAACTACGTTGAGTGGTTCGCTAGAGAAATCAGCGAGAAAGCATCTCCCGTCAGGACGTTCCCTTCGCAGGTCAAAGCTTAGTGAGGTGCGGGACCGAGATTGGATAAGGTGGAATCTTTTCTCGACCGGATGGACATCCCAGAGCGTTTTCTTGGGGGGATATGCCTTGGTGACGAAGATACGGACTTGAACCCTTGGGTTAGCTACGCCCTAGCTGTGCTATTGGCGCCCAAAGCTGTAAAGCCACATGTCTTGGTCCCGGGTAGAAGAGAAGAAGTAGATATCCTTGTCACGTCTATCTATGATACTGACATTAACGTAATCTGCGAACTGAAAAGCGGAAGAATTGGGGCGAGTGATGCGAAGAGTACAGTCAGCCAAGCAGGGGATTACGTGACGAGATTCGCCAAGGCGCACCGAGAAGAACGATTCTTGGGCTTAGCTATCAAAGAACTAATCAACGAGAAGGAATTGCTCGATGAAGATCTGAGAGAAACATGGGAGAGGGCGATACTTGGCCTGTGCGAAACATACTCTGTCGTCGGAATCATATCTCCTTCGTGGCTTTGGAGATGGCTAATAGGGATGCAGGCCGGGCACAAGCCTTCTATCCTCAAAGAGATATTTCAATGGGGCTCAAAGGTCATAATTGATGACACGTACCGGTCCAAGTTCGGGAGACTGCTTATTAAGACTGAGATATGACTGTGCAAAGGGAGAAAGATACGCGCGATGAGACCTAAACCCAAGTCACGAAGCGACAATCTTCAGCTGATGGACCTTGTTCTATGTTGAAAAGCTAATGATGCTTTCGGACTTTAGCGATATGATATGGCCGTGAACCCACTTGAGTCCAAATGACGAAGAAAAGTGGTGTCATACGATTAAGTCCAATGAGAGAAAACTTCGCTATATCGGTGTGGGAGTTAGAAACCCCTTTTTCCCACGGCTCGGCCCTTTTGAAATCAAGATAGGAGGCCAAATTATCGAGATGATGATCGACGCGTATGGAAGGATGAAGCCGCGTTTCATCATCTGGTCAACGATCAAATTGTTGGATGAGATGGAAGTAGGAGATAGAATCATCATCGTGAAGAGACGAGACAGAGTATACGAAATGAAGAAGGGATGAACTGACGAAACTTCCTGTCGAACCGCATCTGACATATCTCTCCTCAGGATTGCTTTGATTCTCGTCTTTCAAATAGAAGCCCAATCCTACCGGCGCTCCTTTGTGTGTGTATCAGAAGGTGCATCCGCCGTAATTTGAACCGTCGTTTCAGCAGTCTTGTGTGTGTGATTTTTGTGGTGGGGCCGGCGAGATTTGAACTCGCGACATCTGGCCTCGACACGCCTTATGGTCAAGGTCGCCAGCGCCCCAGGTTCACCACGCTTAAGCAAGCGTACTGGTATCCTGTTGGCGACATTTCGCTGCCTAGACCAAGCTAGACGACGGCCCCAAAGCCGGGCCGAAAGTGTCATGCCCACTCAATATAAGCGTATTCTCGATGTTTGCCTCTTGGCTCGCAAGACCAGTACTATGACAGTCAGAGCTATCGCTGCCAAGCCACAGACAAACAAGATGAGTTGCACCGGCAATTGGGCGCCAGCCGAGGAGCTGAAGGCTTCTAGGAAGAAGACTTCGCCTTCGGCAGGAACGTTCTTTCCATATACAACAATCTGCCAAGTGCCTACCATTGGATTGTCGACAGTGATGCGTTTCTCGTGTTGGCCTAGAGTTTCGGCTTCGTACCTCATGCCATTTGGCGCAATGGCGTGAAGATCAAGTTCGCTGCCTTGCCAAGCCACTCTAATCATCAGTTGCTTGACGCCCCCAGCTACATCTACTTTGGTGCTGTTAGAAGCTCCGGGTTGAATGCGAGCTGATGTCCTAGCTATGAGAACCCCTGGAATTAGCTTCAGGGTTACAGTGTCCTTCAAAGTAGTGACCTTGTCTTTGGGATCTTTGATTGAGCCACTACCCTTAAGTGAGACTCCATCAGTGCCGAAGCAAATCTGCGCAGTTCCTCGAATGAGGAGTTCCAGAGCTACCGGAGTTCCAACTCCCACACAAATGCCTATGTTCTTGGGGTCCCAGTAGCCAGCAAAAACCAAGTCAAGTCCATATATGACGCCTGGGACACTGCCGTCAATCGTTATCCTTCCGTTCTGATCTATGAAGGCCCCGTAACCATGGTAACTCACTCCCACGCTTACGGTATTTGTTATCAAACCTGTCTTGTAGTTCTCGGTTCGTATTACAGCCTTCTCTTCCGAAGGGTTGATTGTCGATGAGCCAAAATACTGATCGTTAACGTAGAATTCAGCTCTGTAAGCTACATCCAGCTTGTTTTGCACAGTGATCTTCGGATATGTCCCCCAAGTTCGCTGGGCTCCAACATCAATTATTACGCTCTTTGCGCTAGCCTCATTCACATAGAAGGTAAAGAGATAGGATCCGTCCTTCGTAGGTTTCAACGGAGCTTCTGGGTAGACAAATTTCCCATCGCTGTCTGTTTTCGGTCCAAGCTTACATATCTCTTCCACCGGGTCGTCAACGCCAACCTGAATGTTAGGTACTCCTTTTCCGTCATTATCTGTAACTCGACCCGTGAAATAGAGCGACTCACCCTTCTGAACAGAGAACTTGTTAGGATTGATGGTCAAGGTATAAGTTCGAATCTTGAACCAAGCCTTCAGACTGCCTGCGTCTTCGACGTAGACCTCGGTTGACTTGGCATAGGGATCCTTTATTCTTCTAACACCGCCGCCCATCTCCCAGTGATCAAACTCATATCCGCTCGGAGGGTTGGCTCCCACAGGATACCATTTGCTCGGTGAGACCGTCACCTGTCCTGGCAAAGTGTATTCGACGCCATCGAACGTTATGGTTCCCACATTGTCCCTGCCGTCAGTTGTAACGCTGCTTAAGTTTACAACAAATCCTGATTCGTCTATCCTCTTTATGTAGTGATAGCTCTTGTAGACCCCTGCACCAAGTTCCATGCAGACCTCAACATACGAGCCGACTTTGACATTGCCGATTACCTGACCCTGACCG
>Ga0209725_1001574_pt1 | contig 12759 bp, 11 predicted proteins | sample I18A1metaG_FD_184145 | JGI IMG/M metagenome (GOLD analysis project Ga0209725, IMG submission 184145) | Lake sediment bacterial and archeal communities from Gulf of Boni, Indonesia to study Microbial Dark Matter (Phase II) - ​I18A1 metaG... | ecosystem: Environmental > Aquatic > Freshwater > Lake... | reverse complement strand
ACGAGTTCATACATTTGTGCGCCTAGCATATTCTTGGCTACAACTACTGGTCCCGCTATCCTTTCAACAGCGCCTTGCTTGTACATAATTGAGTTTCACCATTACTGAGCGATTCGTTCGCGATTTCTGTTTAGAGGGCTCTAGATTAAGAATATGGTTTGAAATTAAAAGTTTCCCCGTTTACATTGTGCTTCTGCGCGCCATCGTTCTCGCGAGCGGTATCACGCATGCTAAAGCCGCAATAGCGGTTATTATGTACGGTGCAGTTGGATCTAGGGTTTCAGCTACTGCTCCTCCCATCAGAGGGCCCAATGCCCATCCTAAGCCGAAGAAGCACTCTGTCGCTCCTATAGCTGCGCCCGTTTTCTCTTTCGTTGCCATCTTGCTGGTGACCGAGATTGAGAGCGGCCCCAATATCCCCATGCCCACGCCTAGGAATACCACCACTATAATGATCTCAGTGAACATTCTTGTTGTTGATGTCGCGAATAGCGATACAGCTAGGATCAAGAGCCCTATGATCATCGATAGGTTCTCTCCTATTCGGGTTGTATAGGATGTTTGTGAGAAAGTAATCGCTCTCGTCAAGCCTAGCGCCGCGAATATTACTCCTATTTGGAACGGGTCTATTCCTAGATTGTTTAGATAAGCTGGAAGTATGTTGAAGACTACGGCAAGAGCTGCGCTTAGGGCTACTGCCGCTAAAAAGACTGGTAGGAGTATCGTCATGCTATTGGATCTGCTTCTCGATAGATCTCCCTGTATTTTTGTCTCTCTCACAGTTTTAAGTCCGTAGACCGCAAAGATGGTGGCCGCTATGCTTACAAGTAGCGATGTCGAGAACAATATTGTGAAGCTTGCTGTTTGCACTATCCTTCCACCTATGGGAGGAGCAGCCAGCATTCCTAATGCCCATGAGAACGTGAAGTACCCGAGACTTCTGGTTCTCTCCGTTAAGGTCGTTAGGTCTGAAATTAATGCTTCAGCAGAGGGCCATATGAACGAGTAGGCTATGCCGCTGAAGGCTCTCACCAAAATTACTTGTTGCACATTGTTCGTGAGTGTGAAGAGCGCTGATGTTGCAGCAGTTAACGCAAGTCCTGTATAGTAGAATCTTTTTCTCCCGTATCTATCCGAAAGGCTTCCTACTATGAATGGCAGGATCATGTACGGCGCCCCGCCCGCCGCTCCGATTACACCGATGTCCAAGTATGTCGCGCCTAGTTTCTGTGCGTAAACTGGAAGCAGAGGGGTCCATAAGCTGATGCTTAAGGCGACTGTGAAGATTGAGAGGTTAAGATACAGCAGCCGTTTCTTCGCATGCGGTTCCAATCGATGTTCCTTCTTCAGATCTTCGTCAGGGTCTTCCTCAGCTTTCATATTGAGTTTCAGCAGAGCCTACTAGCTATTCAATCCTGATATAAGAGCCTTCAAAGCTTTACCTCTTCTAAACTCGTCCATACCGATTCGGAAACGCTTAATCTAGCAGTAATCAATAAAAATTCTTCGGGATATGCGATGGCCGGCTTATATGACTTGATTATTGTCGGCGCTGGACCTGCTGGGATTACTGCTGGAATTTACGCTGCACGCAAGAAGTTGAGGATGCTTGTAATCTCTAAGGATGTCGGCGGTCAGACTGCGTAAGTGGCGGTGTTGAGAATTACACTGGCTACCAGTATATTTCCGGTTTTGAGTTAGCCCGTTTGGATGGGTTGGAGAAGGATAAAGGACGAGCCGTAAGGAATAGGCCTGACATCATTCTCAACATGAGTCAAAATACTTTTATTCAGACGCAACCAACCACCTATAAGATATGAAGAAAGCACAAAGTATTCTTGGACCAGTGAGTGAAGAGCAGCTGGGATTTACACTTGCTCATGAACATCTAATAACTAACCCTCCTCTTTGGAAGATTAAAGAGGACCCCGACTTTCTTCTGAATGATTTGAACAAAAGTATTACAGAACTTGAATCATTCAGGTCTGTCGGAGGAAAGACTATCGTTGAAGGTACAGCTATAGATTGGGGTAGAAATGTTAGAGCTCTTTTGGAGATAGCTGACAAAGTAAAGGGCGTTAATATTATCGCCACCACAGGATTCAACAGAGGAGACTACGTTGACAAATGGTTCTACGAATGGAGTATTGAAGATTTAACGCGATTGCTAGTGAGGGATCTGACTCAGGGAATTGACGAAACGAATGCTAGAGCTGGGGTGATCAAGATAGGAACTAGCTATAACAATGTCCTAGCGGCGGAGAGAAAAGCCATTCAGGTTGCAGGTAGGGCGCATGCAACTGTTAAAGCCCCCATAATGGCTCATACGACTTTAGGAACCATGGCTCTAGAGCAAATCAAAATGCTTAAAGAGAATGACGTAGACCTCCGCAAAGTAGCCTTCATACACATGGATCAAAACTTAGATTTGTGGTATTATGAAAAAGTGCTGGAAAAGGAAGCCTTCATTGAATTTGATGGTCCCTCTAAGGTCAAGTATTACACTGACGAGTTACGCATTAATTATCTAAACAAACTCGTTGAAAAAGGGTATGAAGACCAGATACTAATCTCTGGCGACATGGGTAGAAGATCTTACCTTGAGGCATACGGAGGCTGGCCTGGACTCAAATTCGTAATATCTCAATTTATTCCAAGATTAAAGGAACAGGGCTGGGACGATAAACTAGTTGACAAGATATTCATAGAGAATCCTGCTAAATACTTGACATTTCTGAACTAGAATATTTGTCAGAGATACCTTACTGGAATTCAGGATTATGATAAGTCAATATACGAACAAATGAAATCCAAGTTCCGAGTCAGATTTCTATCCGTTTCAATTGTCTCAAAAATTCCGCTAGTCTCTCAATAGTGGTTTCCACAATTTTTTCTCCTTTTTTTCTCGATGCTTTGGTAGGATCTCCTATTACGCCAGTTTTAGTAAATTCTTTCAGATACACAGGTATCTTCACTGTAGGAGGGGGAGCTGAGAAATCAATTTTTATATATTTAGGTATTGAAGTGCGAGCAATTTGCTTAACTAGTTTTACCTTTCTCACGTATTGTCCCAGTGCCATGGCGACTGATGTTTCAACATCATCAGCATGATACGACGGTGGTTCAGCAAGCTGTGCAACAACGTCCGCCGCAAAGTTAAACAGATCGGCATAAACGATGAATGCCTTCGTCTCTTTCTTCAGTGTATATATAGCCATATGAATAGCCGCATGGTTTCCTCCATGTCCATTGATGATGACTATTTTCTTGAAACCGTGATGAACCAAACTTTTGCAGACATCAATAATGAAGTTTGCTAGTACGTCTTCTCTGATAGAGATCGTTCCCGGGAAATCCATGTGATGGTCGGAAAAGCCGAAAGAAATTGGTGGTGTCATCACAGGCTTAACATCTTCAGCCACTCTTTCAGCCGCTTTCTTTGCTACCGTATAGGCGTTGTATATATCTGTGTCCAGAGGCAGAGCAGGACCGTGTTGCTCAATGGAGCCAATTGGCACCATTGCTATATTTGTAACCTTCAGTCTTTCCCTAACCTCCGGCCATGTCATTTTCGACAATAGCACTTCTCTTTGCATGATCTTGCTCATCTCTCCGAGTTGTCTAATCGATTCTTTGAAGATGTATTTAAGACGGTTCTATTCAACGGTGAAAGCTTAAACTCGCGCTATGTTTTGCGTTTGAAGAAAGTCCGATTCCGACCTTCACATAACATTTACTGATTCGTAAATTTAATGCCTTTCAATTTTGTTCAAGCACATTATGGACAACTTTGCCCTTGACCAATGTTGCATAAACGTTGATCTTCTCATCAATCACGATGATGTCGGCATCCTTTCCGATTTCAATGCTGCCCTTCCTCGAATTGACATCAATGACCCTGGCTGGGTTGATGGTTGCCATCTTTAGTGCGTCCTGTATAGGAACGCCAACCAGCTCGATCATGTTTCTGACAGCGATGTTCATCGTCAGACTGCTTCCGGCCAAGGATAAACCAGACTTTAACTTGCAGACACCCTGCGATAATACGAGATCCAATCCTCCCAATTTGTACGTTCCATCACGTAATCCTGCAACTGTCGAATCTGTTATTAGAACGATTCTATCCGTTCCCTTGGCTTTTACCAGCGTTTTCATCGCAGCTGGATGGACGTGTATGCCATCAGCAATCAGGCTAGCTGTCACGTTGTCGCACGTGAAAACTGCTCCAAGTATCCCGGGCTCTCTATGATGAAATTCCCTCATCCCATTGAAGACATGAGTAGCATGACTGATGCCAGCTCTAATGCCAATCAACGTTTCTTCGTAGGTGGCGTTGGAGTGCCCTATCGATACAACGATGCCTCTCTTCTTCAGCTCCCTGATGAAACTGATGGCTCCTTGAACTTCGGGCGCAACGGTCGCAAGAATTAGTTTGTCTCCGGATTCTCTCACTATGAGGTCCAGTTCGGAGATGGATGGCGGTCGAATGTACTTGAGATTGTGAGCTCCTTTCTTTATCGGACTTATGTACGGTCCTTCCAAGTGAATTCCGAGGACCTCAGCGCTATCTGTTCCTTTTCTAATGGCGTCTCTAACGCCTCTTAGGCCTTGCACTAGCTTCTTGAAAGGGCTTGTACCTACAGCGACCAGAAGTGAAGTAGTCCCGGTTTCAGAGCAGAAGCGAGCCACTTCCCTCACTGCCTCCAGTGAGCCCCCGCCAGCATCGAATCCTCTGGCTCCTACTATTTGAGTGTCTATAAACCCTGGCGATACCATTTTGTCCGATGCATCTAGAACGCTAGCATTTGCCGAGTAAGTTGCTTCATTCTCTTTCCCGACAAACGCGATCCGACCATTTCTTACTACGACTACACCATTTTGCATGACCTCAAACGGCGTGAGGATCCGCCCGCTCTTTATCAACAATTCGCGTTGCACAAACCTTTTCCTCCATTCCCTTTCAAGGATAAGCGTAATATCAACATGAAAGATGAGGGAATGAGTGACGGTTCTTTCATCAAAGCGTAATTCAGGAGAAATGTTTCAGCCTGCTTACATACTTTTCCATGTAGGATGTGTTTGTTTTGTCCGACCCTTCCAGGTTTCCACTAACCCAGATCGGTGGAACGATGCCTCTCTGAAGCATTTCAGAAGCCACTTGTATCATTATTGCATGAAGAATTGCTGCATTCAGTATTGTGGAGACAGGTCCTATCTTCTGAGGAAGCCCCGGTAGCTCAAACGCCGCATCGCCCGGAGGCACTAGATTGTCTATCACCAGTTCAGCGACCTCAAAGAGACGCTTACCGCTGGAATGACGAGAGCCTACGCTTCTCGAGAAAGGTAAAGAGGTTATCGCGATCACTGTCAAACTCTTCTTTTTGGCTTCTATCGCCATCTCGATCGGAACGGCGTTTCTGCCTGAATTCGAAATCACTATGATCACCTCTCCTTTCCGGGTTTCATAGTTGTCTAAAACTATTTTCGCGTAGCCCTCGAGTCTCTCCATGCGACTGCATTTCGTTGCTCCCAGTCGCGTGCTCACGCCGGCATCGAGCATAGCGTTGACAGGAGCGAAACCTCCAGCTCTAGAGAATACTTCTTCTGCTAAGATCATTGTGTGTCCAACTCCGAAGACATGGAGGACTCCGCCACTGATCAAAGATTCAGCGATGATCTTAGATGCTTTTCTTATGTTCTCACTCTGTGACGAAATAGCTTTTGAGACTAGGGAGCAAATCCTACCGGAATACTCTTCGAGAGAAATCATTCCACTTCCACTCAAACACAGCTATGCCATAGAATTCCGAAGAGCCAGTATATAGTCTTAATCGTCCTATTGAATCTCGCGTAGACCAATTCGATATAGCTCATAGATAGACACGGATTCACTCTAAAGGACCAAGCTCACGTGGGATCCTCAACCATCAAGAAACGGAAAACGACACCGAAAAGTCGCTTGGATACCACTTAGAGTGTACAAAACTTTTTGAAAAGCGCATATTCCGCTATGCTCACAACAAATCTAGACACTATTGAACAGGACCTGAATCCTAAGAGCGAATTTTAAATTCACAAATTCAGTAAGCTAACTTGGTTATCGAAGAGGTGCACAGCTTGCAATATGAAGAATATATTCTTGGTGCTGATATCGGAACCACCGGATGCAAGACCGTAATTCTCGATACAGGTGGAAAAATTATTGGTAGCGAGTCGGAATATTATCAAACCAGTCGCCCCAAGCCTGACTGGGCTGAACAAAATCCTGAAGATTGGTACAGGGCATTCAAGAAGACTGTGAAACATGTTTTGATCAAACATGGAGTTAGGGGGAATGAAATTGTATCTGTAGGCATAGATGGAATGATGAATAGTCCGACGTTCATCAATAGGTTTGGCAAGCTCCTTAGATCGAGTATTATCTGGATGGACCAAAGGAGCATTCCGCAAGCAAGATCCATCAAGGAAAAGATTTACGAAGGAAGATCCCAGCCTGTATCAGCTGTTCCGATGCTTACTAAGATTCTCTGGGTTAAAGAGAATCAGCCGAAAATCTGGAACAGAACCTATAAAGTCCTGTCGCCCAAAGACTACGTTCGTTTTAGATTAACTGGATCTCTGGTTTCAGATGTTTCCGACGCATCCGCGACGTCGCTCTTTGACGCTAAGAAACTCAATTGGTCCAGCGAAATCTGCGAAGCCCTAGATATAGATGTTGATAAGCTTCCCGAGGTTGTTCCATCTGTAAAGATTGTGGGCCATATTTCATCAAAAGCTTCAAAGGAAACAGGAATCGCTGAGGGAACTCCCGTAGTAGCAGGATGTTCAGATGGAGCAGCTGATTGTTTAACAGCGGGAGTGGCTGAACCCCCTGATTGCCTGATCAGATTTGGTACGACAGGCGCATTATTCATGGTCATCGATCGATTTACCCCAGATCCATCATTGCGTTATTTTGTTGTAGGTCACTGCATATCAAATCGATGGTTGGCTCATCAGATATTTCCATTCGGTCTCCCACATAGCTGGTTTCATTATACTTTCTATGAACAAGAGATGAGAAACGCGTCAAAGAAGGGGGAAGACCCATACTCTGCCATTGAAGAAAAAGCTGAGAGAATTTCACCTGGTTCAGATGGACTCATATTTCACCCTTATCTTATGTCTGATGCTAGCACCCACATGAGAGGCGGATTCTTCGGCATAGCGCTCCAACACAAGAGAGAACATTTCGCTCGGGCCGTATTGGAAGGTATAGCTTTTTCTCTAAAAGAGTCATTTGCCCCGTTTTTCGAAATCGACCCCTCTATTAAGTCTGTCAAGTTAATTGGAGGGGGATCTAAGAGCAGACTGGTGAGACAAATAGTTTGTAACGTATTAGGCGTGAGAGGATTGGTGCCACTGTTTCAAGACGCTTCACTAGGAGCCGCGATGCTTGGTGGAATTGGATCAAATGTGTTTCGAGATCACCGAGAAGCAGTAGAAAGATGTGTCAAGATAAGAGACATTACGAGACCTTCATCAGCCATCCAAAGAAAATACGGGAGGCTATTCGCCGCATTTGCAAAATTGTATCAAGACATGGCCGAGAATTACGAATTGCTAAGCAACATTCTGGAAAAATGAAAAGTTGAGTCTTTCTCAACGAGTCATCGGTTATTAGCTACTTATGAGTTACATCCTTGTAGCTCCCATGGTTAATCCTTTGACTATGTATTTCTGAACATAGGCAATGAATACAAATGCCGGGAGCATACAGATAACTGAGGCTGCACACATAGCAGGGTAGCTAGTTCCTAGATTGGCTATGAATATGGGAATAGTTCTTGCGTCTTTTGATGTTAGCATAAAGGCGAAGAGGAATTCATTCCATGAAAACAGGAAACATAGGATGCTAACAGCCATTATTGCCGGTAGGCTGACTGGTACGGTAATTCGTAATAGTGCTTGTATTCTGCCGCAACCATCTATCATAGCTGATTCCTCTAACTCAACAGGCATTTGAGAGAAATATGTGCTTAGAAACCAGACTGTAAGAGGGAAGCTAAAGGTCAAGTGCGCTAGTATTACCCCAATCTGTGTGTCGAACAACTTCAGTGAAATTATCAATATATAGAAAGGCACGATAATGCCGAATGCCGGAAGAGCGCGTGCAATTATTACCCATGTGGTTATTGGACCAGCAATTCTCTTCCCCAATCTAGCCAAGACATAAGCAGCTGGCGCACCTATAAGAAGCGATAACAAAACTGTCGCAACCCCAATCACCAAACTATTCATAACGTACTTGTAAAATCCCACATCGGAAAAGAGACTTCGATAGATTGCTGGCGTAAACCTAAACTCAAGAAGTGGACCATGTACTTGCCATCCAGTTCTAAATGAGTTCAGGAATATCCATAAGACTGGAAAGAAGTAGTAAATCGAAGCAAAAAAAACAACGAGGTAAATCACGAGAATTTTCAAAAGTCTTCTTTGATCTTTGAAGTATAAAAGGAGGGTTGAGGCTATCCCAATAAAAAGATTTCTTGCAGGCTTGGATCTAGGAGGGAGATAAATAGGTGCAGCGACTCCGCATGCATCACAGAACTTCGCATTACTTGGGAGTTCTCTTCCGCATCGATAGCAGAACGGCATAGTCAGGCTATCTCGCTTCAATCGATTGAATAGAGTATAGATGCCTTTTCCAGATCCTCAAATATGAAGGATCCTACTTTACGGCACCCATGGTCAATCCTCTGACAACGTACTTCTGAACATAGGAAATGAAGACGAATGCAGGAAGCATGCAGAATGTTGAGGCCGCGCACATAGCGGGATAGTCGATCTGAAAAGCAACTCCAGTTATAGTTGCAATTATGACAGGAATAGTTCTTGCGTCTTTTGATGTTAGCATAAAGGCGAAGAGGAATTCATTCCATGAAAACAAGAAACATAGGATGCTAACAGCCATTATTGCCGGTAGGCTGACTGGTACGGTAATTCGTAATAGTGCTTGGATTCTGCCGCAACCATCTATCATAGCTGATTCCTCTAACTCAACAGGCACCTCAGAAAAATATGTGCTTAGAAACCAGACCACAAAAGGCAGATTAAAAGTCAAATGCATAATTATTACACCGAGCAACGTATCAAACAGTTTGAGCTGAGTTATCACGATATAAAACGGGATAATTATACCAAATGGAGGAACCATTCGTGTCAGTATTACCCAAGTCGTAGTGGTCTCGCTAATTCTGGTTCTAAATCTTGCTAGACTGTAACCAGCTGGTATACCCAGAACAAGAGATCCTAACACCGTAGAGATACCAATGACTAAGCTATTCAAAGCATACTTAGTAAACTGCAGGCTGGACAAAAGGCTCTGATAAGCTCTGAGAGAAGAACCAAAAATCAAATGCGGGTCATGCACTTGCGGTATCGTCTTAAACGAAGATAAAAAGATCCACACAACCGGAAAGAAGTAGTAAACCGAAATCGCGAGCACAATTACATAGATTAACAGCAGTTTTCCATAAGGATTTCTCTTTCGATTTAGCACATGCCCTCACTTAGTCATAGATCTAATCATCAAGAGTGCAATTGCCAGCGTAAGGACAATGATGAAAACTGCAAGGGCCGAGGCTAGACCCATATCGAAATAGACAAACCCAAACCGCCAGCCAAGCATCGCAAGAGTTTCTGAAGAAGTTCCTGGACCACCACGGGTCATCACGTAAATAAGATCAAAAGCATTGATTGCGTCTATAGTTCTTATAACCACGGAGACCATGATAGGATACTTCAGTAAAGGCAACGTCACGTGACGAAATAGACCGAAACTTGATGCTCCATCAACCTTTCCTGCCTCATAGAGATCAACGGGAATTGCCTGTAGGCCAGCCAAGAGAATGAGAAAGACAAGAGGGGTCTTAATCCATACATCGGCCGCGATTATTGAATAGATAGCTAAAGAAGCGCTACCTAATATCGTCTTCACCTGTATCCCTAATGCTGGCAACAAGGAAGCCGTTATTACACCGAAATCTCCTTCAAGCATAAATCTCCAACCGAATCCTGCTACAACAGGCGCTATTGTTAGAGGAAGAGTAAAGATCGTTCTGAAGATGGAGCAGCCTCTAAACTTCTCATTCAACACAATGGCAAGAATTAAGCCAACAAGAAATGACGCACCAACGCTTATCAAAGTGAATAAGATACTTACTTGAAACGAATTGGCGAAGTCCCGACCCGCAAATAGTACCCGATAGTTTTCCAAGCCCACGAAACTAGAACCGGGCCGATATAATATCAGATTCTGAAAACTAATATACAATGCATAAACAAATGGGTAAATCGATATCAGAAAAAGAAAAAAAAGAGCGGGAGATAGGAGAAGATATGATTCTGGTATGCCACGCTTTTTCATGTCTTGACTTGGCCAGCTTACTGATTCAGTAAAGATTGGTCAAACTTTTTTTGCAAGACGATGTTTCATCGCATACTCTGCTTGTTCTTCGAAGGAGGGAGAACTGCTACTGTAATATCCGCCCTTCTCCATTATGTCCAGAGCTTTCTGTTGAAGTTCATCGCATGCTTCTTTCGCAGTTTTTCTTCCTGCAACGACTTCGGATGCAGCTGTGCCGATCATGTCTGAGAAGGTCACGAATTCTGGAATGTAAGGCATGTAGTGTGGTTTGCTTACTCTCACAGCGTCGTCGAAGATCTTGAGGATGTATCCCCATTGGCTTACTATGTCGGGATTGGTCATAACCGATTCATATGGAGACAGTGGGAACCATTTCTTTGCAAACTGTAAAGAGCCTTGTTCGCTGCCTAGGAGAGAGAGCACTTTCCAAGCTTCTACCTTATGCTTTGAATCAGCATTGATCGATAGAGTTTGAGCCCAGAAGCTTTCAATCCGACGACCTGTGGGCCCTACTGGACTGGGAGCCAAAGCCATTTTCTTTTGCATGTTCTCATCCGCTTCCAACCATGCCGAAAAATACTCGGATCCTTGCGGCATCGTAATCGCTACCTTCCCTTTCCCAAACGCTACCGCTTGTTCGTACCAAGTGTATGTCGGCTCATCCGGCGGACCGTACAGTCGACAAAGGTCAGTGAACAGCTTAAAGCCCGGGTAGAATGTTGTGTTGAAAGTTGGTTTCGCCTTCAATTCACGGATTTGGGCCGCAGTTGAAGCTTCCTGTTCAAACCAGTATCCATCGAGTGCCCAAACGAATCCGCATAAATCAAGAGTTGGCTCTTCGCCAGGTGCGGCGCGCATCGAAATGCCGTACAGGTCAGGAGGTTTATTTAGCTTCTTGCATGCGTCAACCAACTCGTCTGTGTTTGTCGGCACTTTCACATTGTATTGGTCAAACAAGTCCTTCCTGTAGGTCAGCGCTGAAGGAAAACCAAATTCAAACGCTAGCCCGTAGATCTTGCCTTCGACCTTCGTTGCGTCTAAGAATTGTGGATAGTAATGCTCCGAAACAAAGTCTTTCGTCGGGTATTTCGCTATGTAGTCGTCTAAAGGCTCGATGAATCCACCATAGCCGAAAGTTTGAATCCCTCCATCGGTACCCGTCATGATTATGTCATATTTGCCAGCATGCGACATCAGATCAGTCAGAGCTTTCTTTCTTACAGTATCCTCGTCACCCCATTCGATCACGACGTCAATGTTGTTCTCGTTCTCCCATTTCTTCAGCGCGTCTGTCTTTTCTTCACCAGAGTCTCCGAACCAAAGAGTTCCTAGGAATCCTTTGTTAAACGATAGGACAGTTATGGTCGCTCTTTCTGTAGGCGTTGGCGTGGGTGTAGGTGTGGGGGTAGGTGTGGGCGTTGGGGTTGGCGTGGGTGTGGGAGTTGGCGTAGTCGGCGGAGGCAGAGTCGCTTGATATATACCGTAGCCAGCTGCTGCGACAACGGCGACGACGACGATTCCTCCAACGTACTTCACATAGCTGCGCCTTGAAACTTTTTCTTCAGACAAAACATGTCACCATTTTCAATTTTTCGCGAAAAATTCTATATCCCGAAAGCTATTTAAGACTATTCTCATACTTCACTGGGAGTCACATACGAGTTTTGTTAGTCAAGAGCTATCTATCGACTGTGAAATGCTAAGCGTACAGGTAGCCTCGATGGAAAAGAATTGAAACACTATGTAAGATGCATCGAACCAATCTTCTAGCAAAAAACGGTTTGAATGGCCCTACGATATTCTTTTGAAATATCACCTCATTATTTAATTGTAGAAGCCAACTTGAAGAGGAGAAGCCCATGTTTGACATAATCATCAGAAACGGGAAGATAATTGACGGAACTGGAAATCCTTGGTTTAGGGCGGATTTAGGAATTGAGAATGGGAAAATAGCGAAGATTGGCCACTTAGATCTCTCCAAGGCGGAGAAAACCGTAGACGCGGAGGAGTTGACGGTATGTTCTGGGTTCATAGATATGCACAGCCATTCAGACATGAGCGTTTTCTTCAACCCCCGTTTTGAAAGTGCCATAATGCAGGGTATAACGACATTAGTCACAGGAAACTGTGGTATGAGCCTTGCTCCAGTAAATCCTGCAAGAGAAGATCTTCTAGTGAGACATTTTTCGCCTTTCCTGCCGCCTGGCGGGGAGTTGAAAATAGGTTGGATTACCTTTAGAGAATATTCCGCTAGGTTGAAAGAAAATAAAATAGGCTCAAATGTCGCCCAGTTAGTTGGCCATGGAACCGTAAGAATCGATGTTATGGGATTCGAGAATCGAGATCCAACC
>Ga0209725_1001573_pt1 | contig 12766 bp, 9 predicted proteins | sample I18A1metaG_FD_184145 | JGI IMG/M metagenome (GOLD analysis project Ga0209725, IMG submission 184145) | Lake sediment bacterial and archeal communities from Gulf of Boni, Indonesia to study Microbial Dark Matter (Phase II) - ​I18A1 metaG... | ecosystem: Environmental > Aquatic > Freshwater > Lake... | reverse complement strand
TATTTCTTGAAAGGATCAAAAAAGCGACTGCCAAAGCGAAAACCAGACTATTGGTGTCAACCGATGACGGATCGTATGGCTCCAAGGGATTAGCTTCCGACATCGCGATTACCCTGATGGAGAGCACGAAATTCGATGTTGCTTACTCATGCGGACCAGAACAGATGATGAAGAGAATAGCCGAGAAATGCCTCGACAAAGCCATTCCCCTGCAAGCAAGCTTAGAGAGATTGATGAAGTGTGGCATAGGGATCTGTGGAAGCTGCGTAATCGGCGAATACCGCGTCTGCAAAGAAGGACCCGTATTCGACGCAGAAACTCTCAGAAACCTACCCGAGTTTGGCGTCTACCGTAGAGACGCCTCTGGAACAAAGATCAAAGTCTGAGGTCCAAACTCTTATTCAGCAACTGGAGGAACGTGAAGGACCATGCTCAAACAGATAATGGACGAGATCTCAAGAGAAATATCTGGAACAATGGCAAAGCGACACGTTGAGCAGATATCTCGTTACCACAGGATACAGGCCAGCCCCGGATTTCGCGAGGCAGCAAACTGGTGCAAAGAGGCGCTCAAGAGCTACGGACTAGACGGAAGGCTCTTGGAATACCCTGCCGACGGGAAGACCAGATATTGGACTCAGCAGATGTTCAAAGAATGGTCGGTAACTGAGGCTGAACTCAGGATAGTCGAACCGAAGACATCAGCGAGGATTCTTGCTCGTTTCAGCGAGAACAAGATGTCACTCATCCAGCGGAGCTCTCCGACACCTCCGAAGGGGATCGAGGCTGACCTTGTCCTGTTGGAGAATGGCGAGGAGCCCCAGGAATACGGGAAGGTGAACGTTCGAGGTAAGATGGTGCTAACCTCAGGAGATGTTGAGAGAGTCCGCTCACTTGCAGTAGAGAAGTATGGGGCAATCGGAATAGTCACTGATCGAATGGCTGAGTTTCCTCCTGTCCGGCAGAGAACCGACCTCCCTGACGCCCTCCAATATACGAGCTTTTGGTGGTATGGAAAGCAGAAGCCATGCTTCGGCTTTGTCATATCCCCAAGGCAAGGCAACGAGCTCAGGAAGCTAATTCGGGATCGAAAGGGGAAGACGCCCGTGAGAGTGTACGCAAGGGTTGATTCTCGGTTCTACAAGGGAACGATCGAGAACGTAAGTGCTATCATCAGCGGAAGAACAAACGAGGAAATCTTGGTAGTAGCGCACCTATGCCATCCCCAACCTTCCGCCAATGATAATGCGTCTGGCTGTGGAGCAGCGATCGAAGTTGCACGGACTCTGCAAAAACTGATCGCTGAGAAGCGTCTCCCAAAACCCAAGAGAACGATGAGATTTCTCCTAGTACCTGAGATGACTGGAACCTACGCCTACTCCGCGACCAGTAAGCACGCTATCTCAAGGACCCTGGCAGCAATCAACTTGGATATGGTGGGAGAGAATCAGGATCTCTGCAAGAGCCCGCTACTCATCGAGTCTCCTCCAGAAGCAACCAGCTCATACGTGATGGACCTGTTGGAAAGCATACTTGAACGCATATCCACGGACGCCCAAAGTCTCGGTGGAACTTCAAGTTACGCCCTCTTCAAGCAAGCCATGATCCCATTCTCAGGAGGAAGCGACCATTACATCCTATCCGACCCAACCGTCGGCATCCCCTGCCCCATGCTCATCCAGTGGCCCGACAAGTACTACCACACATCAGAGGACACAATCGACAAGGTCGACCCCGAGATGCTCAAACGTGTTGCAGTTCTCACCGCAACTTACGCCTACTTCATAGCAAACGCAGGATACGAGGAAGCAGTCTGGCTAGTAAACGAGTCCATGACACGCTTCAAAGGGAAACTAGCCCTATCAATCCAGAGGAAGATCAGCGACCTCATAGACAACCTTCGAACCACCTACAAGAAGAAAACTGAAAGAAAGAGAGCAATCGAACGGTTCGCAAGAGACCTCGCAAATCTCACGGCCTACCTAGCCTCAAGAAGAGCTGAATCAATCAAGCAGATATCAAAGCTCGTAGAAAAACCAAGACAGAAGCAGTTCTCAACCGTGATCTCCACAGCACTATCAGACATCAAGACCCTGACCGAACACGAACATCGAAGAGCCCTAGAGGAGCTCCAAAGTCTAGTCCCAGATGCCAAGAACCTCGAACAAGTGCTGCACAGAAAGCCACATCTTTCCCTACTTGAAAGAAAAGCTGCGAGGACTGTTCCAAGACGACGATTCCCAGGGCCCATAAGCACCCGATTCCTACTCAGCCAACTCCGAGAAGAAGATCGGAAGAAACTGGGGAAAACAGAGAAGACAATCAGAGAACGTCAGCTCGGAATCCTGCCGGTACTGGCACTATATTGGACAGATGGCAAGAGAACACTGAAGGACATATCTGACCTGACATACCTTGAAACAGGCAAGGAAGCGCTCAAGGAACTAGGCATCATCTTCCACCTTCTAGAGGAAGCAAACCTGATTGAGATCCGAACGACCTGAGCCTCGACACACTTAAAAGAGATAGATGCAAAGCTAATCCCCGGTGACAGCGAATGCCGACTCACGGATCGCTTACCAAAGCTGGAAAGGTCAAGAGCCAGACTCCCAAGGTAGAGGCGAGGCCTAGGACTTCTCCCTTCCCAAGGATGAAGTTTAGGAAAGTAGCTGAGAAGAGATTGGTTCTCGGAAGGAAGCCTGGTCAAAACTGGATGACAGGCTTCTCGCGAAGGCGCTAGTTTCTCCTGTGGACCCAGCGACGAACTGGGAATCTTCTAGGCAAGATCTTTCATGTATCGCTCAAGCTTCGAGTCTATGATGGTGAAATGGGGCTCATCGATCTTCCCCTTCTTGAGCAGCTGAACGATTTCATCCTTCATCTGAACAAGACGTTTCCTGCACTCCTCTCGATTCATGAAGTACTCATTGTACACAGAATCAACCCTTGTGAGGTAGCCTGATACGAACCTACGCTTCCTTGTCTTGAACAGCCATCCCAGAGCTGGCACCACAACAGCTGCCACGCCTCCACCAGCCACCTGAAGCAGTTGCATCTTATCAAGACCGAAAAGAGTAAACGACGACGGCTGAGATACGATAAGACGCGCGTCCTGTATTCGTGGTAAGGTTCCCGTGTCCCATTGTATCTCTCCTACCTGCCTCACCATGCCATAAGCTCTAGCTTCGGGGGTGAATGTGCTCAAAGTCAGAGCCACGAAACATTCCGATGGTTCTGAGGGAGCCTTCAGTGAAAACACCCTTGAGTATTGTTCTCCTGCAATCAATCTTCGCCTCGACGGGTCAACTCTGCCACTGGTCAGGTCGGGTCCGGTTGGCAGCTTTCGGATATGGACGTTTACGAAAAAGAATTCTATCCAAGGAAAGTTCGCGTTCTCGTTCTTGATATACATCAACGAGACTTGGACGTCAAACTCTTCACTGGCCTTAACGGTGTCCGGGAATGTGCATTCCAATCTAATGTCCGCCCAATGTCGCCGCTGAGGATCATCCTTCACATAGATGTACGTGAAAGCTCGGTATGATGCCGCGAAGACTTCACTGGACGGCAGAAACATAACTAAGACAAGGGAGGCGATCAGAACCCTGGTCAGAAATGCCCTCAAGCCGCTTCCCAATCAACGTCGTCGCGTTTGCTCCATATAAGATTGCCCTTCCCTGCCGGGCAAAGACTTTTCAAATCGCCCTCCAGATCTTTCTTGGAACATTCACCGTTGATCTCCACCTGCCAACTCTCGAGACGAATCATCGAAAAGCTATCTGACATGGATAACCCTACGAGAGCAGATCTTGAACGCCTCAAGATAGAGATATGCAGAGAATTCAACGCCGACAAGATCCCCTCCAACTCCGAGATCATCACTCATCTGCTACCTTCTGAAACCAAGCTTCGCAAAGTGCTTAGGAGAAAAATCGTCCGCAGCATCAGTGGCGTTGCAGTTATTGCAGTAATGACTCCTCCTGCCAAGTGTCCTCACGAACGTGCTCCCTGCTTCTACTGCCCTGGCGGCCCAGACTTCGGAGTGCCCCAAAGCTACACGGGCAAAGAGCCTGCCTCAATGCGCGGAGCCCAATCAAACTACGACCCGTATTTGCAGGTGAAGGGCAGAGTAGAGCAACTCAAGGCGATTGGTCATGTCATCAGCAAGGTTGAGCTAGTAATCATGGGGGGGACATTTCCATCTACACCACCTGACTTCCAAGAATCCTTTGTGAAGAAATGTCTCGACGCAACCAACGGAGGCCCATCTGCCGATCTTGAAGAAGCAAAACAACTCGCTGAGACAGCGGCAATCAGGAATGTCGGGATCACTGTGGAGACAAGGCCAGACTGGGCAAAGCAGCGACATGTCAACCAGATGCTGAAGATGGGCGTGACAAGAGTCGAGGTCGGAGTCCAGAATGTTTACGATGACATCTACGCCTTAGTCAATCGCGGACACACTGTCTCCGATGTCATCGATGCTACACGAACCTTGAAGGACTCCGGCTTGAAAGTTGCATACCACATGATGCCAGGCCTACCGGGATCAGACCTCAACCGGGATCTAGAAGGGTTCGAGAAAATATTCTCAGATGAACGGTTCCGACCTGACATGTTAAAGATCTATCCATGTCTCGTGCTCAAGGGCACCCCGCTCTATGACTGGTGGCGCGTGGGACGATACAAGGCGTACTCCTCAGAAGAGGCTGCGGAACTGATAGTCGAGATCAAGCGCATTATCCCGCGATGGGTCAGAATAATGAGAGTTCAGAGAGACATCCCTGCCAACCTTATCGAATGTGGAGTTGATAGGAGCGATCTTCGAGAGCTGGTGCGACTGAAACTGAAGGAAAAAGACATTCGCTGCCGTTGCATAAGATGCAGAGAAGTAGGACACAGGTGGCTTAGAGATCACATTGAGGCCGATCCCAACCAAATAGAGATTGCATGCGACGAGTACCAAGCTTCAGGAGGAAAGGAGTTCTTCGTTTCTGCAGAGGATACAAATCAGGATATTCTGGTAGGATATCTGCGCTTGAGGATCCCTTCTGAGTCTGTGGGCAGGCCGGAGATTGCCGGAGCAGCTGCATCCATTGTAAGAGAGCTCAAAGTCTGCGGTCCCGTTGTCCCGGTTGGAACAGCGGAGGACGATGCTTGGCAGCACAAGGGGTATGGCAAGACCCTCCTCGAGGAGGCTGAATCAATTTCCCGAAGAGAAGGTAGAAAAGAGATTCTTGTTACAAGCGCACTCGGCACAAAGCAGTACTACTATGGCTCCGGATACACGGCAGACGGGCCCTATGTGTCCAAGAGCCTCTAGGGCCGTCTTAGGGGATCACAACAATTAAGCCAACTCTTGGATGTACCAAAGAGTATAGGTGACATCGTTGGAAAAGCGGCTGTCAGGGTACAAGGGAAAGGCAGCCGAGGCACTTCAACATGCAGGTGTCTCTGTCGGAGACAACATCAGAATCATCAAGAGGGGCCAAGTATACGAAGGAACACTTTTCCCAAGATCTGAATACTCCGACGATAGCCACATCGTAATCAAGCTCAGAAACGGGTATAACATTGGAATCGAGTGGACCGATGGCACAGTAATCCAATTCATAAGCAAAGGCGAGAAACCCCAGTTCACCTCGCCGCCGCCTCCCAAGGAGCGGCCAGAGCTTCCCAAAGTATCAATCATAAGCACAGGAGGGACGATAGCGAGCCGAGTCGATTACAGAACCGGGGCCGTACAACCTGCCCTGACAGCGGAAGACCTTCACTGCTTCGTTCCTGAGATCTCACAGATAGCGAGGATTGAGGCAAAGATTCTCTGCAGCGAGTTCAGCGAGAACATTGGTCCAAGTCACTGGAAAGAAATGGCCCACGCCACACTTGCAGAGATCAAGAGCGGCGCTGAAGGAGTAGTCTTCTCTCATGGAACGGACACAATGGGGTACACGGCAGCCGCCTTGAGCTTCGTCTTCAAAGACCTTTCATCTCCCGTGATCTTCGTTGGCGCTCAACGATCGTCAGATCGACCAAGCTCGGATGCCGCCTCCAACCTGATAGCCGCTACGGCAATAGGCGCACGAGCGCCATTCGCCGAAGTCGTAGTGGCAATGCACCAAGCAGGGTCAGATGAGTACGTCACTATCCATCGCGGAACGAGGGTAAGAAAGTGTCACACAAGCGCAAGGGACGCCTTCAAGACAATGGACCCCGAACCTCTGGGACGGCTCAATCTGAGGAATCTTGAGCTGGAAGTCTTCTCAGAAGCCATTCAGACGCGCGACCGGTCAAGGAGCGTGAAGGTCATGGCCGAATTCGAGGACAAAGCAGCCCTATTGAAGTTCCATCCCAACTTCAACCCCGCAGTCATAGACTGGCATCGAGAGAAAGGATACCGGGGAGTTGTTCTGGAAGGAACAGGGTTGGGGCATGTGGGCAAAGTCTGCTACGGGCCTCTGAAGAAAGCGTTGGACGCAGACATGCTGGTATGTATGACATCTCAATGCATCTGGGGCGCCGTAGACATGAATGTCTACGAGACGGGCAGGGATCTACTCGCCATGGGTGTCATCCCGCTCGGAGACATGATATCTGAAACTGCATACGTGAAGATGATGTGGGTTCTTGGCCAGACAAGCGATATAGCCAAAGCCAGAGAGATGATGTTAACAAACATGGCGGGAGAGTTCTCCTCAAGAAGACTTCTTCAGAGCTGAAGTTGGTTGACTGACGTCAACTATCAAGAGATCGGTCTCAAAGTTGGTCTCGAAGTTCACCAGCAGCTAGATACACAAACGAAGATGTTCTGCAGTTGTCCAACTAGGCTTTCTACTAGTGAACCTACCAAGACTGTTCTTAGAAGACTGAGGCCAACTCAAAGTGAACTAGGGCAGGTGGACCCTGCAGCACTTTTCGAGTTTCAACGTGGACGGATGATCCTGTATGAGCTAGACGACGAAACCTCATGCCTCGTGGAGATCGACGAGGAACCACCCCATGAACTGAACCAAGAGGCCGTAACCGTAGCAATCACTGTTGCCTTGCTTCTGAAGTCGGTCCCTGTTGACGAGATACAGGTCATGCGGAAGATCGTGATTGACGGGTCGAACACTGCCGGCTTCCAGAGAACCTGCATCGTTGCTCTAGGCGGTTCGATGGATGTTGATCAGACCACTATTCCGATCACTCAGATCTCGTTGGAGGAGGATGCTGCTCGGAAGACTGGCGAAGAGGGGCTCGTGACTCGGTTTCGCTTGGACAGGCTAGGAATCCCTTTGATAGAAGTAACTACGGCGCCTGTGATGAATACGCCTCATCAAGCTCAACAAGTTGCGCTAGGTATCGGCAGAGTCCTCAGAGCAACAAAGAAAGTCAAACGCGGCCTAGGAACCATTAGACAAGATCTCAACATATCGATACCGAACGGAGCCCTCACAGAGATAAAAGGTGTACAGAAACTCGAGCTGATATCAAAAGTCGTTGAGAACGAGGTCAACAGGCAGCTCGCCCTCATCCGAATCAGCAAGGAACTCAACTCTAGGGGCTTAGCCGAGAGCCAGCTCACTCAAGAGTTCCATGACGTAACGGTCCTCTTCAAGGATACTCAATGCCGGGTGATCAAAGAGGCCCTAACGAAAGGAGGTGTCGCCCTTGCCATACGACTGCCTAAGTTCTCCGGACTACTGAAAACCGAGCTTGAACCAGGCGTACGTCTGGGAACAGAACTTGCCTACAGGGCCCGCTTCTGGGGCGGAGTTGGCGGAATATTCCACAGCGACGAGCTTCCAGCCTACGGAATATCGGAAGCAGAACTGCTAGAGCTCCGGAAGAGACTGAGCTGCCGAGAAGAAGACGCAGTAGTGATCGTTGCAGACGACCAAAGGAAATGCGAAGATGCTCTCAGAGCAGTGGTGGAAAGAGTTCAAGAAGCATTGAGAGGTGTTCCCGAAGAGACTCGCGCAGCAAATGAGGACGGCACTACGTCATACATGCGTCCAAGGCCGGGCGCAGCAAGAATGTATCCTGAAACTGACATCCCGCCTGTTGTTGTAGGATCGGACTGGATTGAGGCCGTGAGGAAGAACCTGCCACTAATGCCTGATGTTCTCACGAAACAACTGATGTCTCAGCATGGACTCAACAAGAAGCTTGCGGATCAGCTCGTGAACTCAGAGTACCTTGAGCTGTTCTCAAAGATTATGGCAGAGACTACCTTAGCAGCGTCATTCGTTGCAACAATACTCACCGAGTCGATCAAGAGTCTGGAAAGAGAAGGCCTCCCAGTAGGCAATCTATCTGACGATCACTTCATCGAAACCTTTCGATTGGCCTCACAGAGGGTAACCGCAAAGGAGTCTGTTCAGGACGTATTGGCATGGCTCTCAAAGAATCCCCAGTCGAACCCCCTTGACGTAGTCAGGCAACTCGGACTGGCGATGCTTTCGAAAAACGAGCTGGAGCAACTAATTCAAGGCAAGATCAAGCAGAACCTCTCTTGGGTCACAGAGTTAGGTGAACGAGCCAAAGGAAGGTTGATGGGCATCGTGATGGGAGAGGTAAGGGGAAGAGCCGACCCGGAACTTGTGGCAGAAATACTAAGAGAGAAGTTAGCGAAGAAATAGGGTTCAAATGCGTAGAACGCCTTCCCGGCGATACAGAGAGTCACTCCAAGAACTCAACGTCATCAATCAACCCATCGCTGTCAAGGTCAAGGCCTTTTACGACTCTGGCAATTCTTTCTTTGGACGATGAGTTGCCTTCTGCAACGCGTTCAGTATACTTCACGAATCCAATGACAGAAGCAGCAGTACCGAGATGAGTGTTGCCAGCCAGCATCAATACCTTGCTTTTGACATTGACGGGATTGTCCAAGAAGCAGATCAGCCCCTCCTCATCGCCATTGTAGCTCTTTCCCGAGATAGTCGAGATCATACTGCTCGTGCCAGTAAGGCTGAATCGGATCGGAAGCTGGCTGTTGAACCTAGCGGCGACAGTGTTGACCCTTGGCCCGCCAACAACGATGAGGTTTCCTTCAATTCGATGCTCGTTCATCTCAGTATCCAGCCTGACAACAAATCCCCTTGTGACTGGAAGCAACGAGCCAAGGAAGAGCGTGAGGTTGGCAGCGTAATGACCATCTCTCGCCCTTGCCCGATGCTCGCCATGCTCAGCCGGACTGCCAACCACAACCGTGAGATTGGCACCTCCCTCAGACATAAAAGGATCAAGGATCACGGCACTGCGCTCAAGGGATATCGGCTCTGTCTCAAGCTTCCGAGCACCTTTCCTGATTGTATCGGGAACCAGCGAGATCCCCTTGACACTCGACACGTAGTATCGGGCCACTGCCCCCCTCCGCTTCTCGGTTCTTTCAAGCCGAATCAGACGAGCCCGCTCAAGTCTCCTCATATGGTAGCACACAACCTGTTCACTCGTGTTGAGCTTTCTTGCGAGATCCCGCGCACACAGCGCACTCTGCGAAAGCTCAAGAAGCATCCTCCATCGCAGGCGTTGAGCAATCGTCCTGACAGGTCGGGGATCCGAGTATACTCGAACCGGCAGCACTTGGGCCTGTTCCTTGCTCTTGAGTACTAGGTAGGACATGGTCGCTATAATCAAGCATAGAGATTATTATTAAAACTCTCCCTTGACCAAAAACATGAAAGCTCAACGTGAATGAGGCAGCTCGCGATATGACTGCTCAAAATCGACCTTTAGGAATACTTATGTAATATCCGTCCTATTCAGGGCGCTTCACTTCGGTGCGGTTAAGTCATGTGTGGAATCTTCGGCTGCATCTTGAGAGACGGACAAGCGGCACCTATAATGCGTCAGGCGCTGGAACGCTTGGAGTACAGAGGATACGACTCCGTAGGACAGGCGACCATCAGCGACAACAAACTGATCCTAAAGAAGGACAAAGGAAAGATCTCCGAAGTGCACGCCAAGATCAACCTAGACGACATGCCAGGGTCCATTGGCATCGCCCACACCAGATGGGCAACACACGGCGCCCCTTCCAAGGAAAACGCACACCCGCACACCGACTGCGATGGTTGCATCGCGGTCATACACAACGGGATCATAGAGAACTTCATGGAACTTCGAAAGGAACTTGAAGACAGCGGCCACAGCTTCGAATCTAGAACGGATACTGAAGCCATTGCCCATCTAATAGAGGAAGCTGTCAAGAAGGGTTCGAGCCTTCCCGGCGCAGTCATCGACACCATGAGGAAGCTCAAGGGAGCCTTCGCAATTGCGGTTCTCAGTAGTCACGATCCTCAACGAATAGTATGTGCCAGAAGGGAGAGCCCTCTGGTGATTGGAATCGGAGAACACGCAGTCTACTGCGCGTCAGATGTCCCCGCATTTCTTCCCTTAACAAACAAGGCAATATGGCTCGAAGAAGACGAAGTCGCTTCGCTTGAGCTAGGCAAGGTTGAGATTAGAGCACTGAGGACAGGAGAAGCTGTCAAGAGAGCTCCAGTTGACGTCACATGGACGAGGGAAGCAGCAGAGAAGTCAGGATATACTCACTTCATGTTGAAGGAGATCCACGAGCAACCACAAGCAATTCGCAACGCTCTGCGAACACAAAGGATCTACCACGACCTCGTAGCCTCAAAGCTAGACTCAGCAGAAGCAGTCTATCTCATAGGGTGTGGCACAGCTTACCATGCATGTCTGGCAGGCAGCTACTCGCTGGCAAAACTCGCCGGGCTCCGATGCCAAGCCGTCATTGCCTCGGAGTTCAATCACGTTCACGCAGACCTTCTGAACAGGAACTCAGTTGTAGTCGCCATGAGCCAGTCTGGGGAAACCGCTGACACACTGAACGCAGTGCGACAATCCAGAGAGAAAGGAGCATCCATCATAGGCGTAGCCAATGTCATGGGCTCGACCCTCACCAGACTCTCTGATGTCTACATAGGGCAGAACTCCGGTCCGGAGATAGGAGTAGCAGCAACAAAGACATTCACGGCACAGGTATCAGTTCTAACCAAATTGGCAATAATCCTCGCGGAGAGACGCAGGACCATAGGCCCCGAACAGGCAGCGCATCACCTTGAAAAGCTTGCAGAAGTCCCAGACGCAGTTGCTGATGTCCTACAGAAACATGAGAACAAGGTCAAGGACATAGCGAGGAGATACAAAGATCGTCGAAGTTTCTGCTTCCTTGGACGAGGGATCAGTGAAGTCACAGCCATAGAAGGCAGACTGAAGCTACTGGAGATAGCCTACGTTCCATCCTTGGCCTATGCCGCCGGGGAGAGTAAGCACGGGTTCATCGCAATAGTGGAGCCGGGATACCCAGTAGTCTTTGTGGCACCAAAAGACGAAACTCATAGCAAGATAATCGGAAATATCATGGAGATGAAGGCTAGAGGCGCCGACGTAGTATCTGTCATCGAGGAGGGAGACGATCAGGTTCGAAGCATTTCAGACGATGTCATTGAAATGCCCAAGGATATCCCAAGCGTTATGACACCTCTCATCTACGTCGTTCCTCTCCAGCTGCTGGCATACAACATTGCCGTGGAGAAGGGGCATGACCCTGACCGTCCCAGAAACCTCGCCAAATCTGTGACTGTAGAGTAGAAAACTCTAATCTCCTCTCACAGTGGACAGTAGCTTAGCGGGTTGAGCAAGGCGAGACACGGTCCGCGCGGCGGTCAGCTATGCAAGCCAAATACGCCCCGAAGATACAGAACGCAATCTCCAAGGCGATTTCCTTCGTAGATCAGATCCTGGCCGATCGGAAAAACAAGCCAGAGATTATGAGGCAGGCTCTCTGGCATGCCTCCGAGGAGGCCGAGTATGCAGCTGCGATTCTATCTCTAACTCACGGCTTCGCCGATCTTGATCCTGAACTCAAGGAGATTGGTTTCAAGAAGATGACAATGGATGAGCAAGCCTCTCTCGCAAGAACTCTACTGCAGAGTAGCCTAGAGCTACTGGGCAGCGACCCTAGACTGTCTTATGAGAAGCTCAGATATGCTGTGCAAGTTCTCAGAAGGATCCAGATGACGGCTAGCAAAAGGGTCGCAGGAACGCGAGTGAGCTGACCAACTCGTTCTTGAGTAGAAACCCTTAAGTGAGTACATTCTGGAAGGCGAGATGCAAGTCACGAAACATGTGGTGAGCTTCTCTATGCTGGGACGGTTCAGATGGGACTCAAAAGCAGTAACCTTCACCGCGATGATGGTTGCGTTAGGTAATGGCCTGTCCGCTCTCTCGATCGGACTAGCCAAGGTCGGCCAGATAGGACTTGACCTCTCCCATGTGGCCACGTTTATCGCTGCTATCTATGGAGGGCCAGTTCTAGGTTTTTTGACGGGACTACTGGGCGGGATTGTTCCAGGTATTCACTTTGGTCCCCTAGGCGGCCTTGCATGGCTCGGTCTAATCGGATTGCCAATCGGAAAATCATTAACCGGATTCACTACCGGAAGCCTATATAGGCTTCTCAAAGTGAATCGAAGAGCCAAGCCCTCTCTACTAACAATTCCCATAGTACTGGCAGGCTACGTCCCAGAATGCCTATTCACGGTCTTCTTCTTTCTCGCCTTAGTGCCTCGCTTCTTGGGCCCGCTACCTTGGCTCACCGTCAGCGTCTTGATCTCGATCCTAGTCAAGGCTTGGATCGAGATAGCGTTCATGAGCGCCTTTATGGGTGCGTTAACGGGAAGCGTCGGCTTCACCACCTTCGTGACAAGCTTCTTCACTGCGCACAGAAGACAGTGACTCTATCCACTACCAAGCC
>Ga0209725_1001572_pt1 | contig 12776 bp, 16 predicted proteins | sample I18A1metaG_FD_184145 | JGI IMG/M metagenome (GOLD analysis project Ga0209725, IMG submission 184145) | Lake sediment bacterial and archeal communities from Gulf of Boni, Indonesia to study Microbial Dark Matter (Phase II) - ​I18A1 metaG... | ecosystem: Environmental > Aquatic > Freshwater > Lake... | reverse complement strand
AGGATGGAAGAGCCCTTGTTTCTTCACTAGAGGAGGCCAACTCTCTCAGTCAGTATGGCTACGGGACTTTGAAGGAAGGCTTAGGCTCAATTCTAGACTCATGTGAGGCATTATACCTTCTTGCCGATGGAAGATTAAAGTTGGTTGATGATGAAACTGGTTCCGAGATGATTTTTCCTGAGTTGCTTGAGAAGTTTCATTCAAGAGATGCTGAGGTTTGGACCAGATACCTGATCTACCGAGATCTGAGGGGTCGAGGCTATGTTGTTAGACGTGGTTTCGGATTTAACATAGACTTTCGCGTCTTCGAGAGGGGAAAGTATGGTAAACAAGCTGCAAACTACATCGTTTTCGGAGTATGCGAAGGAGGGCCCGTGTCAATTAGCAGGCTCGCAAAGGTTTTGAGATTTGTTCGAAGTGTGAAGAAGGAGCTAATCTTAGCGGTTGTGGATGGAAGGGGCGAGATCGTCTACTACTCTGTTTCCCCGTTAACTTTCAGACGGGGAGAGTTCGCTGAGGGGGAGTAGGAGCCTGACTTCGGTGTCGTTGACCCTTGGGCAAAAACCCCGAAACAGGTATTAAAAGATGGCCATAGTTTCATGGATCACGGGGAGACATTTTTCTCGAAGATTTCGTTCAGAGCTTCTTCATGGATCTTCAAAGCCTTGGGACTGTACAACACGAAGCGTACTAGTAGTCTAATCTCTTGATGTTCCTTCATAAAGGCAATTACTGCTTTAAGGGCTACCCGCGCCGCTTTCTCTATGGGGTATCTAAATGCCCCAGTACTGATTGCGGGGAAAGAGACGCTTTTGATTCCATTTTCTACTGCGAGCTTCAAGCTGTTTCTATAGCAGGCTTCAAGGAGCTTGGCATCCTGTGGGGACCCACTGTAGACGGGGCCTACAGTATGTATAACATAGGGAGCTGGCAGGTTGTAGCCCCTGGTCAGCTTCGCCTCCCCGGTCCTGCATCCTTCGAGTTTCTTGCACTCTTCCCAAAGCTCTGGTCCAGCGGCTCTGTGTATGTCTCCTGCTACGCCGCCGCCTGGAGCCAATCCTTCGTTGGCAGCGTTGACGATCGCTTCGGTGCTCTGTTCTGTTATGTCTCCTCTTGTAAGCTCTAGCTCCGATCCGTTAATCCGCACTTTCAACTTTTATCTCCCTATTAGAACATGATTATTGCCAAATCTTGTGCGTGACATTCTGCCCATTCTATGCGTATCTCTCAAAATAGCGTGTGCGCAAAAAATCGTTTTAACACCCGACATATGGCTAAATCTATCCATAGATGAAGGTCTTTGATCGAGCGATTTTTCTGCAATTGCAGCTTCCAAAGACCGTTGTCCTGTTGTCGAGTGATGAACCATTCAAGTGCCTTTTGTATCTGTGATTCGTTCGGGGTAAACCCCAAGAGTGACAACGAGTCGAGTGAAGATAACAAGTCAGTGAACCAAAAAGGATACGAGAATTTCGTCCAGTAACTTGCATCTCGCCGATCGGGATAGGTATCTGGCTGGAAGAACCGTGATGCCAAAAGCTTTCCTGCAATTTTTGCCTCATCTCTTAGGCGATAGTCTTTATGAGATGCAAATGCTCTCAACACCACACCAGTAACCAACTGAGAAAATGGTTTTGAAAAATCTGGACCGATGGTAGCAGCATTCAGCTTTTCTTTAAGTTTTACACCGATTGTGCGTATGGGTATGGCCCAACCGCCATCAGTCTGGCGAACAGAAAGCAGCCAGCGAAAACCGCGTTCTACTCGGGGATCGCTATCATATCCCGCTTTTATCAAGAGTTCCATGATTGCAGCTGTGTAGTTTGGAGTGTATTGATTGCCGTAGATTCCTCTAAAATCTCCTTTTTTTGTTTGGAATCTGAATAAGAACTCGGCAGCCTTTTCTATGGCAGAATGTTTTCTAGTGAGATCGTGTGTTTCTACCAGAATGCCTAAGATTCGGTAAGTTTCCAACTGATTGTAATGTTCTTGAGAGCGAATATCTGGTTTTCCGCCATGGTATCTCCATGAACCGTCTTCCTGTTGCTTATTTAATATTTTCATGACAAATGGTAGGTTCCATAGTGTTTCAACGGATGCGGTACTTTCTCCCAATAAATCACGCTTGACGAAGAACACAAGCGCAGTGTTGTCCGAAGAAATAAGTGGAGGCAACGGATCATAGCGCAGTTTACTCTGCCAATCGCTCATTGCCGTTTTCTCCGATCGTGACATCTTCGATCGACGTGCGCCTAGAGTCTCTTAATACCCCAAGACTTCCATCGAATGTATCTCTAAGTCCTTTCTGCCTAGCTGTTCTCGAATGGAGTTAACTACGTCTTCGTCATCTATGTAGGCTTCTCCATGCTTGTTAAACTTTATCGGGATTTTTGTTCGTCGGAGGCTGTTTCCTGCTGGAAAGTCGAGGAAGATGTACTGCTTGTCCTCGGATATGAACATGAGTCGCAGGGCGATGCGAGGGGCCGAAAGCGGGGCTCTTTGCATAGTGTATAGCACGCTCTCAGGCCTCAGCTCGACGGCGAGTTTCCTGAACTTTTCATACTCTTTAACATGGACCATTCTACTGGATTCATTCACAGCTCATCGTCTCTTTCTTCCTTTTTCTCCCCTTGCTCGCGCTTTTTTTATTCCAAGAAACTCAAGCAGCTTCTCGTCTTCCTTACGTCTTCTCCTACGCACTCCTTCATATCTACCTTCCTCCCGCATGCCTTTCTCGCTTGCCGTCTTCTTTATGCGCTGAATGATCTCCGCCTCTTTTTCGCTCAGTTCGGGTTTCCAAGGCTCAGTTATCCTCATTGTGATCTTCTGACATATTGGGGGTTCTGGCCATGCGCCTAGATCGTAAAGGGTGTAGCCCATGAACTCTGTTGGCTTCTCTTGGATACACGGCCAGACTGCTTTCCTAACGTTTTCCGGATCCATCCCCTTCTTGGGGTCGTCTTCAGATATCAGGTTAACAGGTGTGATCTGTCTCCTGAATCTTTCTATAGCCTCCAATGAGACATTTGGGAGATAGGGAGGAGGAGCCTTGGCACCTACAATAGTCCGTCTCTTGTCATCAGCAACTCCATTCTTCACAAGACAAGTCAGAGCGTCGGCAGGGAGGTGACCTGGGGACTCTCTTCAGCACAGAATTAAGTAGCGGATGTTTGGGTTGGCCACAACGTTCGCGATTATCTTTTCTATGCCTATGTTTTCTGTCTGCAATGTTCCGGCGAGGGCTGCACCGCTCTCTATAGCCACCTCAACAAGCCTCACTAGCTCTGAAGGAATCTTGAAGTCATATGTGTCGAGGATGGCTACAACCGCAACAGGCGAATAATCGTTTCCCCTGAGAAAGAGCTGGGCTGGAAGATAACGTATGATCTAGATCGTATGTTAGAGGACTTTATCGAAACTGTTCAATCAAACAAAGAGACGTACCTGTGAATGCGCGCGATCGATGTCTTCTAGTCTTGGATCGAGCTGTTTGCCTACGCGATTATATGGATACTATGTCACCGAGTTCGAGTTACTCGGGCCTTTTCCACAGCCTCTTGAAGCAACTTCTGTACTTCATATGGCTCTCTTAAAGATGCAAGACTGGGGCGCAAGCCGTACGCGCGACCGTGGCTGTCCACATAACCGTATTCGCCGGCGGTTGTGACAAGAACGGTTCCAGTTCCGAAAGCCTTGTCGATGAAACTGACATCAACGTAGGTCTCTTGGATCTTGTCGAACTCGACAAACCTGGTGTCCAATCCGATGGCGCCGGTCTGGATGATTACCCTTTGATCCGTGATCATGTACTCCGTGTTCCTGTAAGCCATAAGCAAGTATATCGGTTCACCAAAACATGCTCCAAATCCTGCAAGGAAGAAGAGCCATGGGAAAAAACTAAAGGGAAATGGGGCTTCAAAAGCAGGCATCATAAAGGAGATGGAGAAGGCCATGAAAACCAATCCAAAAGGAATCATAATGAGGCTATGAGGTAATACGAAGGGCATCCTTACGGGTTTGCCGCTCCATAGAACCTTCTCACCAGTGCGCAAGAGTTTAGTTAATTGAGACAAACTCTCACCGATCGATAGTACAAGATAGCTTGGAGAAGGCTTATATGGATTATTCTGTAGAGGCTATTCGGCAGAAAAGGTGAGTTCAGTTGAAAGAATGGGAATGCGTGCAAGTAAATCATCACAAGAATGTTGGTAAGACAATTGAGGAATGGCAAAGGGATGGCTGGCGTCTGCATACCTATCAAGCTCAAGGATCTCCAACCATTGTCAATCATTACTTACTATTTGAAAGAGAAAGCAAGGAGAAGGGGCCTCAATCTGCCGCTGCAGCCGCTGCCGCTGCAGCAGCTGCTGCTGCCGCTGCTGGATAGAATTCACGAATCAATTGATCGGTAATTTTCTGAGGACGCGGAAGAGGGATCTATTTGATTGACCAGTCTGTCGAAAGCTTCAAAAAAGTTCGGTCGCGCAAGTAAACAGGATAACCTCTCCCCAGTTTTCAGAATTGCACGCGCGTAATCATTCTCTCCGCTATATATTTCCCTAAATTCTATTCTTTAGTCAATCTGGAGTTGGATTTCTATGAGTGAAGAGGCTTGGTTGGACATCTCGATCTTTCGATGCCCCAGCTGTGGACGATACTACGCAGATGCGTCCTGGTATGCTGCTGAGTTGGGCTCGGATATTGAGTGTGGGAGTTGCCACAGTGTATTCAACACTAAGAAAGGATTGAAGGACAGGATAATACTGAATATCAAGATAGACGCTCGGGAGAGAGCGTCAAGAGTCGAGATGACCAAACACATCCAATTAAAACAAGACTCGTGACCTCATCGATCGATTTCGAGGCTATATTTGTGCGCGTGGCGCATTGGTGGAAACACAATTGTTTCAGACTGAGAGATCAGACTGGTATTTTGTTATTTCAGCCTCTTTGGTATTCTTTTCAGCCCTGGGCGTGACTTTATGGGATTTTCTTGTTCTGCGGGAAATGGTTTTTCTTTTTGATCTGGTGAATGTTTTTGGGCTCGTTCTCTTTTTGGTTGGCGTGTCCATACGTTTGGTGGCTAAAAGAACCTTGGGAAAGTACTATTCGTATGGTCTGAGAACCTTACGTGGTCATAAAATTGTAAAACATGGAATCTACAAGTATGTCCGACACCCCATCTCGCTTGCAGTCATCATATATGGTATTGCTATTCCCATCTTTTTCGAGAGCCTCTACGGCTTTCTCCTCATATTAGGTCTCGTTCCATGCATCATATACAGAATAAGGATCGAGGAGCGCATGCTTGTTGAAGAGTTTGGGGACGAATACAGAGAATACATGAAAAAGACTAAGAAGATGATTCCTAAAGTTTATTGAGATTGATCAAATGGAGAGAAGATTGACAGGGCGCAAATCAGCGGGTACAAATCGGGCAAAATCATAGAAGGAGATACAAATGGTCAAGAATAGAATGACGCAGGAGATATTTACTGGATTAGAAGAAAAGGGCTATCGGGGGCGTATTGTATCTGTCCGACACATTGATGACCTGCGCGCCGACATCGAGAAACGTTACCGGCAGAGTCTTTTTGACCTAGAGTTTTATCAAGAGCGTATTTCAGTCTTCAAATACGATCCATACGAGGTTCTACCAGATGTCAACTCCGTGATCGTGGTCGCGGTTCCACAACCTCAAATCCGGGTCACCTTCAATTGGCATGAAAAAATGGTTCCCCTAATCGTTCCGCCAACCTATCTGCACGGGGAGGAGATCAACAAAACGGTTGAGGACCTCTTAGCGGGAATTCTGGCTCCGATAGGATACACTGTGGCGTATGCACGCGCGTTACCGCTGAAGCTCCTAGCGGGGCACAGCGGACTGGCCAAGTATGGCAAAAACAATATTTGTTATGTTTCAGGGATGGGTAGTTTTCATCGGCTTTCGGCTTTTTACTCAAGCCTTCCTTGCGAAGGAGATAGTTGGCAGGGACTTCAGATGATGGGGAGATGTGAGAAGTGTTCTGCTTGCCTTCTTAACTGTCCTGCTGGCGCGATCACATCTGAGCGTTTTCTTCTGCGTGCTGAACGGTGTCTCGCTTTCCTTAATGAGAAGCCGGGCCGCATCCCTTTCCCGGATTGGGTTGACACATCTTGGCATAACTGTCTGGTTGGGTGTCTTCACTGTCAGAAGGCGTGTCCAGAGAATAAGGATTTTCTACCTTGGATTGATCAAGGAGCGGAGTTCTCAGAGGAGGAGACAGCTATGTTTTTGAAGGGAACACCTCTCGATCAACTGCCTGCTCCGACAGTAGAGAAATTGAGAAAAAACGATATGATTGATCTCTTTGACATTCTTCCCCGCAATCTGGGTGTTTTCCTCAAATCAGTTCATTAGAATGCGCGCGTAAGCGCGATCTTAAGCTTTCTTGGTGGCACCGATCAAAGCGATTATGATGCCCCCTAAAGCTATGAGGCCAGCCAGAATCTCAACAGCCGTCCAGAAGCTCATGTACCCCGATGTGATGAAGGCGATTAAGCAATTCCGCTGAGAAGCATAGAGGCCCAGAACCAAACCGATAACTAGAAGAGCAGAGCCAAATAGAACCAGCCGTCTTCTCATAAACTTTTCCCAATTAGTCCTTGTGATCAGCCTTTATTTGTCTTTCCAAATTGGGATGCAAGACTTTTAGGAAACCGAAGTCAAAACAGTCCCGGGGATTATCTGTGGTGGCCGAGTGGTAGTCGAACCTCACTCTAAGTGGAGATATTATCTTTTTAATGTGCGATATCTCTCTTTAGTTTCTTGTTCACCTTAAGAATACACTAGAGAATTTCCTTTATTCTCATGAAAACGATTGGGTTGAATGAATCTTGGATTCTGATGACTATCTGAAGAAGGAACAATTTCAGAGGATCCATGATACGCTTTCTGGGATATTAGGTGATAAACTAACCAATGGTTGGCGTCAACTGACGCAAAAGGAGCTTGAAACAGTAGGGAAAAATCTGGAGAATTTCTGGTTTAGAAAGGCGTTTGAAACAGTCCCTCACCTCTTAAATGATATTAAAGTAGCTACTGACCGTGAGTTAAAAGTTCGTTTAGAAGGTCAACCCTTCCCAGGTCCGCCTGGACCTTTTCCATGGGTAACGGGTCAAGCAGTAGGGGCTCTTGAAAGTTTGGATGTCTTGGGTCCTCATGGATATCGTGGTCGTCGTAGAATTGGAAAAGGTGTTCCAGACAGGTTTTATGCGTTAGCTGGAACTCCGTATGCTGATATAGAGTCAATAATTCAAAGAAAAAGGCGTGTTACTGCAGATGTGAATGCTCTACTGATGGGTGAAGCCCCCGCTACCTATCATGCTGAAGATTTGTTTTTTGAAGCCTTTGAGTCTCAACTTGGTTTTAAGATTCATGGGCGTAACATGTCGGAGTTTCGAGGGAAAAAGGCTGACAGAATTGAGGGTAAGAAACCCCCAGACCTTGATTCAATAGTTGAACGTGATGGGGTTATCTATGGTGTGGATGTTAAGAATTGGATTAAGTATGAACATCAAACCCGTGAAGAAGTATATTCCAAAATTGCTATAGCTAATCAGCTTGATGTTGTTCCTTTTATTATAGCTAGGTATTTAGATCGTGAATTGACTAACGAAATAATATATAGTCGTCATGGACTGGTCTATGAATATAAGGAACTTATTTTTCCGCCCACGATGCGATCTTTGGCAGAGGATGCTACTAATCTATTAGGATATCCTGCTCTTGCGACGGATTCTTTGCCTGACGATAAGACCAGCAGAATAGAAGATATTCACAAACGATTTATTATGAGTAAAAGTTAATTTTTCGCCTTTTTTTTAATTTTTTAAGCTATTTTTGAGTTTTTCTCGGAAAAAGAGGAGCAAATTGGCTTTGGACACTAATTACTTATTACCCCTGTTTGAAAGAAGAGTTCTGTGCGTATAGACAGAGGGTATGAGTTTCCTATTCTTCTCACTTCGTGCCATCGTTTCAAATCAGCCTCGCCCCCGTCATCGTCAGTTGCTCTAACTAACCCTCATGCATGACCGCGTTGCACTTTGACAAGAGAACTAGTTAAGTGCTAGGCGCATTCAGCGCTTTTCATGAATCTTTTGATTGCGTCAAACCGTTCCGGGTTCTGAAGGAACAGCTTTATAAGCAAAGGGATTGATGATTCTTGAGACATTATGCGAAAGATGTTTTTTGACGGTCTTTTGTATAGTTAACACTTGAAAAGAGGTGTAAGTGGATGAGTGAAAGACGTGACTACGGCGCTCCCAGGAAAATGTACCCAGCAACCTGTGCTGATTGCGGAAAAGAGACAGAAGTACCGTTCGAGCCTAAAGAGGGACGCCCAGTCTATTGTAGAGAGTGCTACCAGAAGCATAGACGATATTAGTCCTAATCAGACCCGTATCGATTATGCCTATTTCGTCCATATATTTTCTATCTTTTTCTTGTCTTGTTTGTATTGTTTTTAGAAAAGACTTCCGCTTTTTTCGGTCAATATCGTCATCTTTTTACAGTAAGCCTGTCTCCGAGGACTGGTTTCAGCAGTCGCTCAAAATCGTCTATTCTGAATCGTCTATCAAAATCCACCCTCACGTCGAATTTCTCAGAGCCACCCACTCTGTTGATATTGATCCGTCCTCCCCCGAGCATACTGCCCTTCACCTCAATGCTGGTCATTTCTCCATATGGAATCGCACGGTTCTTTTTGTCTGACAGCAATTCTTCGATCCCTTTCTCCCTCAGCTGCTTTATCTTCATATCACCAGCCTTCTGGGCAAGGTCATCAAGGACATTGGCGACTATACTGGGCGATGTGCCTAGTCCACCACCAGGGAGAGGCGCAACAATGAGCCGTCGATCCGTGAAGAGAAGTAGATGCCTCGACGGATTGAAAATTCCCTTGTATGCCTCTGTTGTAAACAGAACCAATTCTACGGAAGGATCGGTGGCCACCGGAGTCGCAGGTGCTCCGCAGCTGGAACAGAAGGAGTATCCAGCCGGAATTTCTTGACCGCATTTGATGCAGAAAGGCAAAGACACCACTATGGTTGGAGTGTCATTGAAGTAAATATAAACGTTTGCGATTCACGCGCGAACTATTTTTGTTCCTAAGCTGAATGCGTCTTTCAAGAGCGCTTGCGCGAGAGAGGTTTTTTGACACCTGACTTTTTGACAGGTAAAGGGGTTGCCAAGCCATTTGGTTGACCATCTAGACAAGAACAACCCTACACCAAGTGGAGAGATTACCCGCAATCTACGGTTTTAGGAGTTTACAGCATCTTTATAATAGAATATGCTACATTAGGTTTCGTTCCAACGAGCGCAATGATAGATTCACGTTAAATCCAAAGGGAGATAGAAATGGAGGAAGAAAAACTGAAAAGTGACCCTTATCGCTGGTTTGAATTGCTTGCATACTGTGTACCCTTTCTTGCATCTTCCTTAGGCGGTTTCTCCATAGGAGCGATGTTCGGTGCCTTAACCTCATCATTCGGCCTCACAGCATCTCAAATTGGGTTACTAGGAACAACAGGTTTTATCGGTACACTTATATTCACGCTTCCAGCAAGCTTGATCTTCTCCAGATGGGATCTGAGGAAAACTATGATCACTCTGTTTCTCATCATGGCGGCTAGTGGCGTTGCCCAAGCATTTGCTGCAAGCTTCATGGATTTGCTAATATACCGGCTCATCAACGCTTTCGGAGCGGCTGCAGTTACTCCCTTCTATGGAATAATCAAATCTCGGTGGTTCCCACAAGAGGATGTCGCGTTGGCTGCGGGGATCGAGGCTGGTGTAGGAGTTGCCTTAGGTCAAATTATCGGCGTTGCAGGTACACCGATAATCGTTGGGATGGTGGGTTGGCAAGGGACGTTTCTAGTCGGTGGTGGAATAGCCGTGGCTGGAGCACTAATGTGGCTGATGTTTGGCAGGTCGTATCCAAAGGCAGGTTATTTTGGCTCCAAAATTGATGCGAAGGCTACGGCTGAGAAAAAAGCTTTGTCGGTAACTGAGACTTTCCGCAGGGTAATAAAGTACAAAGAAGTTTGGCTTCTGCCCCTCGGCTGGTGGGGTACAACTGGAATCTGGATGTGTATATTCACATACTGGCCTGCTTTTGTGAAGCAGGCGTATGGCCTTGACTACACGACGGCTGGATTCATTCTGAGCCTGCTTCCAGTTGGTTCGCTTATTGCGTCTCTGGTGGCTGGTGTTCTGTCCAGAAAAGCGGGTTTGAATAAGCCGTTTATCACCATTCCCACGATGCTCCTTTGCCTCGCTTACTTTGGCATGCTCTACTTCTCTGACCCACTGGCATTATCAGTGTCTTCTTTTCTGGCTGGTTTTGGTGCCTTCATATTTGTACCGGCCGGAATAGCGACCATAAGTACGCTGCCAGGGGAAACACCAGAGATGGCTGGAATGGCGCTGTCCATATTTACAATGATCACTACGGGCATAGGAGGAGTAGCTGTTCCAATTATAGCCGGTATGTTAATCGACGCGGGGTGGAGCATGTATAATGCAATGCTAATCTTCGTTCCAGGTCCAGCGTTGCTAGGAATATTGAGCATATTATGCCGAGAAACAGGTCCAAAAGCCAAGTAGAAACAGGCCGAAGAGTAAGAAAATTCAAACCATATTCTTTCTTATTTTGCTACTATCCGATAACTTAACAGAACCTTCTCGTTTATGACAAATAAGTTAACAGTATCGGCAACCAAAGCAACAGAAAGATGTCAAATATGAAGTCTAGAAGTGATTGAAAGGCTTCGTGTGCTTAGTCAGGCTTCCCAACGCTTAAATCTCCAAGTCATCAATGAAAGGCTTGGTGAAAGCATGATTATTGATTCTGATATTGCTGAAGAGGAAGCCATACTGAACGTGGCTAGACTTATGGTTGTTGCAGCGAGAACCGCACCAAAGGCGCGAGGAGAAGACAGTATTAAGACAGCTATAGTTACAGACAGCGATAAAGATGAATTAGCAGGCGTCATGGAAGAGATTGGGAGGACTAGAGATTCAAAGAATGTGAGGGACTCTGGAGCGGTGATTTTAATCGGCGTTGACTGCGGAAAAGCAAGCGACTCATGGTGGCCATTCAAAGCGAAACTCATAGATTTAGGAATAGCTCTGGGGTCAGCTGTGAAGGTCGCTAGTGAATTGAATGTAGACAACAGAATCATGTACAGCATCGGTTCAGCCGCTATGAAAATGGGCCTGTTGAAAGCGGATGAAATTCAGGGAATACCTCTATCAATCAAAGGAAAAAACATATTCTTTGACCGAAAAACGGAGACGACAAAGTAACCGGTCAACACTTTTCTTTCGGATGTCGCACGCGATGATGAGCCTTTTGACTGGTAGAGTAGTCGAACCATTAAAGTGCCGGGTTGCCAAAGAACTGCAGAGATTGCAGGACTGGGTATAGCATGTTGAAGATCGTGGTCTTGTGTATGGCTGGTTTTTCTTCATCAATCCTCAAACAGAACATAGAAGAAGCAGGAAAGAGAAGGGGTCTGGAGGTTTCGGTTAGTTATCGTTGGGCGAGTTTTGATGCTAACGATGTGCCAGACTTCGATGTGATTCTGCTTGCACCACATCTTGCGAAGCTTGCAAAATATTCCAAGCTTCAAAACCTCTTTCAAAGCTTAAGGATTCCTACAGGGGTTATCGATGGGGTAGTATATGGAACCGCTGATGGAGAAAAGATTGTTGATCAGGTGCTAGACCTGATAAGCGAAAAGAAAAAAGAGTGAGACTGATGGTCGTTGTCCGATCGATCGCGCACGAAAGAAAGCGCGACTTAGACCAATTTTGCCTTTGTCTTTCTAACGTGGCATGCGGCTGCGTACTCCATGAACTCTCCACATCGTGGACATTGATTCGTGAAGTGCGTCGTACCTGTAACAAATAGTGGCACCCCAGCACAAGCACCACACACTATGATATTGCATTTCTTGCAGTACCTGGCCACCTTTCGTGATAGATCGGCTGTCATCACTGGAATCGTGCCGGGTCCCAGAGGCTTACCCAGTGCCTTACAAGGATTATGACACAGTTCACATGATACCCAGAAAGGTTCATTTGCGCGCTCAACATTCTCAAGCTTCTTATTTCTAAATACGTCAAATATACCCAATTTCATTTCCTCCACAATTCTCTTTCACCAAATTATTTATCACAAGACGTTTAAAACTTGTTCAAATCAAGTTTTCTTATCCTTTCTGTAGCCAACTTATCAACCATTTGTTAATTTGATGGATCTAAAGATCATTAGATAAGATTTGTAATCTCTCGACTACCAGCGCTAAGCGTGAATTTATACTGGCTCCTTCTTTTATTTACAAGTGGCAACCTAAGAGTAATTTTTTTGATGCAGAGTTTATTGGTTTATCAATTGTTCGCTTGTGCGATTAGTCAATAATAAGTAGTCTGAACTTGTAACTAATGGCAGAGAGGAAAAATGGGAATATTTGACTTATTTAGAAAGAAGAAGGAAGAGGCTGGATTTTCGTATTCGTGTGAAAAGTGCGGCGTGAGATGGGATCCGGGAATGATGGAGATGTTGTATGGTGGTGCTGCATTTGTTTCTGCCATGGTCAAGCCGGGAAGTAGCCAGTATGCTGGAAGATGCCCCACGTGTGGAAAACTGTACTGCGCCAGGTGCGCGTCCTTCTCTGGGGTCACATTTCAATGCCCGAAATGCAAAGCGACCCTAGAAGCACATCTATAG
>Ga0209725_1001570_pt1 | contig 12789 bp, 13 predicted proteins | sample I18A1metaG_FD_184145 | JGI IMG/M metagenome (GOLD analysis project Ga0209725, IMG submission 184145) | Lake sediment bacterial and archeal communities from Gulf of Boni, Indonesia to study Microbial Dark Matter (Phase II) - ​I18A1 metaG... | ecosystem: Environmental > Aquatic > Freshwater > Lake... | reverse complement strand
GTCCTGTTCTTACCACCTGAATACCTCTTGAAACTTCATTTACGAGTTTGCTCACTCGCGCAACCAGCGGTTTTTTGGAGACGACGAGTCCTTGAGGTTCTCCACGGCTTTGACGAGCGTCTCCGCATTGTTGGTGATTATGATTTCTGGGTAAGAGCCATGGCTAGATTCGATTTCAAAAAGGTGAATGAGTTCTTGGCTGTCTTCCGCTTGCGTTCAGGGAGCAAATCATTACGGTATCTAGCTGATCTACAGCGGGAAGATGCAGAAGTTAGAGCGAGATATTACGGCCATAACTCTTTTCGAACATTCGCAGAACGTATTTTATATGCCAAACTTATTTGGAGGCAATACAACGTCGCGAAACTCTTTCTCCTCTCGAGCGCGAAATCAAATAAGAGTAAGGAACGGCGGGCATGGGGGCGGTTCTTAGCCACGAGAGCGCTACAACGCCCTCCCTTGTCCCGATTCTGCCTAGATCTTGTACCAATGTTGAGAAAGGTCATTATTCGATGGAATCCAGAATCTCAACTGGGCTACGTTAGGGTAAGCCTCCTAAAGGAAATAATCAAGTCTGGCTCGCGTGCTTGTAGTGGGCTACGGTTATCGGAGGGCTTCCCTCCCTAGGCTCTAGGCCCGAAAGCATTAAGGATTAAGATGCAGAAATGAGAATCGTAATAGAAATCGTATAAGGAGAGAATCGATTGACCGAATACTCATCAGACGAACTAGCCGACCGTCGCATACTTGTCACAGGCGGCGCCGGTTTCATTGGAAGCGAAATCACGGCGCAAATTTGTCGAGAGAGATCTAAAGTCACAGTATTCGACAACTTCTCATCGGGCAAGATCGAATATGTTAGTTCACTCGATGGCGTCACTGTAGTTAAAGGTGACATATGCGATCGGGAGGAAGTGGCAAGCGCAGTTAGAGATCAGGAGATAGTTATACATCTTGCGGCGTTCCCCTTCATACCTGACTCATACTACTATCCAGAGGACTTCTTCCGTGTCAATACCACGGGTTCAGTCAATATTGTCTGGCAGTCTATACAGTCGGGGTCTGTTGAGCGTCTTGTCCATGTGTCATCGAGCGAAGTCTACGGAACTGCGCTCTACACACCCATGGACGAAAAGCACCCAACACTTCCTCATTCAACTTACGCTGTGAGTAAGCTTGCTGCTGATCGAGCCGTTTTTGCGATGCACAAGGAGCACGGCTACCCTGTCGTGATAGTGAGACCTTTCAACAGTTATGGACCCAATGTGACCCAACCATATATTGTTCCTGAGATCGCATCACAGTTGCTAAACGGTCGGAATCCGCTCGAGTTAGGTAATATTAACGCTATACGAGACTTCACTTATGTCGAGGATACAGCTCGGGCCATCATTCTTGCAAGTATAGAGAAGCAAGCGGTGGGGGAGACCATTAATGTGGGTACTGGAGTGGGCGTGCGCATCGGTGATCTAGCTATGCTCATGGCCAAAATTCTAGGAAAAGAAGTCAACATCCATATCGATGAAAGCAGGGTCAGACCTTACGATGTAGAAAAACTGATCTGCAATTCCAGTAGAGCGCAAACAATACTGAACTGGAGCCCAACGATATCTCTTGATGAAGGCCTAAGGATAACACTGGACTGGTTGAGGAGCCATCCTGTGAGATACGAGACTCCCTTTACAGGTTGGCCGAGAGTTTACAGAAGGTCAAGACATTGACATTTTACGAAGGGAAGAAGGTTCTGGTTACAGGCGGCAGCGAACCGGTCGGGCCGCATCTTGTCGAAGTCTTGCTCAGAGGGAGGATTCGTGAGGCCCAGGATCCTATTGTCAATAGGCTAGCCAAGGGTCTCCTAGGTAGCCGCTATTGGGACTCGCGATTTATTGTGCAGGCAGGAAGGACTAACAATCGATGACTATCGACTGGCCGAATAGCCGAGAGTTTTGGCGAAACAAATACGTCGCGGTGACAGGTGGGGCCGGCTTCCTGGGCTCCTTCGTGGTTCAGGAACTCAGGGAGCGTGGAGCGACTGAAGTGTTCGTACCGCGTAGCAGAGACTACGACCTGCGCCACCTAGAAGCTATTCAACGATTGTTGAAGGATGCGCGACCCGACATCGTTATTCACCTGGCTGGGAGAGTCGGCGGCATCGGTGCTAATAGGGCGCATCCAGCCGAGTTCTTCTTCGACAACCTGATAATGAGCATCCAAGTCTTCCACGAGTGCTGGCGCGCCAGTGTGGGGAAGTTCGTGGGTGTCGGAACGGTATGTGCCTATCCCAAGTTCACGCCAGTGCCCTTCAAGGAGGAGAACCTTTGGAGCGGATATCCTGAGGAAACCAACGCGCCTTACGGGCTGGCCAAGAAGATGCTGCTGGTACAGAGCCAAGCTTACCGTCAGCAGTATGGGTTCAATTCAATCTTTCTGTTGCCAGCAAACCTCTACGGTCCCGGGGATAACTTCGACCTGGAGTGGTCCCATGTGATTCCGGCTTTGATCCGCAAGTGCATCGAGGCGAAGGAGCGAGGCGAAGATCATATCATTGTCTGGGGGACGGGGAAGCCAACACGGGAGTTTTTATATGTAGAAGATGCCGCTGAAGCAATCCTGTTAGCGACGGAGCGTTACAACGCGAGTGGCCCGGTTAACATTGGCTCAGGTATGGAGATCAGCATCAAGGAGCTGGCGCATATGATCACCCGACTGACTGGGTTTACGGGCAACATTGAGTGGGACGCGAGTAAGCCAGATGGTCAGCCCCGGCGTTACTTGGATACCGCTAAGGCGGAGAGACTTTTTGGGTTCCGAGCACATACGCCGCTTGAAGAGGGACTACGGCGAACGATCGAATGGTATCTGAAAAACCGATAATGGACTCAGGGTACTCGTGCATGGCTAGTAACATCCAAAGAAGTTTGCTCTAGAATGCTTGTCAATCGCGTAGGGCGACTACCGCCGATCTATCGTGGGACCAACAATCGGCAAGATTTCCTTTTTGCTTGATACTGGTAACCTACTTGACATGGAAAACTGCTTGATCCCAGTTGGCATTGATGAGCCAAGTGAGTCGGTGCACTATAGATTAGAGGACGTTAAACAATTTGTTATTGTGAACACTTCTCCCCTCGGAGATGCGATATATGGAAATCGGCATGTTGCGTTGTCTCGATATCGAGAATGGGAATTTGTTTCCTTCAAGTTCTTAGAGGCAGGTTAAAAATTGGGGAAATACTGCAAATTATGCGGCGGGGAAGCCATTCATAAGTTTTCATTACCTCTTGTGGACAGTCTTCAAGGGGACTATTTTGAATGCAAAAGATGCCACATGCTTCAATCGTATCATCTGGATTCCATGTCGCCTGAGGAGTTGAAGGATTTTTACAATTCGAAGCGTGACCTTGATTTGGATCCAGGTGCTGCTTGGCGGCAGTATTGCATAGTAAGCAGGATAGAGCACTTAGTTAAACTAAGGATTATTCCCTGTTTATCTAAGGACTTCAAGGTACTTGATTACGGCTGTGGCTCCGGATTCACCGCAAGCTACCTAAGGTATCGGTTCGGTTGGGATACTGTATGCTATGATCGTTATACAATGCCTCCCTTTTCGCCAAATAGATTCTTTCGAGACTGGGAAGAAGTAGTCCGAAATGGTCCCTATCATTTAGTAATTGCAAGCGAAGTATTCGAGCATTTCATACATCCTAAAGAGCAGATAATCCAGATTCGAGACGTTCTGAGAGAGGATTATGCCTTTGTTCTTATCACAACTGGTTTGTATATTCCTGGTAAGCGAAATCAAGGATGGAACTATCTGGCGCCACGGTCGGGACAACACGTTTCCTTCTATTCACGTGAATCTATACAAGAGGTTGGGCGACTTCTGGGCGATTGCAGTATTTATCAGGTTGGAGCCGAATATGAATGGTTGTTTGTGAGAAGGTCTTATGGACCCTTGTGGCTGTGGCACTTTCATCTTTCAGCGGCTTCCGCTTTATTACGTAAAGCAGTCAATTTAGGGATTCTTCGGAACATCAATTGAAGAGGCCTTTCCTTGCCAAAACTGGCGATCATCGACCACATCGTGAGTGCCGGGGGCGTAGAGCGCTTCCTGCATGGCCTAGTGGGGGGGCTGTTAGAGCTTCCAGAAATTAAGGAATGGAAGATTACTATCCTTTTGAACAGGTACAACTCGGGAGGATACGTGGTCAGATGGCCAGAGAATCTAACTGCGCCAAACGTTTGCGTGCGCTATCTGTGTGATGAGGATCGGTTAAGCAGGTTCTTAAATAGATTATCTAAAGCTCAAAGTATCCGGGGAATCCCTGGAACCGCACGGGCTCAGCGAATAATTCCATTGTTGCTTGGACGATATGGAACGTCATGGTTACGCAGGCATGCGGACGTCCGATCGTGGATTGAGCATTACTGCCTCCAGCGACAGTTTGATGTGGTCTATTTCAGTTACCCTTACGGGATGGAGTGTCCTCGGATACCCATGCCAATGGTGGCTACGCCTCATGATTTCAACTATAAGCGATTCAACACGTTAGCACCTGCTACCCGTGCTCAGATAGACCGCCAGATGCCCGAATGGCTTTCCAGGTGTCGCCAGCTCGTAGTATCCAGCAAGTTTATGGCCAGCGAGCTCTGTCACTTTTATCCCGAATTTGCAAACAAAGTCCGTGTTGTCTGCCTTGGTATACCCGGAGGCAGTCGAGTTCCCACAGAGCTAGAGCTGGAGAGTTACTGGCAAAGCATAGGTCTGCCGCAACGCTTCTTGTTAAATACAGGTTGGATTGCTCCTCACAAGAACCAGAAAGTGCTCTTTGAGGCCCTAGGGCTGTTGCAGAGAAAAGGAATCAACATCCCATTGGTTTGTGTTGGGCCCAATAGTGATCAGTTACAGCCCAGCAATAAACGGAGGGCTGGTGGTTATGTTAGAGAAGTCCTGCAGGTGGCAGAGCACTTTGGCTTGCAATATGGGCGGGATTTCTTGGGATTAGGTTACGTAGATGATTTTGAACTTGAATGCCTCTATCGGTTGGCGTTAATTGTCGTCGTCCCCTCATTGTATGAAGCAGGTAGCTTTGCTATCATAGAAGCCGTCCGCGCGCAGTGTCCAGTCGCCTGTTCACGAATACCTGCACATATAGAGCAGGCTAACTTAATCGGCAATAACGTCTGGCTCTTTGAACCGTTTGAGGCCAGGAATCTAGCCGACACTATCGAACAAATGCTCGCACATACTGAAGTGACTACTGAGCGTGCAGTGCGAGCAGCAGAAATGGTTGGTCAAGCTTATTCGTGGCAAAAGGCAGCAGCAGGCTACCTTTCTGTCTTCCAGGAAGTCGTGGAAGGCAGTATCACTAGGGTCGGTGGGAGATGAGCATGGTTCAAGAAAATATGTCCACCGAACCACATGCGCCTAGGAATTTGGTCATTTTGGGCGCTGGCGGGTTTGCTCGAGAGGTTGCCTGGCTCGTTGCCGACATTAATCAGGCGCAACCAAAAACGTGGAATCTGATTGGTTTTTGGGGACATGGAACTGAACGCATTGGTCAACTCTTAAATGGGGTGCCTGTAATCAGCCCCGATAATGTCAGACAATATCTACCCAACCTGTACGCTGTTGCAGCTATTGGTGATCCCAAAATCAAAGAGCGTGCTGTTCACGAAGCAGAGAGCATTAGGTGCCAGTTCGCGACGCTTATTCATCCAACTGTGAAGTATGATCGGTCAACAGTTAAGATTGGCCCTGGATCGATTATTTGTGCAGGCAACGTCCTCACAGTTAACATTATCGTTAGCGCGCATGTCATAATCAACTTGGATTGCACAGTCGGACATGATACCATTATTGAGGACTACGTTACTATATCGCCAGGATGCCACCTATCTGGATATACTACTATTCGACGGTGTGCTTTCTTGGGCACCGGTGCTGTTACTATTGAGAAATGTGAGATCGGCGCTGGTTCAATCATCGGTGCAGGAGCTGTAGTTGTGAGGAATATCCCTCCCGGCGTTACAGCGGTAGGCGTGCCAGCCAAGGTCAAGGAGGCATAGCCATTACTCAAAAGAAGTTGCGAGTAGCCATAAACGCCCAGATCCTACCCGGTGGTACGGCAGGAGGCGTCGTATACGCGCTGATAGGTCTGATCCATGCGCTTGGTCAGCTTGACGATGGACCGGAGGAATACATCATCATCGGCCCTTGGCAAGACCCTGCATGGCTGAAACCATATGTTGGCCCAAATCAACGGATTGTCCAAGGCCCCAATCCTCCGCAGCTTTCCTTAAGACGTATCTTGGGGCCATTACGCCCCGTTGCTCGAAAGTTGCGCAATCTCTTTGTGCAGTTCTTGGGAGTCGGCGGACTATGGCCTGAAGTACCTGTATCAGACGGTTTCTACGAAAGCCTAGGCTGCGATGTTATTCATTTCCCATATCAGCATTTCATGCTATGTGCGGTGCCTACGATCTATAATCCACACGACTTGCAGCACCTGCATTATCCGCAGTTTTTTACACCGTCAACCATCGCCTGGCGGGAGACTATCTATCGGGCAGGATGCCATTTTGGCCACACTGTAGTTGTTGGTTCACAATGGGTCAAACAGGATATCGTGCGACGCTATCGTGTGGACTCAGACAAGATACAAGTCATTCCTTGGGCACCCCCAACTCAGGCCTATCCTGAACCGACAACTGACATTTTGGACGCTGTTCGGAAAAAGTATTGTTTGGACGCACCTTTTGCCCTTTACCCATCCATGACGTGGGAGCATAAGAACCACATCCATCTTTTAGAGGCATTGGCTTTGCTACGCGACAGGGATCGTCTGGATGTGCATCTGGTGTGCACAGGTCACCAGACTAGTTTCTGGCCACGCATCGAAAAGCGACTTTTGGCGCTTGGTCTCCAAGAACAAGTAAAGTTTCTGGGAATGGTTTCACCTGAAGACTTACGGGCGCTCTACCGTTTAGCCCAATTTGTGGTTATCCCTACACTGTTTGAGGCTACCAGTGGACCACTCTTTGAAGCTTGGCAAGATGGCACACCGGTTACTTGTTCTGCAGTGACTTCCTTACCAGAGCAAGCAGGGGATGCAGCTCTACTTTTTGATCCCCTATCTGTACAAGCCATTGCCGATGCTGTGGGCCAGATGGCTACAAATCCCACCTTGCGAGAGGACCTGAGGCAACGCGGTACGAGGCGCTTGAAAGATTTCAGTTGGGAACGCACAGCTAAGGCGTATCGGGCTGTTTATCGCCGCGCTGCGGGCCGCCCTCTTACGGAGGAAGATCTCTGGCTTCTCAGTTGGGACTGGACGCGGGAACCTCGAAGGAAAATAGAGGATCCGGTGTAGTGAGAAACCGATTCATTCCAGTGGCGGCGCCCATGCTCGTTGGGAACGAGAAAGCGTACGTGATGGACTGTCTTGAATCTACATGGATTTCATCCACCGGCAAGTATATTGAACGATTCGAGACTGCTTTTGCGGATTTTTGCGGGGTTAAGCATGCTATTTCATGCTGCAATGGAACTGTGGCATTGCACCTCACCCTTATGGCACTTGGTGTCGGGCCAGGTGATGAGGTTATTGTTCCTACTTTAACTTTTGTCGCTACAGCCAATGCAGTCACTTATTGTGGGGCGCGTCCTGTCTTCGTGGACTCGGAGCCGGAAACCTGGAACATAGATCCGGCATTGATCGAGGCGAAGATTACGCCTCGTACTAAAGGCATCATAGTGGTTCACCTTTACGGTCACCCTGCGGACATGGACCCCGTCCTGTCGATAGCATGTCGTCATGGTCTTTTTGTGGTCGAAGATGTCGCGGAAGCCCATGGAGCTGAGTACAAAGGACGAAAGGTCGGGTCAATAGGTGACATCGCCGCTTTTAGCTTCTACGGGAACAAAATCATTACTACTGGCGAGGGGGGCATGGTTGTTACCAACGATGATACTCTGGCGAGCAAGGCACGTCAGCTCAAAGGGCAAGGGATGGACCCGAATCGGCGGTACTGGTTCCCCATCATCGGTTACAACTACCGTATGACGAACATTGCTGCCGCTATCGGTCTTGCGCAACTAGAGAAGGCTGCATGGCACTTGCAACGCCGCCTTGAAGTCGCAAAATGGTATCGTGAGCAGCTTCGAGATACCCCTGAAGTGGTCTGCCAATCCGAGAAAGAATGGGCCAGACACGTCTACTGGATGTTCACTATCGTGCTGGATGATGACATTCCATTAGGTCGTAATGAAGCCATGGCATGTCTTCAGGAGCGTGGGATTGAGACGCGTCCAGTTTTCTACCCCATCCATACCTTGCCTCCATACCGTAACTCGTTGCATACGGATAGCTTCCCTATAGCTGAGCGAATTGCACGCCAGGGCATCAACTTGCCCACTTGGGCTGGGTTAACGCGTGAAGATGTGCGCTACGTGTGCAACAGCTTGTTAGAATGCTTAAGCGACAAAAAGCCTCTTTGATTCTCGCTGGTTCCTACTCTTCGTGGCAGGACGCCTAGTAAAGCTGGCACTGATAAAACTTGCACGGGTCTGGTCAAAGGTCAACTATCACACTATGCAGCACAATCATGCGTCTATAACATAAGGTTGGCTCGCAGAATCGGGGCCAAACTTATTGGCCTAGCACGCCACTCTTCGACCAGAGGAAAGGATGAGAGAGACCCGCCTCTGCATACGTTATGGCTTCGCGGCACAGCCTGCTTGGTATCTCATCTGAAACTTTCCATGCTAGAAATCCCAGAATTTGACTGGCCTTGGGAACAAACCTTAAGAAAATCCGTTTGATAGGCGTACCGCAGGCGACATAGTAGCATCTAGCTCTGAAACCGTGCGTCAATGCAAGAAACTTGAGACAATACTCATCGTACACAGTTACGACTGAAGACCTCCCTAAAAGTTGCAAGTCACCGTAAGAGAAACTTATATGCATTGAACCTTTCTACTTAGATAGGAAAGCAATGTTGGACCGGTCTCATCCATGCTGAATACTAGGTTTCTTGCTAGAATATGGTACTACTTCAGAATGGGCTATTCGCTCTACCTTGCGCTCCCACTAAGCGTCTTCAACACGATAGTGATAGTGTACTACCTATTGGTCCCCAATGTCGTGCAGCTGCAACTCATCTTCTCAAGCTTCGTCATATTTCTTTTAGTGACAACATTGGTGGCGGTGCCTGTTGCCGTTGGGTTCGGGTGGATTCACATTAAGAGGAGCCCTGCATACACGAGTGAGCTCGATATCAGCGTTGAAGCCAACCCATACTACTACAAGCTCCCACCTGGATACTGGCGTGAAGCCTACACCCCTCTCTACCTTGAATTGCTCCACTTGACTAAGCGCCTACTTGAGGCGCAGGACCTCCTCACCCCGGACGATCGAGCTCGGATAGAGGAGCTCGAGAGAAAGATGCGCATGCTAATCCAAGGCGGACAGATAGGGACGCCGAGCTAGGCTAGACGTTTATTCCATTCGAAAAGCTTTCTCAACCCTTCCTCCAACGAAAACCTAGGCATCCAGCCCAACACTCTCCTCGCCTTAGCTATGTCTCCGCAGCTATGTGTAACATCTCCGAGCCTACTTTCGGCATACATTGGTCTGAGAGGCGTTACATCCATAACGTCCGCCAGCATGTTCAAAAGCTTATTTATTTTCGTTGCATATCCAGTCGCGATGTTAAACACTTCCCCTACAGCGCTCTTAGAATTCAAGGCAAGCATGTGAGCCTCCACAACATCTTCAACATATGTGAAGTCTCGCGTCTGTTCACCATCGCCATAGATGACCGGCAGCTCGTTTCTGGAAAGCCGATCGATGAATTTGACTAACACGCCGCCATAGTCCCCCAGTTTCTGCCTATGACCGTACACGTTGAATAGACGCAACGACACAGTCTCAACCCCGTAAACTTGATGGAAGGCCTTACAATAGCCTTCGGCTGAAACCTCTGTAGCAGCATAAGGAGAAATTGGCGAAGGCGGCAAACCTTCATTTTGAGGCGAAACCTCAGTGTTTCCATATACAGCGCAGGAAGAGGCGTGAACGAATCTCTTCACATTCGAATTCAGACAAGCCATAAGGATATTCAATGTGCCGTTTACATTCACATCATGCGCAAGCGCGGGGTCTTCAATCGTGAGAGGAACACTCACAATAGCCGCCTCATGAAAGATCACGTCAACATCTTTCACTAAACTGCTAACCAAACCAGCATCTCTAATATCACCCCGAACAAAACGAAAATCCTCGCCCCCCACGTGAAAGGAAAGATTCTTTTCTTGCCCAAAAGACAGGTTGTCGAGAACGGTAACCTCTAGACCATCCTTAATCAATCTATCTACCAAATGACTCCCGATGAATCCTGCCCCTCCAGTTACCAAAACTCTTGAGTAGTTCCTTACCAAGATGAAAACCACCGTCCATCTACGTCAAGCTGTATCCTCATGAAAGGTGTTGTCTGTCAAGATCAGCTTATAGCCTTTAGGCAGATTCGCATCCGCTGAAAGGATCTGTGAGTTCCTGCCTGTCAACCATCAGTAATCCTCTATCGACGTTCCATAACGGATTCGCCTTCGATGGCGTCCTGCACTTTGCCATGTCTGTGGTAGCGTTGTCTCAGATGGACATATGCGGTCCTATTTCCTAAGGCACCAACCCTGAAAAGATCATAGGCTTCCAACAACTGTAATAGCATCGGACGCGCATATACGGTCTACTGAACTTGCAAGCCACTAGAGATTATTTGCACGGGAAAAGAATGATTAGCACAAATAAAGCTAGCGACAAACGATATCAGTGCCCGCCTCTCGCGTCGATAATTAATCTGAACCACAACGGAATACGATTTATCGAGTTTGCAACCCCTCAAGCACTTCGACCAGATTGAACCTCCTATGTGATAAAACTTTGTCAGACCTATTCTTTAACATAGAACATAGTCTTAGCAAACGGACCAAGGAGACATTTTCTTCTCTTCTAGTGGCTGCTTTAATATTGGCCATTGAGGTGGCATTTGTTAAACCTTGGCCTTTGCTGGGAGACGCGCGTTACTATTTCGCCATGGCTAAGGATCCATTCACATTGATAACTCCGAAAGGCTATACTGGATGGGCATATGGTTACCGGATCCTCACTCCTCTGCTTGTACACGTTCTTCCCGTCGATGTCGATGAAGGCTTTAAGGCGATCACTACTATTTCGCTCTTATTGACGAGCTTAGTTCTCTATAACTTCTTAAGAAGTTTCTTTGGCTTTAACGCAATGGAAGCCATTCTTGGACAAATACTGTTCCTCACCGATATAGCCGTGATATACAATATAGCGAACTTTCGACTAGTCGATCCGTTGGCTTACTTATTTTTCATCATTGGTCTTTACCTAATCTATGCCAGTGGAAATTTGCTTTTCGCTGCTACGATGGCGGTAGCTATACTTAACAAGGAAACCCAAATCATCTTGGCACCAGTGTACTACTTCGTCAACAGAGGAAATGGCTTGGACTATAGATGTTTACTTAGAACGATACTGTTGTCTGTTCCAGCAGTAGGATGCTTTCTCGCCCTTCGCGTTCTAATATCCGGAAGGATTGAAGAGCCATCGCTCGGCGCAAGTGTTTACGCTGATGTGCTTAACCTTTGGCAAACTCAGACCCTTAGATCGATTGGTCTATTCATATTCACTTGGTCGTTTCTTTGGCTATTGGCTTTGATAGGTTATCTCAAATACTGCCGTGGAGAAAAGTCGAGAAGGCTGATTTACCTCCTGCCTCTAGTTTTGGCTCTACTCATTCCATCCGTGGATATCTCGCGAATGCTCACTCTAGCATTCCCAACAATAATAGTCTACTCACTCTACACAATATCCGCTTGGTCAAAGACCCGGAATGGGCTGATCACATCAATGTTAATAGTACTCCTTCACATAATATTGCAAGCGGCTCTTGCAATATTCGTTCTTCCAAAATAACATGCACATATTAGAGTAGACCCGCATCCATCTTCCACATGACTATCTGCATGAGAAAGAGATCATCGTTCACCGTTTAATCAGAAAGGTCTCAGATAGCGAGATACTGAGGCTTATGCGTAAACCTGTCTTTAGCACCTTAATCTTCAAAGCTTTGCTCTGATACGCCTCAAAGAGTTGAGCTAGCCGCTCTCCGGCTTGACGACGCCTACGGCCTTTCTCGGTTCGAAGATGCTGAAGCCAACAGCGATTATTAGGCTGAATAGGAAGTAGTTCCGAAGAGCCCAGCCTAGCGAAGATCCGCAGTTCTTAAGGATCGCCCTCAGAAAGTTCCTATGGCAGTAGTAGAGCTTCAGGGCATCCGCAGTCTTCAGCGAACCCTAAATTCGTTGGGTGCTGAATAACCCTAACCCATAGAAATTTCTCCCTAACATAGTCGACAGAGCCGTCAAAAATCCCATTATCAACCAAATAAACATCCAAATTCGGATAGTCGGTCCTAGCAACACAAGATAGGCAGTTGGGAAGCCACCTCAAACCGTTATAGTCAAGTATCGTAACGACGACTCTCGGAGACTTCACCAACGTAAGAAACTCCCGCAATCTTACACAAAGAGATAACTAAACCCAAAAGCTTAAGCTTTTCAAAACACGGTCGCTTGACTAAAGTTGTCCTGAACGCTCAGTTAATCACCTCTTCCTTCGGCTAGCCACCTCAATAGGTCGTATTGCGGCTCATGTCTTCCTGGAGGTTGGAAGCAGTTTGAGAGGAAGTTCTACAACTATC
>Ga0209725_1001569_pt1 | contig 12789 bp, 12 predicted proteins | sample I18A1metaG_FD_184145 | JGI IMG/M metagenome (GOLD analysis project Ga0209725, IMG submission 184145) | Lake sediment bacterial and archeal communities from Gulf of Boni, Indonesia to study Microbial Dark Matter (Phase II) - ​I18A1 metaG... | ecosystem: Environmental > Aquatic > Freshwater > Lake... | reverse complement strand
CTCGTGCACATCCCGGTAAGCGAGCTTGCTGAAAAGCTTCCTGAGATGCAAGGAGTTCACACATTGATCTTCGACGGAGTGGTTACTCAGAGGATTCTGGATATGGGTGAACAGAAGGGCCTGAAGTTTATCATAGGAGATAGAGTGTCAGAGGGGACGAAGCGACCTCTCAACATTAAGCTTATGACAATGGGCGACCTGCTGGGCGGACGATAGTCGGACCTCGAATGGTCCAACTCCCCCTTTTTTTTGAGTTATTTCTTTGGGGCACTCAGTGCTGAGCGTCCTACTGTTAAATATCAGGCCTGTGGGATTTGTTGCGTGATTTGAGATGTTCAAGCCGAAAGGCGTCATGCCTCCTCACATTACTCCGTTCAAGCAGAACGGGGAAGTTGATGAGGAAGCACTGAGGCAATGTGTCAGCTTCTGGATCGAGAACAAAGTCGGCGGTCTGGTCCCCTGTGGTAGCAACGGGGAAGCTCCATACATGGACGCGGAAGATCGGAGAAAAGTCGTAAGGATAGTCGTGGACCAGTCAAACGGGAAGGTGCCGGTGATAGCTGGAACCGGCAGCCTGAGCAGTGAAGAGACAATTCGTTTAACAAGAGATGCCAAAGATGTTGGAGCAGACGCAGCTCTGATTGTTACGCCTTTCTATTACAGGCTCTCGGAGAAAGAGCTTATCGAACATTATAGGACAATCGTAGAGTCCGTGGAAATACCTGTCGTTCTCTACAATGTTCCGAAGTTCACGGGTTTCAACTTGGAGCCCCATGTCGCGGCGAAACTGGCACAGCTGGAGAATGTGGTAGGCATCAAGGACAGCAGCGGCAGCATAGGGCAGATTGCAGAAATAATCAGACTTGTCGGCGATAGGATCTCAGTCCTGGCGGGTACTGGAGACCTGATTTATCCTACGCTGATGTTGGGCGGAAAAGGGGCAATAGTTGCCGTCGCCAACGCGGCGCCACTTCAATGCAGCGAAGTCTACGAGGCCTTCCAGAAAGGAGACTACGAAAGAGCCAGAAGCCTTCAGCTGAGTCTGCTCCCTCTCAACGACGCCTTGACGAGAAAATACAGTGTCGTAGCCTGTAAGGAAGCGTTGGCCATTATGGGAAAACCTGCGGGCTTCCCGAAGAAACCGCTGTCACCTCTGTCTGAGGAAGCCAGAACTGAAATAAGACGGGTGCTCACTGAGCTTCGCCTAATCTGATTATGAGCGATCTTTTTTGACAAGCATAGATGAGGCCCTGAAGAAGGCCGAATCCATCACCGGACGAGAATTCCTTTCTCTAATGCAGAAGGTTGAGTCAATACTGGAGCATGAGAGAAGTTCTGGGAAGCAAGGAGATGGCAGAGTCGAAGGGGGGCTTGTCTATATTCCACCGTCAGGAAGGCTCACCGTTGTCGGGGACATACATGGAGATCTAGATAGCCTGATCCAGATCCTGAGGAAGAGTCAAGCCATCGAAAGGATGGAAGAGGGGCTTGGAAGAATCCTGTTTCTCGGAGATTACGGCGACAGAGGAGACAAGTCCCCTGAAGTCTACTACGTTGTGCTTCACCTGAAGGCAGAGTTTCCGGACTCTGTGATTCTTCTCAGAGGGAATCATGAAGGGCCAAGGGACTTGGAACCCGCCCCTTACGACCTTCCGTACCAACTCCGTGACACGTTCCCTGATCAAAGCAGCTTCATCTGCGAAGAAATGCCGAGGCTTTTCGAGTCTCTTCCCCACGCAGCCATTGTGGAAGAAAAGTATCTCATGCTTCATGGAGGGGTGCCCAGCCTCATTGAATCGCTGGATGAAATTGCCACAGCCAATTTGACACATCCTGCAACAGCGCACTTAGAAGAGATCCTTTGGAGCGACCCTTCCAACAATATGAAAGGAACAGCGCCATCTCCAAGAGGCGCCGGGAGAATCTTCGGTGAAGATGTGACGAGCCGGATCCTAAGGCTTCTGAACGTGAAGACACTTGTCAGGGGCCACGAGCCCTGCCGTGACGGCTTTTCTGTATCCCACAATGGAATGATTCTGACACTCTTTTCCAGAAAGGGGCCTCCCTACGGCAACACCCGCGCCGCGTATCTTGACATCGATGTCGCAGAGCCTGCTCGCTCCGCCTACGAGCTTTCCAAGTCCGCACTGCTTTTCTAGTCTGTAAGACCGCTCTTTGCTTTCCCTTCTTCTATGTTAGATCTTTAGACATCGTGACAGCGTCCTCTCCATCACGATAGTACTCTCTGATCAGGCCTTTTTCTTGGAACCCGAGCTTTCTGTAGAACTTCAGTGCGATGTCGTTCGACACTCTGAGCTCCAGGTCAACTCGTCTGACGCCTCTTCTACGAAGGATTTCCATGATCTCTATCATCAGCTTCATTCCAGCGCCCTTTCTCCTGAAGTTCTTTCTCACGGCTATGGAAAGAATATGTCCGGCGTCTTTCCTCAACGACGCTAAGACGTATCCTACCGTGGTTTGCTTGAAAGTCGCGACCAGAAATGTTTCAGGCGTCTCCTTTGCCATGTGAGCGAATACATGGCGCGGGTAGGGTGCCGAGAACGACTCGCATTCAATCTCCCAGATCTCTCTCAGAAACTCCTCTCGTACACTTGTAATCTCTAGGTCGCCGGTCTGCATTTTCAAGTTCTCTTCTGGCGATTCGGCTCTCGATAATCAATGGCTGGGAAAGGTTAAATAAAAACTGAAGATCTCTACAGCCTCCGACAGTGTGACACGCGGAGGGAACTAGCATAGCTGAAAAGAGAGTTGAACGATGGGGTGTAGCCAACATTTACTCCTCGTTCAATAACACGATCGTTCACATCACGGATCTTAGTGGAGCCGAGACTATTGGGCGAAGTTCAGGCGGCCAACATGTGAAGGCGGATCGACTTCAGGGTTCTCCGTACGCAGCGATGCAATCAGCCGCTGCTGCCGCGAGGATCGCGAGGGACAAAGGAATAACGGCTCTCCACATAAGGGTGAGGGCTCCTGGAGGCCACGGTGCACGAACACCTGGGACTGGTGCTCAGGCAGCCATCAGAATGCTTGCAAGGGCAGGCTTCATGATCGGAAGGATTGAGGACGTTACGCCTGTTCCTCACGACGGCACTAGAAGGCCCGGCGGAAGACGAGGCCGAAGGGTCTAGGCGCGCACAGTTCTTGGTTCTGACCCTAATGTTCGGATGGTGCGTTTGATGGGAAGACAGTCATCAAGGATTCTCCTTGGGCTTCTCCTAGTCGTTTTTGGCTTCCTATGGCTGGCTTCAGACCAAGGATGGGTTCAGATTTCAAAGGGCTTGGTTTTGGCTGTTGGAGCCATGTTGCTTGGAGTCTGGCTGATAATTCGAGCGCTAGTCCGCTACTAGCGTTCGGAAGCCTCACCTGAAGCCCATATGCTCGAAGTATTTCCTGCAATCGCATTGCCCTCTGTGTTGCTTGTTTTGCGAATATGTTAACCGTTGCGGATGGGTTTTTGATGCTGTAGTTAGGTGTCGTTGAGAGTGCTTTCGCGAGAGTGCCTTCGGCCGTTCTGAGCGCTTCGCGGAGGGTTGTCTCTGTTTTCTTTGCGTGGTCTACGTACTTTGCTAGGGTCGGGTGGCGGCTTCTTCAATGTTGCCCCTGACCTGATGCTTCTGGCCGATGATGCGGACTAACCTTTCCGATTTGATAGGTCATCTCTTAAAGGGTCCATTATCACATGACACGACTCTCATAGCAGATCTTATAATGATCTGTGAAACCTTAAAGGATCATTCCTGAGATTTGGCAAGGTGAGATCTAGTTGTTAGATGAGATTATCCTGTACGTGCCAAATGTCCCAGGCCAATTGAAGATGGCTCTAAAGGCGCTGGCTGAGGGGCAAGTCAATCTTCTTGCGTTCAGTCTGGAGCAAGCAGGTCCGTATGGCATTGTAAGGTTGATCGCTGATGATCTTGAGAGGGCAGAAGAGCAGCTACGAAAGCACGCCTTTGGGCTCTTGAAGACCAAGGTTTTCGCAATAGCGATGCCACATAAGCCGGGTGCTTTGCAAGATGTGACGGAAGCTCTTGCTGCCGAAGGAATAAACATTGAGTATGGTTATGTGGCAATGCCTCGGAAGACAACTGAAGCGATCATCCTGCTAAAGATCAACAGAGAAGAAGAGGCAAGAGCACTCTTTAGAGAAAAGGGCATTCAGGACTTGGATGAGATACGGTAGGGGCAGGGTTTTCATGGTTCTCGTATCCAATGACGTGTTTCTATGTCATACGTCAGCGGATAAGAAGCGCTTCGTCGAGCCCTTGATAGCTGAACTGGATAAGAGGGGCATTACTTACTGGTACGACAAGGCGGAAATAAAGTGGGGGGATCGTATCTCCTCCAAGGTTGATGAGGGATTAAGGATCTCAAGGTACGTGCTCGTCTTTCTATCGGAGAATTTCATTGGACGAAATTGGCCTGAGGCCGAGTTGGCAAGCGCGTTGAGCAGAGAGAATGACAGGGGAGAGATTGTCGTACTACCCCTGGTCACAGGAGATAAGAGCATGATTTTCGAAAGATACCAATTGTTGCGAGGCAAGACATATCTCGAATGGAGCAGCGGCATTTCAGCTATTGTGGATGAACTCCAGTCACGTCTCCAACCATCTCATAACCTCAACAGTTCGACTATAAACATGTCAAGGAAGGCCACTGTAGAAGTGCCCGCTTCAAAGAAACAATTGCTGACCGAGCTGTTGAGATTGGGAGCGCTTCTAACCTATCTGCAAGACAGTCCAGACAGGCTAGCTTTTGCAACACAAATGCTAGACAGTCTTGTTGGCTTGCTGATGCGAGGGTACGGGTTAGCCAAGCTCGAGGGTGCTACTAGTGTGGACACTTTCTTGCGTGAAATCAAATCGGACGATAGACTCATTCTGAAGATAAGGGCGGACATGCAAAGTACCGGCGTCTCCCTCGATAGGCTTCAAGACATTGTGGCGGCAACGAAACGGGTCCTAGATCAAAGGCCAATCAACGAAATCTTCAGTGAAGAGGTTTGGGGCAACTTAACATCTCTGTATGGAATCATTCTGAACTTCCTCCAGGCCGGTGAAACAGGTGAAGTTGCCACCGTGATGCAAATGATTGCCCAAGGAGAGTCTCAGACCATGGAATTCAAGTCCTCTCTCCGATGGGATGTGAAGGAGCAGAGAATAAGCAGGGATCTTGCTAAGGCTGCAGCGAAAGAGGTTGCTGCCTTCATGAATAGCGCCGGAGGGACACTTCTGGTGGGAGTCAGAGATGATGGCGAAGTTCTCGGATTAGCAAAGGACATCGAGACTTTGAAGGGACAAAATGAGGATAGCCTCCAAAGATTCTTCGACGATATTGTAGGCGCCCATTGTGGCAAGGAATGTTATGAGTACATTGCCAGCACGAGTTTTGTGCACATGTACGACAAGACCGTTCTTGTAGTCAAGGTCCGTCGTAGCGAGGCGCCGATCTTCTTTGTGGACGGAGATAAGGTGGATCTTCTCGTCAGGATTTCGAGTACTACGAAGTCGTTTAATGTAAGAGAGGCAATCGATTACTACCGGTTGCATTGGCAGAAGCAAAAGTCACAGAATATCAATACGACCCAGCCTTGACGAACTCTAGACTGAATGAAGTTCTGCTTCCCCCAGATCCCTATGGTCCTTGAGGCGATTGATGCGACTGAACCAAAAACTCGATGGGTCAACCAGCCCCAAACGACTACGAACCAAAGCAACCTGACTCAAATGTGAACAAATCACATTTTACAATTCTCATCCTTGGTATGTTGCCTAAGGCGCAACTACATTGCTCTAAGTATTCTTATTCGTTCTTCTAGGGGAGGATGCGTAGCGAATAGTTCATCCAGAGGATTACTGTTTGGGTCAGAGATGAACAAGTGGGAAATTGATTCGCTTACATCCATGTTTCCTCTATTGTAATTCTTGATTTTCTCCAGCGCTGAGGCAAGACCATCAGGGTAGCGAGTAAGTTCAACTCCACTCGCGTCGGCGAGGAACTCGCGTCTTCGAGAGATGAATGCTTGTACAATGCGGCTTGCCACAGGAGCGAGAACCGCGAGTACGAGGCCAGCCAAGATCAGAATACCTATTCCACCTTCTCGCCTTCTCTCATCTCGCCTTGCTCGGACTCCTCCGTACCAATACATGCGGAGCAGCATGTGGCTCAATATTGCAGCCAAGCCGACGAGCACGGCGACAAGCGTCATGAATCTGATGTCGAGGTTCTTGATGTGTGAGACCTCGTGGCCCACGACTCCTTCCAGCTCTGTTCTGTCGAGGTGAGTCAGTGCGCCGGTCGTTACGGCGATTGAGGCGTGCTCTGGATCTTTGCCGACGGCGAAGGCGTTTATCTCATTGTCTTCGACAACGTAGACTTTGGGAGCTGGAATGCCGGCTGCGAGGCTTACCCCTTCAACCGCGTTCACGAGGTAGATATGCCTGTTCGAGTCTGCTGGCTCAGCGTGCGTTGCCCTGAGCACTATTTGATCGCCGTAGTTGTAGGAGACTTGCACTTGAACGAGCATGAGAAGGATCGCGAGGGCTGAGAGAACTATCGCAGCCTCCGGCAGCAAGATTCGGGCCATGACGTACACTAATGCAACGACCAAGGCGACAACGAAAATCGTGAGGAAAAGGGAGTCTCTCTTGTTTCTTGATATTTGATCATAGAAGCTGATTCGCTGCATCAGAACGTCACTTTCACGGCCGCCCTCTCCGCCTCAGGAATCTCCAAGTAAGGTCGCTGCTGGGTTCTACCCATCATTCCCGCGAACCACCGCCCTGGCAGAGTTGAAATCACATTATTGTACGCGAGCACAGAATCGTTGAAGAACTGTCTTGCATATGCGATCTTGCTCTCTATCCCGTCAAGCTGCTCCTGGAGAAGCTTGAAGTTCTCACTTGCTCGGAGAGCAGGATAGTTCTCCGCAAGCGCGAAGATCGTCTTGAGAGCGCCAGCCAAAGCGTTGCCAGCCTTCATTCTATCGTCAACGCTGCCAGCACCGAGCATCCGCTCCCTAGCTTGAGTCACCATCTCTATGGCTTTCTGCTCATGCTTCATGTATCCTTTGACGGCTTCAACCAGGTTAGGGACGAGGTCTGCCCGCTTCTTGAGTTGCACGTCTATCTGAGACCAAGCATTATCGATTCTGTTGGACAGTACAGTTATGCGATTGTAATAGCTGAATAGTACCGCCACCGCGATGACTACGAGGATCAATCCCACTAGCCAAATCCACAAGTCCATCAGGTCTATCACTTCCAAACTATCGATCAATCATGTCGATATTAAACCTTCTTCGGCCAGAGACAATCTTGCCGGTTCAGAAGAGCCCGAACGAACTTTGAACGAGCAAGTGCCATCGTTTCCAAGTGTCTATTTGTAATTGTTCAGTCTGAAAGTTTTTAATACGGGCTACTCTGCCTTTACCTTCGAGCTAGACAAAGCTGATGAAATGGAAGGAAGGTCTGAGTTCGAAGAGTGTTAAAGTCACTTTTTCTTCTCGTCTTTTCTCCGTTTTGTCGTTTGCTCTAGCGTAGGGAAAGGAGGAAGCGAAATGGAGTATGAAGATTCTTCCGAGAGAGGGCCCAGAAGGTTTGGTGGAGGACCTAGAAGAGGCAGCTTCAGACGGCAATCCAGCCCGGTTCCGGTGAAAGAGGGCGAGGAGTACGAGGTCACGGTTGAATCTGTTGGCCAAAGAGGAGACGGAATCGCGAAAATAGAAAACTTCATAATATTCGTTCCGGGAACCAAGACGGGTGATCACGTGAAGATCAAGATCACAGGAATCGGCGGAAGCTTCGCCACTGCCAGCGTCGTCACCCAGTAGAGAGGCGGGCTTAATGAAGATAATTGAACTCAAACCAGGAATGAAGCGTGTGGAGATCACAGCCAAAGTGATCGAGAAGTCTGATCCTAGAGAAGTCACAACTAGGTTCGGTGATACAAGCCGAGTTGCAACCGCCGTTGTTCAAGATGACAGCGGCACAATAAAGCTGTCACTTTGGAACGAGACCATTGACCAAGTCAACGTGAACGACATGGTGAAAATCGAGAACGGGTACGTCACAACCTTCAAGGGAGAGACTCAGCTGAACACCGGAAGATATGGCAAACTTAGTGTTGTAAGCTAAGCCTATCAAATGCTCACCCACCACGCTTCTACGTAGTCAGCTGAGCAGTTGGAACTCTCATGCACCAAACGCATTAGCCCCCAAATTCGGAAACACTGCTTCCACTTGCACTCAAAGAACATTCGCGGCAGACTTGCAACGACAGACGCCGCCTGCTTGATTAGTTCCCGCAAGTAGTAACACCACTCAGGCCGTAATATCAGGGCAGAGAGACCACTCAAATCGCAGCAGAAATGCAAGAAAAAGCAGGAGAAACTGTCTACTCTCAGGGTATTTGGCTATCAGGATATGTGGCCCCTAGCTCTTGGCAAGGAGGCAGATCTTCCTTGTATAAAACCGATCTAGACGACAACATTGATTAGAGTCCTGTCAGCTGTACAAAAGTACCTATGTCGTCATCTCAGCCGGATACATGCAGAACCGACATTGATTGCATGCTGAACGAGTCTATGACTAGCCGACCTAGCCGAAACAGAAACCGATTAGTATAAGGAGATGGATGTGGACAAGCATTCATCCAGCAAGCAGACGCTGCAACTCGCCATGCTTCCGGGACTATTAGTGTTTGCATCAATAGGAAGAAGGCGATTTTAATGACCGCCTACGATCTTGTCCTCATCAATCCCAGAACAGTGGGTAAAGAGTCCTATCCCCCTATCAGTCTGTTGTGCCTTGCAGCCTACGCTAGGAGAGAAGGCTACAGTGTGGCAATCATAGATGCTCAAGCAGAAATGCTCACAGATGAAGAGGTGGCCGCGAGGATCACACGCCATGAACCGATTCTTTGCGGAATGACGTTCATGACACCTCAAACAGAAATAGTCAGAAACTTAGTTGCAAAGTTGAAAGAACGCCTTCCGAAACTCAAGTTTGTTGCGGGAGGTATCCATGTTTCTGTCTTGCCAAGCGAGGCCAAATCACTTGGATTCGACTTCTGTGTCGTCGGAGAGGGCGAGGAAACACTTGTAGGACTGCTCTCGACAACAAAAACGGGATCGTCAACAGACCACATCGAAGGGTTATGGGTTGACGGGGTGTCGTTCAAACCAAGAAGGCTGATAGAGGATCTTGACAGTCTACCTCTACCCGCTTGGGATCTGGTACCCATAGACAAATACACCGTCAGCCAACCAGACTTACGGTATACCCTTGAAAGCGGGGTATGCCTCTCAATCTCAACCAGTCGAGGGTGCCTCTACAACTGTGCCTTCTGTGCCTCTCACGGAGTCTATGGCCGTAGCCACAGGACTCGAAGTCCGCGTCACATCGTGGATGAGATGGAGATGCTATGCAGAAAGTACGGTGTCACGAAGTTCTTCCTTGTAGATGAAAGTATCTTAGACAATGCGGAGCGAGCCGAAGCATTCGCTGAGGAAATCCTGAGGAGGGAACTGAAGGTGCTATTCGCGTCAAGTGCGAGAGTTAATGATCCGGGTGTCAATGTTGGTACGCTTGCGAAGTTGCGGAAGGCAGGCATGGTGAGAGTGGATTTCGGCGTGGAGAGCGGTTCACAAAGAATACTTAACGATATTCGCAAGGGTATCACCACCCAACAAATAGTTGATGCCCACAAGGTTGCGCATCAGGTAGGGTTGCGAACCACCAGCCTAATGATAGTCGGTCACCTCGAAGAGAGCTGGGAAGACGTTTTCGACAGCCTAGAACTAGTCGCGAGACTCGAAACAGACTACCCTGAGTTTGGCCCAATGACGCCATTCCCTGGCACAGAAGCCTACTCGAAAGCCTTCAAGGAAGGCTGGATAAGAGATTCAGACTGGAGCAAGTATCGCATTGGCGGTCCTTACAGAGTCATGCGAAACAGACATTTCCTTCACGAAGAAATATTCGAACTTTGCCTTCTGTCTCACGATGCAGCCTACTTGATGACTGAGTGGAAGCAGAGGGAACCGTCATCCTGGAGAGATTTCTACACACTACTTAGTCCAAAGCAGTATGCTGGCACGGCCTATGCTCCAGGGCTCAAGCCAATCGGAAGGCTGTGGGTTGCGAGATACATGCAGACAAGAAATAGAGCCCTCTTGCGGAAGCTGAATCTCAAGCAAATAAAAAGGGTGAAGAGGAGGAAACTACTTGAGAACCCTGATAATGTGAAGTTAGTGGAAGGTCTAAGAGAGCAACCGCACAGGTTTCTCACGGAACCGTACAGATTGCGTCGCGTCAAGTTGTTGTTTCCAATAGTTCTTGAGCGAATAGTGGAAGCGAACGATGTCCGTCGGACATTGTATGCTTCTCTGCTATGGTACCTGAAGCACAAGCAGCAGAGAATGAGTGTTCACTCATGAGAATTTGCCTGATAGTTTCAAGCGATGTTACCACAGATTCACGGGTTATGCGCCACGCGAGAACTCTAGGGCGCCGAGGTCATGACGTAATTGTTCTCGGGCCAAAATCAAAAGAAACTGTCTCCGAGGAAGAAACGGAGTATTTCAGGATTGTTCGCGTCGAATTGAGAGTCCGTGAGAGACTACAACGTTTTGCCAATGGCATCAAGAGTCGCCATGCTCGTATTAGGGAAACGATGCGCGGCCCTACCGCCATTGGTCCGGCTTCACCTGTCTCTTTGTTGCGACGCCTCTTTAGAAGATTCTCTGACATCGCAATTCTTGTTTCTCACCTTCTGGACATGAACATAACGATAGCCAAAGCATGCAGAGGCCTTGATGCAGATGTCTATACGAGCAACAATTTGGACGTACTTCTTGCTGGTGCGATTGCATCGAGTGGCGGAGAAAAGAAGTATTTGGTGTATGATGCTCACGAACTTTGGACTGATATGTCGGTTCAAATGCCTCTCAGAGCTTTCTTCTACAACCTTGAGAAGGCCCTGATCAGAAGAGCCGATGCCGTCATGACTGTCAACGAGTTCATTGCGTTGGAACTAGCACGGAGGTATCACATACGCACTCCAGAAGTTGTTCATAACTGCGCCGAACGATCCAAGATTCCACTCAATGCTAAACACAGCACGAAAGTCATAGCTTTGTATCATGGTGTATTCAGTTCAGACCGAGGGCTGGAAAACCTGATTGCATCATCTGAATACTTGGAAGAGGATGTACTTCTTTTAATGCGAGGATCTGGTGAGATTAAGACAAAGCTGAAGGGTCTGGCATCAAGTAGAGGAAACTGCCAGTTTGCCGACCCTGTTCCTCCGGACGAAGTAGTTCTAAGGGCTGCTGAGGCAGACGTAGGAATAGTTCCTTATCTCCCAACTAACTTGAACAACTATTTCTCTAGCCCGAACAAGCTTTTCGAATACATTCAAGCGGGCATCCCAGTAGTTGCTAGCAACCTGCCATTTCTCAGCAAGATTATACACGAAGAAGACATTGGTCTCACCTTCGATCCTTACGATCCGAGAGACATTGCATCAACTATAAACACGGTCACTAGAGAACATGAACTAAAGCGACTAAGGCAGAATGTTAGAAGAGCGGCGGAGAAGTGGTGTTGGGAAAGCGAGGAGAAAAAACTGCTACATATCTACGAGCGCCTCGGAGAATACTGATCTTCCGAGAAACTTCGAGCTGTTGACCCGTTGGAAGAGGTAGGATTATTCCAACTTCAGCTACTAGTTCGGCGAGGCTCCTGTTCAAAGAAAGCACATTCCATTGGCTTTTCGCTTGGTCAAGAGATGACAACATTCATCAAGATGCCTCCAGTTATTATGACATCGCCTATGTTGCAGTGCTCGCTGATGAGGGCAGAAGGGGAGCCTTGGTGACAGCCTGCGACCTTGTCCTCGTGAATCCAAGAATCGTACCTGAGGAGAAGTATCCTCCGATCAGCCTTCTGTTCCTCGCGGCATACGCTAGGGAAAAGGGATACAGTGTAGCGGTTGTTGATGCCAACGCAGAGATGCTTACGGACGAGGATGTTTCCGCGAGGATCGGGGACTGCGGTCCGATTCTATGTGGGATGACTTTTATGACGCCTCAGGTGGAAACGGTTAGAAGACTTGTTGCGAGGCTGAGAGAGGATCATCCAAGAGTCAAGTTCGTCGCTGGCGGGATCCACGTTTCGATCCTACCACAGGAGGCTAGACCGCTTGGATTCGATTTCTGCATTGTCGGAGAGGGTGAGGAGACACTCGTGCAGCTGCTCTCAGCAATAAGGACAGGATCCTCAACTGATGATATTGAAGGTCTGTGGACTGAGTGTTCGCAGTTTGAACCAAGAAGGCTGATAGAGAATCTTGACAGTCTACCCCTTCCCGCTTGGGATCTAGTGCCTGTAGACAGATACACTGTGAGTCAGCCGGACTCCCGGTACACCTTTGAGAGCGGCGTGTGCCTCTCAATCTCAACCAGTCGAGGATGTCTCTACAACTGTGCCTTCTGCGCCTCTCACGGAGTCTATGGACATAGCTATAGAACTCGAAGTCCCCGTCACATAGTCGACGAGATGGAGATGCTGTGCAGAAAGTATGGTGTCTCGAGTTTCTTCCTTGTTGATGAGAGCATTCTTGTCGACGCTGAGCGAGCCGAGGCATTTGCTGAAGAGATCCTGAGACGCAAGCTAGAGGTGACCTTCGCGTCAAATGCAAGAGTCAGTGATCCGGGCGTTAATGTTGGCACGCTCGCGAAGTTGCGGAAGGCAGGCATGGTGAGAG
>Ga0209725_1001568_pt1 | contig 12790 bp, 13 predicted proteins | sample I18A1metaG_FD_184145 | JGI IMG/M metagenome (GOLD analysis project Ga0209725, IMG submission 184145) | Lake sediment bacterial and archeal communities from Gulf of Boni, Indonesia to study Microbial Dark Matter (Phase II) - ​I18A1 metaG... | ecosystem: Environmental > Aquatic > Freshwater > Lake... | reverse complement strand
ATATTCCTACTGTTCAACGCCTCCTGAAGGTTTTCTCTCTTAAACCATTCCCACTTAGAAGTTGGAAAACGTCTCACATCGACTACAAGTTCTATACAGTACTTCTTCAGAATTTGTAGGAATTCCTCAGGAGTTCTGTTACTATGTCCGATAGAGAAAACTTTCAGGGTATGCTTCTTCATCAGACCACATACTAGATTCGAGGTTTCATAGCCACGCCTTTAGCGTCCACTTGATACCAGTACTGTTTAGTGGAGTACCGCATCTCTCTAAGCTTCTGGATCTGTAAAACAGATTTAGAATCATATTTCTCCTCAACTCTCCTTATCTCGATCACACCATCGACGATGTGCTCCAACGCTTTCACTGTTTCAGGCTTATGTGCGCCCTTATGCAGAACATAGATCAACGTATTTCCGTAATTCTTCTGAGCAGCCATTTGATGATGAATATAATTGAAGACTGCTCTCTCATCCTGTGAAGAAAGCAGCAAGGTTGAAAGCGAGTCAACAACTCCACGAAGATTACTCTTTGGTTTAACAGATGAAACGACCAAGCGAATAACATCATGAACCTCTTTTATGTTCCGAATATCGTGAATGACATGTTTGACATCCGATTGGAACTCACCCCAACCGAAAGCGTCTGTGAAGCCGTCTATCAGAAATAGCTTACCAAGGTTCACAAACCTCTGAACGTCAATAGCATAGGAAGCCAGCATCTTCATTATCATTCTAGGCGGATGCTCAGTGTTCAAGATGTAGCAGAACTCGTCGTTCCGGAGACCTTCTGCAACAAAATGTGCAACTAACGCGTCAGGTTTGGTGCCGGTATCTTCCTCAAGGAGTAGAACTGTTCCTCGAGGCAATCCGCCTCCCAATGCCTTGTCTAAGACTTTCAGACCGAACATAGCCAACTCCGATTGCGCCAAAAGAGAGCCCCTCCAAGTGCGTTAGCATATTTCAATAAGCTCAGGTCATCATTAGATGTAAGCATTTCTGAGGGTCGAACGGTTTGCCGACAATCGGAGAGTTCCAAGAATTAATGAAAAAGATGTACATGCACCGCGACATAAAGAGAGGCCCTGACCGAACAATGCTCTGGTTTGTTTCAGAGGTCGGAGAGTTCGTCGACGCCTTCGTTAAAAGTAATAGATCAAGCATAGAGGGTGAGGCAGCCGATGTTCTAGCGTGGCTCTGCAGCATATGCAATTTGCTAGAAGTAGATCTTGAACAAACAGCCACAAAGAAATATCAGAAGTGCCCCCTCTGTAAGAGTCTTCCATGCAGATGCACTCGTGAGCCATAGAGCGGGTTTGACGGCAGGGAGTTGACGGTTCTCATCCTCCATGTTTCTAGGTATGGCGATTACACCGCCGTTCTTGATGTCTCCGCCTTTAACCTTATTGTATACGTAGATGGTAAGAATTCCTAAGACTATTGAGATGACCGCTCCCGCAATAACTAATCCCATAGCCAATCTGAAGGCCTCAGAAATTACTCCCGAAATCCAAAGCTCCGCTCCCCATCTAATCCATATTTCAGGGATCTGTACGAACCTTCGTATCATAGTTCCCCAGAAGAGTAGAGCAAACGTTAGAGAGAGGAAAGGCAAAACTATCTTCAAGGCGCCTCCGACCATTATGAATGTACCTCCTATGTCTGAGTAATCCTTCTTTTCAGGTTTGGACCCTGCAGCAACCTGTGTGCCGCACTTAGGACAGGACTCGGCGCCTTCAGGAAGCTTCTTCCCACAATTCATATAGAAAGGCATACTGTCGCACACTTTGCGAGTTTCCTGACTTTTCTTTTGGACATCACTTCGCTCATTTATCCGCTTTCGCTTAATATTGATGATGCCCATTGCGCGGTGGAACTTATCCCTTCAGATGCGTTAAGTTTTTTAAGCCTAGGGAAATAGTACAACATACTTCTATTCTCTTGAGGAAGAGTTGGAAATGCCTCTAGTCGAAGTGAAACTAACCGTCGGAAGAACCGAAGAGCAAAAGGAGAAGATAATCGAGGGGATTACGAAGGTGTTAGTGGATGCCCTGAATGTGAAGCCTGAACAAGTAACTGTGCTTCTGTACGATATTCCGAGACTGCATTGGGGGCTTCAAGGGAAGCCGCTCACTAAGATTAAGATATAAGGGGGGATCTCAGTCGGCCGAGGATATCTTGAAGAAAATGTCTGAAGCCGTTCTGAAAGGCAAACACGCCGAGGCGAAAAGCCTCGCCGAGAAGGCTCTCGCCCAAGGGATCGATCCCATGGATGCCATAGACAAGGGCTTTGTACTAGGAATGAATGAGGTCGGGGACAAATTCTCGAAGTTCGAATACTTTGTGCCGGAACTCCTTCTAAGTGCCAGGGCGATGAAGGCAGGCCTCGACGTTCTGCTGCCAAAGGTGAAAGCCCGAAAAGCGGCAGCGGCCCGCAGAAAAGTATCGATCGGAACGGTCGAGGGAGACATCCACGACATCGGGAAGACCATAGTGAAAACTATGCTGGAGACCTCAGGACTTGAAGTGATAGATTTGGGCGTTGACGTTCCAACCGAGAAGTTCATCGAATCCATCAAGAAAGAGAAAACCGATGTCCTCGCTATGTCGTGCCTATTAACGTCTACAATGCCCGCCATGGAGGGCGTGATCCAGAAGCTGAGAGAGGAAGGACTCAGGGACAAGGTGAAGATAATAGTGGGAGGGGCGCCTATAACGGAGATGTTCGCAAAGAAAATCGGAGCCGACGCTTTCGGCGACAATGCTAAAGAAGCCGTCGATGTAGTGCAACACTTGATTCGGGGCAGCTGATCCACATAATGAGGAGGAGAGTGATATGAATGGGAGAGAAAGAGTCACCGCGGCTCTGAACTTCGAGAAACCTGACCGCGTACCCGTGTACCCGCTAATCCATTTTGCGTCAGCACGAGTTATAGGTATGAAAATTAGGGACTTCGCAATGAACGGCAAGAAGATGGCCAAAGCCTTGATAGCTGCTTATCGAGAATATGGCTACGACGGTGTACACCCTGGCGTGGACGTGAGCATCGAGGGAGAGGCTGTTGGAAGCAAGCTTCGTCAGCCCGAGGACGCTACAGCCTTCCTGATAGACCCCGTGCTAAAGAACCCGGATGACCTTGACAAGTTGAAGGTCCCTGACCCGCTGAAAGACGGGAGGATGCCGGTGGTCGTCGAGGCCACTAAGATATGCTCCAAGGAGATCGGGAGGGAGGCCTTCATCTCAGCTTGGGTCATGGGTCCCTTGAACTGTGCGAGCCAGATCCGGGGGGTGGAGCAATTGATGCTGGATACGGCTGACAGACCTGAGTTCGTCAATAGGCTACTACGATTCTGCGTGGAAGTGATAACCGAATATGGCAACGCTCTAATCGACTCTGGGGCCTCTATGGTGAACATGGGCGAAGCCCTCTGCTCGCCGAATTTCATCTCGCCGAACATGTACAAAAAAATGATCGTTCCACATCAAAAAGAACTGGTTAAAAACCTGATGAAACATGATGCCGAGTACACACTGCTTCATATCTGCGGAGACATTCACCCGATTATGGAGGATACTATCGCCACCGGGGCTAAGCTGATAGACATCGACTGGCAAGTGGACATTGAAAGGATGATTAAGCAGATAGACAGGAAGATCGCGGCGCGGGGCAACCTGAACCCGGCTGGCAACCTTCTCCTTGGTACCCCTGAAGACGTTATGAAGGAGGCTGAGAAGGTTATAAAGGACGCAAAAGGATGGGAAGGACTAATACTAGGATCTGGTTGCGACGTTGCTAGGGACACTCCCCCAGACAACTTGAAAGCTCTAGTTAAGGCTTCTATGAAATACAGCTAGGCAGATCCTTTTTTTGCTGACCAATCTTATCCGATCTCCTCCGCAATAACGCTTGAACGATCGCCATAGGTGTTCTGACAGTGTTCGAATTCAGATCAGAGCAAGTAGAGTTGGATATCCACGGCGAAGTTTGGGGGAAAGCCCTGGAGAAACCCCACTGTGCTCATAGGCACGATCTTTTATGAAGGACACGATATAGTCACGGACTGGCGGAAGGGCATCTTTGACGAAGAGAATGCCAAGAAGAAGTTGGAAAAACTGAAATCGCTCCATGAAGAACCTGGAAATCCAGTCGTCCTCGACATCTTCGGCGGTACACCGGAATCGCTCATAAGATACGTTGACTTTGTGGCGGAGAACCTGGATTTCCCTTTTCTCATGGACAGCGCAGACCCAAAGACACTAATGGCGACAACCAAGTATGTGGTTGAGACTGGACTGGCTGATCGCGCTGTCTATAACTCACTGAACTACAAGACCAGCCAAAAAGAGATCGAATTCCTGCAAGAAATCAGGCCGAACGCGGTGATAGTTTCCGCTACAAATATAGTGAACCCAACAGCTGAAGGCAGAGTCGAAGCCGTAGTGGGAAAGGATGAGGAGCTAGGGCTTCTGAAGCTGGCTAGAAGAATAGGTTTTACAAAGATCTTGATAGATGTCTCTATGATTGACGCCCCTGATGTTGGGCCTGCTTCTGAGGCCATCTATCGATTGAAAGACCTCACTGGCTTGCCTACAGACGTAGGCTCCACCAACTTCATAGAACTCTGGATGAGGGGCAAGAGGTTGGATAAGAGGCTGCGCCAGATTTGCAGAGCAGGAGGCATCCTTTTCCCAGTTCCCCTCGGCGCGGATTTCATCCTTTTCGGACCGGTCGAATGGGCTGAAGATATCTTCAACCTCTGCAGCCTGTACAACGCGTTCATGGGTTATGCTGCTAGGCTCAGAGGGGTCAACCTCCCCCCTGGGCATCCTCTCACCAAGGTCATGGCTTAAGCGGAACCGCCGCCAGCCTTCCGCGACATAACAACTTTTAATATATTAATGTCCTATTCCTACAGCAAGAGGTCATCAAAACGACACGGAGGTATTTGCTATGGGAGTCAGTATTAGGTGGCTTGGTCACGCGTCCTTTCAGGTAGTAACGGACAGCGGAAGACACATCTACCTTGATCCTTGGATCAAAGACAATCCAGTTTGCCCCATTAAACTTGAGGATATAGATAAAGCTGACATAGTCTGTGCGACTCACGGTCATCCTGATCATTTTGGAGATTCAATAGAGATCGTGAAAAAGGTTGGCGGAGTCTTAATCTGCTCTCCGGAATTAAGCGTGATTGCCGAAAAGAAGGGAATACCATATGATGGAAATAACTCTTACCCGTTGAATATTGGGGGCTCGGTAAAGATTAAAGACATTGAGGTGATAATGACCAACGCTGTTCATACAGCTGATACTTGGGAAGGTGGCGGACTAGTTACTGGATCTGGCGCTTCTGGATATGTAATAGTATCCGACGACGGCGTCTCGATTTATTTCGCTGGAGATACCGCCTTATTTGGGGATATGAAATTAATTGGGCAAATATATGCTTCTCACATCGCGATACTTCCAGTTGGAGGAAAATATAATATGGGGGTAAGAGAGGCTGCTTTTGCAGCCTCTTTCATAAGTCCTCATATAGTAATTCCTATGCATTATGGAACCTATCCTACCCAGAAAGCTGATATAAATGAGCTTGTTAATTATACGAAGATTCTGGCCCCTAGGACTAAGATTGTTAGTTTGAATGTCGGAGAAGAATACAAATATTCAATTTAGATCGATCGAACGTTCGCATTAAGGGATCGCGATCGCGCGAGCCCATTTCAGAATTATATGCTTCCGTCTCAATTTCACAAACTGCAAGGTGAGCGACAAAAAATGAGTGCAGTCTTGGAGGCAGAATCCATTACTAAAGACTTTCCCGCAGTTAGGGCGTTAGATAATGTAAGTTTTCTTCTGGAGAAAGGTGAAATTTGCGGCGTAGTGGGTGAAAATGGAGCAGGAAAATCAACCTTATTAAATATTTTTTTGGGCATCTTTCCCCCTACAAAGGGAGAAGTTAGAATAAGAGGAGAGAAAGCAGATATCAAAAGTCCTGCACAAGCCAGAGAAAAATACGGAATTGATGGTGTTTTTCAAGCTCCTATTTCTATTCCGACGCTCAACGTAGCAGAAAATCTCTTTCTTGGCAAAGAAAGTATGTTCTATAAAAGAGGGCTCATAGACTTCGGAGAGTTGCATGATCAAGCGAGAAGAGTCCTAAATGGGTTGAACTTGGACATAGATGTTACGTTACCTGCTGGGACGTTAACTGCCGCTGAGTTGAAACTCGTCGAGTTTGCTAAAGCTCTAAATCACAATCCAGAAATAATCGTCTTAGATGAGGTCACTGCGCCTCTTGAAAGGGAAGCCATAACAAGATTATTTGAGATTCTGAAGAATTTAAGAAAGGAAGGAAAGACAGTTATTTTTGTATCCCACCGACTGAAAGAGGTCTTGGAAATATCAGATAGATGCTTGGTTCTTAGAGATGGGAAATTAGCGGGCAGAGTAAGAACCGAGGATGTGGAAGAAGAAGATCTTGTGGAATTGATGACCGGTCAGAGGAGGGGGCTAAGTTTCCCGGAGAGGGATTTAGGTAAAAGGCGGGAAGAAAAAGAAGAATCACTCCTATCTGTAAGAGGCCTCAGCGTAGTTAAACCAACAGTTCTTAAGAATATCAACATAGAGCTGAGAAGGGGGGAGATAATCGCATTAGCAGGTTTAAGAGGTCAGGGACAAAGTGAGTTGCTCAAATGTATATTTGGGCTCGTCCCAAACTACGATGGGAAGATCTATTTGCATGGTAAGAAAGTGGAGATAAAAAAACCCGTAGACGCTATAAGGCATGGTATAGTACGGATATCTGATGATAAAGAAAGAGAAGAACTCTGTTTGACCCTATCTGTTCTGAGAAATATGAGCTTAGCGAAAGTGAGTAGGCAATCGAAATGGCTCATAAACCCAAAGGAAGAAAGGAAGAATGCTGAGACCTTCGTCTCGATGTTTCGCATCGAAACACCTTCACTGGATCAACAGCTCTTGAATCTGAGCGGAGGAAACAGACAAAAAGTCGTCTTGTCAAAATGGCTACAAGTAAAACCAGAGGTTTTGTTGGCGGACCAACCAACAGTGGGACTGGATGTGGGCACGAAAATCGAGGTTTACAGAATTTTAAGAGATCTCGCAAAAGGGGGGTTGTCTATCCTCACAGTTTTGACCGAGATGGAGGAGGTGTTGAATCTACCTGACAGAATTCTAGTGATGCGTGAAGGAGGAATAGTGAGAGAGCTTACAGCTGAAGGGTTGAAAGAAGATGAACTTTTACGGTCTTACTTCGAAGAGGAATAGTGCAAGTAAGAGTAGAGTGGGAAAGAGACGAGCCACCTCGGGACAGCGGCCTACGGAAATGTTGAAAAACTGGTACGTATGGATAATTCTCGGGTTGTTCTGGGCATTTTGTATTACTTTTACGAAAGAATTTCAAAGTATCTACACCTATAGAAGTATCCTTCTACTTGCTGTTCCCATAGTTTTCGCCGCTCTCGGCGAGACCGTCGTTATCATTTCTGGAGGATTTGATCTGTCCGTGGGTGTGGTAGTATCCGCTGCAACGGCAATAGCTTCGGTAACCATGGGGATAAATCCTGTATTAGGAATGGTACTAGTTCTGGTCTTTGGATTGGCAGTAGGAGCAATAAATGGCTTAGGAGTTGTGAAAGCCAAAATAGACTCATTTATAATGACTTTAGGCACTATGTTTGCAGTCAACGGTCTAGCTTTAGTCATCAGGCCCACACCTGGCGGCTATATTGACCCGGCTTTCTCCAGGCTTATGCTATACACCGTTTACGATTTCCCTATAACAACCTTCATCTTGTTTCTTGCGATCGGCGTTACTGGAGTGCTACTACTGCAAAGGAAGAATTTTGGTCGTGAAGTTTTTGCCGTGGGCGGCGATAAGGAAAAGGCTAGAAGGACGGGCATCAACGTGGATCGGATCGAATTTCTGGCTTACGTGATCAGTGGAGTTTCTTCCGCGATAGGCGGGCTCATACTCGCAGGACAGATCAATACTGGAGACGCTGAAATAGGCCTTCCCTACCTCTTTAACGCTTTTGTGGCAGTTGTTCTAGGAGGAACGCTAGCTGGAGTCGGAGGCTTCCTGCAGGTAATTCCAGCGGTCTTACTTATGGCCTCGATCCGTAGTCTAATAAGGTTCTTAGAAATGAGCACTTGGTATGATTTTGTAGTTAAGGGAGCGTTCTTGATAGCCGTGGTTGCAATTCAGCAAAGGATAGCAAAGAGAGGGTCGTAGACGTGAGCAAAACGGTTAAAAGGCTTTCGGCAGAGACAAAACAAACACTGCTAATCCTTATTGTATTTCTAGCTTTGTTCGTGACGGCTAGAATACTGCAGCCGAAATTTTGGACTATTGAACACCTAACTTTTTGGCTTTGGGATCTTTCCTTGCTGGGCATTCTTGCAATAGCTCAGACCATAGTTATCCTATCTGGAGGGATTGATCTGAGCACAGGCGCAATATACTTCTTCGCTTCTGGTATTTGTGGCGCATTGACAGCCGTAACAGGAGACTTCTCGCTTCCATTTGTCGCGGCGCTTCTGCTTGGCGTGCTATTGGGCGCTATCAACGGAATAGGTGTGGCAAAATGGAAAGTACCCCCTATTATTATGACTTTGGGAATGCTGATATTCCTGTCAGGTCTAGCTTTCATTGTAATCGGGCCTGCGCCTAAGGGCGGGGCTCACCCTATGCTCATCGGATTAAGCAAGGGCAGCACATACGCGTGGATTGGTGTAGGAGTTCTGTTCATCCTCATCTCAGAGAGAACAACTTTCGGTTGGTCAGTTCGTTCCATTGGCAGCAATCCTACAGCTAGTCACGTGTCGGGAATAAATGTGGAGAGAGTAACGATACAGGTATATATGATTTCTGGGCTTCTATCCGCGTTAGCAGGGCTTTTTTATCTAGGTTGGGCTAGGACTCCATACATAGCTTTCACAGTATCGGCGATGGGAGTAGATGCCACGATCAGATCTGTCGCTGCAGTCCTTATCGGAGGAACATTATTTATAGGAGGACTCGGCGGATTCGAGAGAACAATTTTTGGGACACTAATAACAGGAACTTTATTTGCGCTTATTAGAATGTTTGGACTTGGTCAAGAAGCAATACTGATTACCGAAGGTGTGGTTCTTCTAGGTATTGTGTACGTGTATCTGAGAATCTACCATAGGTAATAGGGTATCAGTCTTTATAATAAAGAAAAAAGAAAGAGGGGAAAGAGGTTACTAGGTTCCTATTCAAATCCCAGTGCTGCGAACAAATCTTTTAACATTTTTCTGCCTTTTTCATCGTATAGGAATGTTGTGTCCATGTCAACTAATCGGGGCATGTCTTCGTCAGCTAGTGCTTTACATTCTTCCGGACCCCAGATTCTACATTCGAACGGATAGTTCTTCTGAACAGGAATGCCTTCAAGTACGTTGCATAATACCTTGACGGCTTCCCTGCCTTCCCAGACATTTCCGCCAGCAGCAACGTAGCGCAGACCCTTCTTCTTTGTAGCTAGCAGTACACCATTTGTAGGGTCTCCTGTTAGTACCATCTTAGCAACTTCATAACCTGCCTCCTCCAGAGCATCGTAGATTCCAAGAGTCATCTGACCAGAGTCGCTTAAGATTCCGTCGATTTCCTTGGGCAGGGCGGGTATCAGTTCTCTCATAGCTTTTTTCGATTCAGTATAGTCCCAAAGACCAACTCCTGTTCCAACCGTCTTTATGTCAGGGTATTCGTTTAACGCAAAATCGAATCCAGTCTGGTTCATCTCCTCCCAAGAGGCGCCCTTCATGCCCCAGAATCTGATTATGTTGCCTTTTCCGCCCATCAGCTCACACATTCCTTTCGCAAGTTTCCAACCCCGGTCTTCTAGACTAGGAACAGTAGCACTCACATAATACGTACTATCAATTGGATCAGTAGTTGACACTAATGGAATTCCCGCGTCCCATGCTTCCTTATATACCCCTGCTAAAGCTGTTGCAGAGGCGCAATCTATGACAATTCCGTCCACCCGCTTGGATATAAAATCCCTTATACCAGCTATCTGATCACTGGCGTCGTTGTTGTGATGAATCCAAATTACCTTCTCGATTTTAGGGTTGTTCTTTGCCCATTCCAGCACCTCTGCTTGATAAATTGCCTTCCAGTTGTTTCCCATGAATGGGACACTGAACCCGATTACCCACGGGGGCTTCGTTATATATTTCCTTGTATCAACGAAGTATTTTGGCAACCACGGAGCTTTCCATCTGTATGGAGGCAGATCCACCGGCGGAAACGCTACACCAGGTGTTGGTGTAGGTGTTGGTGTAGGTGTTGGTGTGGGTGTTGGTGTAACTACGGGCGTCGGCTTCGTCGCCTCGTAGATTCCGTATCCTGCTGCTGCAACAACCGCGACAGCGATTATTCCGCCAGCGTACTTCACATAACCGCGTCTAGTTACCTTCGCTTTCTTTTCTTCACTCAAAACGTATCACCTTATTTTTTCCAAGACTAGGTCTCCCTTTGGCCATATTTATATCTTGTGCGCCATATGTCATCCTCCAATAGCTAAATTAACGCAAGCAGCTTTGATGACTAGGCTTAGGAGAAAACATAGTTGGGCGAATGGGTGCCGAGAAAGCTGTTGCGCGTCAATCTCTCTTCATCGAAAATCAAACCAGAGACGATTCCGACTCAAATCTACAAGGATTTTCTTGGAGGCAAAGGCTTCTCCGCACAATTAATCTTCAAGGAGCTCAAAGCTCATACAGATCCGCTGAGCGAGATGAATAAACTTGTGTTCATGACTGGCCCTCTCACTGGGACTGTGGCTCCAGCTGCCTGCAAATTCTCAGTGGCTACAAGAAGCCCTTTGACTGGAGCTTGGCTTGATGCGCATTGCGGAGGGTTCTGGGGTCCTGAGCTAAGATTTGCTGGATATGAAGGCATCATAATTGAAGGTCGAGCTTTGAAGCCGATATACCTGCATATTGAAGATGGCCAAGCGGAGATCCGTGATGCTTCTGATCTTTGGGGAAAGAGTACTTTCGAAACAATGGAGGTCTTGAGGAATCGACATAAGACGGACAGAACTGTCAGGGTTGCGTCTATAGGTCAATATGGCGAAAAGCTCGGATTGCTAGCAAGCATTATTGCTGATGTTAGAGCTGTCGGAAGAGGCGGCTCCGGCGCTGTGATGGGCTCGAAGAATTTGAAAGCTATCTCTGTCGTTGGACATGCAAAAGTAGAGGTTGATCACCCAGATGAATTTCGTGAAGCATGTAACGTCGCCACCCAGAAGATTAGGGAGAATGAAGTTACAAGCGTTAGCCTACCGAATTACGGAACAGCAAACATTGCGCTGGCAGTAAATGAGGCTGGAGGCTGGCCTACAAGAAACTTCCAGTCAGGATACTTCAATGAAGCGGATGAAGTAAGTGGCGAAGCCTTTAGTGAAGATCTTTGGGATGGAGGTCGCGCTTGGAAGCCTTGCTTCGGTTGCACCATTAGATGCTCACACGTCAGCAAACTCACGAGCGGGAAATATGCTAGGATTGTGGACGAAGGCCCTGAGTACGAGACGATTTGGGCTTTCGGCCCTCAATGTGGAATCTCAAATAGAGAAGCTATAGCTGCGGCTGATTACTACAGCGACTACTACGGAATTGACACGATATCTTTAGGCAATACTGTTGGTTTCCTCATGGAGTGTTATGAGAAAGGCCTCATCACAAGCGAAGAGTCGAATGGCGTAGAATTAAGATTTGGAAACGACGATGCTTTACTCGATGCTGTGCATGCTGCTGGACATTTGGAAGGAGAATTAGGCAAACTGGCGGGGAATGGTGTAAAGAGAGCGTCAGAACATATTGGGAAAGGGTCCGAGAAATTCGCCATGCATGTCAAAGGCTTAGAGATCCCAGCCTACGACCCCCGATCAGCTCAAGGAATTGCCCTTAGTTACATGTTGGCGGATAGAGGAGCATGCCATCTTCGGCCATGGACATACGGAGCAGAATGGCTGGGAACAGAGCCTAGAATAGACCCGTTCACTATTGAGGATAAGCCTGCTGTCGTTAAAGCGAAGACTGAAGCAGCAGCAATAATCGATAGCGTCGGCATCTGTATGTTTGCGACATTCGCAATATCGGTTGAAGAAGACCTACTGAATCTGACGAATGCAGCAACGGGGTTTGAGTTTTCAAGAGAGGAGTTCATGCTGATCGGAGAACGTATTAACAATCTAACTCGTTCATTCAATGTTAGAGAGGGGTTCACAAGCAAAGATGATAAACTCCCATGGAGAGTAGTTAACGAGCCGGCTCCCAAAGGGGGATGTAAAGGTATGACTGCGAAGGCTCAAGAGATGTTGCAACGCTACTATAGAATCTCAGGCTGGACAGCGGACGGAATACCCAAAAGAGGGAAGTTGAAACAACTCGGACTGAGCTTAGTAGTTGACGAGTTATATCCAAGAGAAAGAGAGTGAGAGAACTTGGTCTATACACCTGAAGGGATCTTCTCTGCGATGCCAACTCCATTCAAGAAGGATGAATCGCTGGATCTAGACGCTATACGAAGCTTAATTCAGTTCTACATGAAGGCAGGGTTGAACGGAGTTCTGGTCTTAGGAACCTCTGGAGAACTTGCAATGCTCACGGACCGAGAAGTGGAGCAGGTGGTTGATGCCGCCGTGGATGAAGCGGATGGAAAGACTAGAGTAATAGTAGGAACAGGCGCGCCATCCACAAAGAAGACCATACAGTTCACTGAATACGCAAAGG
>Ga0209725_1001567_pt1 | contig 12792 bp, 15 predicted proteins | sample I18A1metaG_FD_184145 | JGI IMG/M metagenome (GOLD analysis project Ga0209725, IMG submission 184145) | Lake sediment bacterial and archeal communities from Gulf of Boni, Indonesia to study Microbial Dark Matter (Phase II) - ​I18A1 metaG... | ecosystem: Environmental > Aquatic > Freshwater > Lake... | reverse complement strand
GGAGACGGACAAGGGCACTTGAAAGCCTGTGGCCCTCACGGGCCGCGAGGGTTCAAATCCCTCCCCCGGCGCCATACTTCTAGTTCAAATCCCTTCCATTTTTCATACAGGAACATGATGGACCCTCAGTCCGACAGAGCAGACATTCACAACCGCAAGCATAGGTTCGAGTTAGCCTTGCGAAACCTTACGCAAGACACCGTCATCTGCCAAGAGAACAAGGCACGTATCCAGAAGTTCGTCACATTCTGTCGTGCTAACAATCTCAGCTTGGAAAGGCAGCTGATCTATCTTCAGAAGCTCACGCTTCTAGCCAGACTCTACACGGCTCCGTTCGAGAAAGCCACCAAGGACTCGATCGTTGATTTGATGGACCGAGTCAAGAAACGTGGACTAGCGGAGTGGACCTACCATACGTATTGCGTAGTCCTCAAACGCTTCTACAAATGGCTCAGAGGAACAGACGATTACCCGCCTGAGGTCAAGTGGCTTAAAGCTTCCGTTAGAAACAAGACGACAGTCACAGCGGATAAGTTGCTCAACGAACACGAGATCCTCAAGCTGGCTGAGAGAGCGGAGAACCATAGAGATAGGGCCTTTGTGCTTGTTTTGTATGAGAGCGGTTGCCGAATCGGAGAAATCCTTGGGCTGAGAATCAGAGACATCGCGTCCGATGAGTATGGAGCCCTGTTGAGCGTAACTGGAAAGACAGGCACTCGTAGAATCCGCATAGTAGCCTCATGCTCTGAGTTGATGGCTTGGATCAATGTCCATCCTCATTCGAAGGATCGAGACGCCCCGGTATGGATAGGAGTAGGTGCAGTAGGAAGAAACGAGCCTCTAAGCTACTACGCTGCTAGAAAGCTGCTGCAAAGACTAGCGAAGAGAGCAGGCATCAAGAAAGCTGTGAATCCTCACATATTCAGGCACTCACGTGCAACCGACCTACTCAGGAGGGACTACAGCCTAAGCAAGCTACCTGCTCTAATGGGTTGGACTCCAGGTACCAAGATGCTGAATATTTACTCTCACTTGAACGGTGAGGATGCTGATGAAGAAGTTCTGCGCCTACACGGCCTTGCAGCCAAGGCGAAGGATGCTCCAAACTTGACAGTTCGGATATGTCCAAGATGTCAAGAGAAAGTGTCGAGCGCTTCAAAGTTTTGCCAGCGGTGTGGTAGCCCAATGAACCCGCATGAGTGGATCCTTGAAGAGAAACGTGAAGCCGCTGACAAGTTGCTGAATATTCTGCTTGACGACCCTGAAGTGCGTGGCCTAATAGCCAAGAAGCTCAGCGAACTAGACAAAGAACGATTCCGTAGCTCTGTTGAAAGACTGATAGAAAGGCTGCCCTAGATACTTGACGCTGAACTGAGAAGAAGGCCGCTAGATGCTTCTCGCCGGAGCGACAGTTGAATGCCGGTCCCGCTTGTGTCTATGAGCAAGGAAAAGCAAGCCAACGAATGCCGTAATCGCGATCATGATTATGGGGACTCCGTAGCCAGCCACCGTCAAGTGCACGTCGGTCAACGCGTAGTAGGACACGAATGTCTTCGTGGTGGTTATCATGGCCAGTGTTGGAGATGTTATGGTGGCGACGGGCACCTCGACATTGGGCTTGACGGTTTCGTACTCCACTTCAGCTTTCTCAAGCACGGCCTTCACCATCGCAGACACAAACTCTAGGACCATTACGTATTGAGTTTGGGTGGCGCCAAGCCAACCATAGAACGGGGGTAGGTTCTTGAATATGAAAGGTTCGTCGAAACCCACCACAAATATCCTGCCTCTTGTGATTGTCACATTCATCCGGTTTCGCACTCGCAGCGTGAGCTCCATCAACACCATACGAGGTAACACGTTGGGCACCTCTCCCACACGGCCCCACTCAGGTTCAATACGTATGTAAGGGCCATCCATCTCCGACTGAGTTAGTGTTACAGTTACGAGCCTAGATGTCGTTACAAAGGCCGTTGACAGAACATAGAAAGTGTCGGTGCGAGTCTCGGTTGCAGTCACTATCGATGAAGTGGTGCGGTATGATGTTGTCTGAAAGATTGCCCTAGTAACCTCTGGCTGTGTCATTTCGGCTAAGCCAATCACAATAGAAGCGGCAAGTAGACAAAGAACGAGAAGACCCCGCTTTTCCTTCATGGAGGGCTGCTTTCTTGTTAACCACAGGAAGATCGTAGGGCAGGTGGCCTCATGTGCTGTAAGTTCAACAGGAGACTTGTATTCTTCTGCTACAGTAAGGATAGGTGGCACGAAAGCACCTGTTAGAGATATCAAGAAGAACCTATTAAAACACTTCACATGCGAGAAAGTGCTTTGCCTCGTTCAGGACTCAAAGTTCTTCTGCGCTTAGCTTCTTCTTCCACAAGCTTCTTCAAGACTTGAAGCCAACGAGGAGTCTTTTCCAACTCACTCTTCAAATCCAGGCAACCCTCCAGTCGAGCCAGATCTTCCGCGACTCATCCATCCAATTGGAAAAATCGTTGCTGAGACGGTAGAACCCAGACTCTCTCCGAATCATTCCTGCGCCTTTCAGCCTTTGCAGGCAGCTGGAATAGTTGCTCTGGGTTACGCTGTACTTCTTCATGAGTCGCTTCCACTCCGAAGCTGGGATCTCTCGTCTCTGCTTTAGGTCCTTGAGTAGGCGTTCAGCTAGATCCACGAGGCCTAGGTTACGCCAGAAGATGCATCGAAGAAGGCCTCGGAGGCCCTCTGACCTCAGCCAAGGCTCCTGTCGTGGCTTTATGGCATATCTGGTTTGGGCAGGCATCGGTTAGACCTCAAGTCTCAATAGAAAAATACTCCAAATCGATGAATGCGAGAGCGCATTGCCTAGTCAACCTCTGGTTCTCCCTTTTCCATAAAGGCTTAATCTGGGATAGGAGATCAACTATCGGGGGTCCTGCCTGTGCTCTTACTGACTAGGCGAGCCTTGGCACTGCTGATACTTCTGGCACTTGCGTCACATTCAGTTCGCGGGGAATCCGTGGAATTGCTTGTGAATGGTTCGTTTACGAATGGTGTCCAAGGGTGGAAAGTCTGGGGAATAGTCTATCCGGGAGTTGGCGCTGAACTTTACGCTAGATCTAGGATACCGGCCGGAATAGCTCAGACTGTAGAGATACCCGATTTCTCGTCAGACATGTCACTTTCATACAGGGTCACAACTGTATTTCACAGCTTTGCTGGCTTTCCATTCCTCGACATATCAGTAACCGCATACAAGTTTGACGAGACAACGGTTCTCCTCTACTCCAAGAAGTACTACTCCGATTCCACGTCCGTCACGAAGTCATACGATGTCACCGTGGACCTTAAAGAGAAACTGTCTCAAGGGAGAGAGTCATTGAAGCGAATCAAAGTGATGCTTGAGGCCAGTTTTGAAGACACTCATGTGCTCATGCAGAGTACGGTTTACGTTCATCGTGTGAGTTTGCTTATGGTAAGATCTCCGCCGCCGGTGATTACGACAACTCAAAACATAACGATAACTTCGACAGAAGCTATGACTGTCACACAAACGATCGTGCAACGCGCTCCGGTTATGCCAATTGAACTTGCCTCCGTGCTCATGCTAGTTACTGTTTTGGCTGCGGGAACAGTCGTCGGCGTAGCCACCTACATCTACTCAAAGAGGAGAGTGGCAAAACGATGACCAAAAGAGGAAGCGCTCGACAGCATCTGCTTTCTCTTTTGGTTTCAATCATTCTCCTTCAATTCGCAGTTCAAGCAGTTGGCGCAGTAGCTGATCGCTCACTCTATGTCACAGTGGATAAGCCTCTATACACTCTTGGAGAGACTGTCAAGATCAAAGTTGACATAAACAAGGAAGGCTGCAAAGAGCATGACCACATATTGGACATCTATGTCTATGACTCACAGAACCTTTTGATATTCCAGATCAGATGTGAAAGGCCGGATGGGTTCGGCATTCTGCCTACGGATTTTCCAGTCACGGTAGCATGCACACCTCCGAAAACAGATGGCTATACAGTCAAGCTCTACGTCATGCACATGTTTCCGGGGGGTGGCCACCGGCAGTCCTACTTGGAAGACACAATTACTTTCAGGGTCACACCTTATGTGGCCACAAGTCAGACGACAATGCTTACAACAACAGCTTCTCTCGTCACCATAACTAGGACCGTAGTGACGACCACTACTACCAGCGCGACAGTCAGTATAACAACAGAAGAAAGAGAGATGGTCAAGGTTGACTGGGTAGCGGTCCTGATGTTGTTGACAGCGGTGGCTGTGGCTTTCTCAATCTTTGCAGCATTCGAGATAGGCAAAAGGAGAGGAAAAGAGTCTCGTGAGTTGCATAGATTGCCCTTTCCTCCGAAGGGTCGGCAAATTGTCCGTGCCTATAAGGCTTGAACCCTTCGTAGAGTTGTGGGCTACTTGAAAACACGTTTTTCCAAGAATTCTTGAGTAAGACCTCTGCTCTAATTGAGCCTGTTCTAGTCAAGTAGGGATGATGTCTGAGCCGGGAACTTTCAGAAGTAGATCTGTTAGAGTTCAACTGGAATTAAGCATCGCGAAACGCTTCGTGGCTTGTGTGTTATGTGGTCTTCTTGCCTACCCATGTCTCAAAACTTCGGATGCTCTTCGGGGGGAGATCAGTGCGGACAGTGACGGGGAGTCTGAGTCTCTTCCATAAGGTCTTGGTGAGAGTTTCGAATCCTGGAGGGTAGATCTGTGTCTTGAAAACCCAGCAGAAGCCTCCCTTTGTCTGAATCAAGTTGAGATATGGTTGCATCCACCGTCCTGCGAACACTGGCGTCAGGCTAAGGTATTGGCAAAGTTCGATCTTCGTTTCGATTTCCTCTCGTTCAGGCGTTGAAAGAGTGTTCTTGACCTCCACGCCTATGTTTAGTCGTTGAGACCTGTGTTCGGCTATGAAGTCTAGATTCTGGTTGGTCTTCTCCCATTTCCTTCCTTTGTATTCGTTAGTGTGGCTGCCCTTGATGTTGAATCCTTGAGCTCGAAGTTCTGCTTTGACTAGTCCCTCCAAATGCTTGCCAAGAGCGTCGGCAACACTTGGACGTGAATATCTGTCAATGAGTTTAGCCGTGTTCCTGATGCGCGTGTCCATTTGCGTGCCACTGAACTTCGAGTGAAAGATGAAGCTCACTCTGTCGGCGTACTTGGTCGGGGTCACTTGTTGCTTCAGAGTTCGCTGCCGAATGAGTTGCATTGTGGCGTTGTACACGATCCACGGGAAGAAGTCGCCTTCAAGGGTTATTTGAAGTTGGCCGATGTAGTGGGTTCTCTTGCGTGGTCTTCCATACTTGTCCTCGAAGAGTGATCTAACTAATGGCATGGCTTTGATGATCTGTGGATCGAGGGTTGACATGGGACGCATTGCAGAAATCCTTGATGTTGTGTTTTCTGCAAGTGAGGGTAGCGTATGCTTATATTCGGTATATAAGGGAAGAACCGCTTTTTCGTACCCCTATTGAATACAAGATACTCTGGTGGAAAGAAAAAAGAGGGGAGTTTGTGAGGCTCACTATGAGGGCAGGATTTCATTGAATGCTTCGGCGAGAACTGCGTCTGCCGTCCTATCCATCTGCTGTATCTTGCGAATCAGGTAGGTGCGCAGCCTTGCCGGTGGGCCCTTGTACTCTTCAACTAGCTTCTTGAACTTCTTCACGGCTGTGATGACCATGATCTGATCCCTTGTAACTTGGCCTGTAGTCATGTGGATTCACCTCCGAATCGGTCTTCTCTAGCAGTCCTCCTTCAAGCGGTATGCTTCTACTATGGATTTCCCGCTGGTCCAGCCGCCACCGCCACCCAAGTCATGCGCCAAACAGTCAACTAGCTTGCTGATCTCGTTCTCCCAGAACTCCTCCGGCTTAGCCTTCACGAACTGCATGAAAGCTTTGAGGAAGTCGGCCTGCCGCCTAGGCACTTTGGTCCTCACGACAACCTCAACCAACGGACCCTTCTCTTTCGACTTCTGTCCCAAATACCTCCCTCCTTGATTTTCATCAACTACTCTTCTTCTCGCTGCTTGGCCTGTTCTTCGATCGGTTCAAGCCATCTGGAAGACTCGTACGCAAATCGTCGGCCAAGTAGACCTGAACTTGTTGAGTGACTTCCCCTAAGGCCCGTATGAGGCGCTTCGAGTTGTTCCGATGTCTGTTCGCCAGAAGAAGCGCTATCCCCAAACCTTCCAGAACACCAAGTCCCTCATAATGTGTACCCAAATCCAATCACCTCTTATCATTCCTCCTATCTATCAGAGAAATCGCAGGCAGAACGCTTGCGGCTTCCTCTGCACCTATTTTAGGATCATAAGTCATATATAATGGTTGCTCCCAATATAGGAGCGATCCCAGACATGTTCACACGTCTCCTAACGAACTTGGAAAGGAAGAGGATCAGGGCATACATTAAGGCTGACGGAGAAAGAGCATCCAGCATCCGCCAGTTGGTCGCACGATGCAACAAGCACCTACCACAAATCAAAGTTGATTTGGAACTCTTGGAGCGGTTGATGAGGACCTACGAGCAGGCCAAGAAACGCTGACTTGTTATCAGATTCTGTGAGAGCCATCAGCCTTTACGAACTGTTCGTAGAGGCTTGTTTTCATGTCAAAAGGGTAGGTATTCGCCTCTCTCTTCTCATGTCTCGACGCTTGAAGGGCCTCGTTTCTTGAAGGTTGCGAATACAGGTGTAGCGAGAGAGCGCGGATGATGTCCAAGTTAGCCTTCGTGAGCAGAGGCACGACACGACGGTATCTCCGTTTGTCGTTGTTCAAGTTTGCCTCCCGCGCTAGCAGAACCACCAAGAGGTTCTCAACGATCTTCCCATGCTGAATCGTCAAAAGGGGAAGATAACCCAGCTGCGCTAGATCCTTGGACATTTTCCTATAGAACTTGTTGATGGCTCTCCCCAAGTCATCGCCGATGATGTGGCTGAAGCGGCTTTCCTGGTTCGGGGAAACCGGTGTATACTTCAACCCGCATTTCTCCAAGAGTTTGCTGGCGTATTCTTGGGCTGTGTGGACTGCTTGCTCACCAGCTTTCTTGCCGTCATTGCCGAGAATCTTCCTAAGTTCAAGATATCGAAGCCCAAGGTTCTCAGATCCAAGATTGCCAACATGGTTTCTCGCCATTAAACTGAGCATGCCCCGCCTGTCCATGTCAGTTCCCAGAGCGCCGTCGAAGTGCAAGCTGTTTGTAGCGCTGTGTGTCTCCTGCTCGTAGCCGTCGTTGCCTCGATCCGGCAGAAGTTCCTCTCGGAGAACGAGGCCGCAACCCTTGCAGACAAGTTCGCCTACATCCATGTCTTCTAAGAAGGAGTAGCTATTGCATTCAGGGCAGACTCGGTTGACTAGAGTTGCGTTCTGACTCATGCATCAGGTCCTGGGACCTGAGAAGAAGTGGGGGATGAGTTGGCACTTAAGGTTTTTCCGTCGGTATTCGACATCAACCCTTCGTGCACATCAACCTACGCTAAATATTAGCACAGGCTGAAGTCAAAGTCAGCCTTCACTAATTATTAGTAGAGGCTGGGCGTCTCCGTCTATGCTTGGCACACCGGACCACAGCCACCAAGTTGCCGTAAGGCATGGCATGGTGTCTCACGCAGCCGCATGAAGCCATGTCTATCCTTCCTCTAGGGCTTTCTCAGCTTTCCGAAGTAACTTGTCTGCAACTGTGATCACGGAGCATCCTGGGAACTGATCGACCAAGCTTTCGAAAGGTGAACTGCGTTTCCAGTCGAATGTTTGAAAATATAGGTCTAGCAGCTGTTTGAGGAATCCGAGTTCCGTCTCGGTCAAGTTGAGTGTCTTCTCTGAAGAGTTGGGGTCTGGGCCTTTGGTAGCCGTGTAGACGATACCTGCGTTCATGCACACCTGTTGTCTTCCGATCCGACAACTAGGCTTGACGGTCTTGCGATCTGGGAGAGTCTCTTCATGGTAGAACTGGCATGGGCGGCAGAGTTCAGCCAGCATCTCAAGCGGTGTCAGTTTCACCTTGAGGCTCATTTCGATTCGCGTTCCATGGCTCTTTCGAAGGCCCATCTCGCAGCGTTTGAGAGATCCCTAGCGTGTTGCTCGTCAATGTTGCCGTGCAGGAGAATGGCGATCAGTTGTCCGTTTTGGGTTTGCAGAGTGTAACTGAACTCTGGATGCTTCTGCTTCTTTGCTTCGAGGACTCGGGCGATCAAGAAGCTGCGGATGGCTGGGTCCTCTGCGTTGATTGGTTTTTCGGGAACGATGCTTGCTTGGGTGCCATCGACATGGATGTTCATCATGCCAAGAGCTCGGTTGTTCGATCCGATCAACGGATATTGCTTGATGTCACTTTGAGTCAAGGGATCCTTTGTGATTGGTACTTTCAGGGGTTCACATTCTTGCGGTGGGACTGTAGTTTGAACCGGCGTTATCGGCTGTGGTTGCGGTTGCGTTGGTTTCTGGCCGTGTCTTTGAAGCCACTCATCGATGAGGACTGCATACCATTTCGCAGGGATCAACTTGGCGAAGCCGTTTCGTTCAGCCTTGTTCAGCGCCAGCGTGTATGCGAAAGGCTTGTTCTTCTCAGCAGTTGATGCTCCAAGAACATCTATCTGATTTTCATGATCTCGAATTCTGACCAGTGCCCGTATCTCGCTATCAGTCTCTTCAGTGCGAACCTCAAGGATCTCGACTCGTCCTCTTCTTCTGATGGCTTCCTTCACTCCGCCGTAACTGAGGTTTGTGACTCGTCTGCCTTGAATCTCAATGTCGTAGACCAATTCCTCAAGGAGCTCTCCACGCATCTCCGCTAAGATCTGGTTCTCGTCTCTTCGCTCCATTGTCTGAAAGACTTCGACAGGCAGCTGCCTCTCTTCTTGGAGCGGCTTCTGAACTTCTTCCGTCAAGTCTATTCTTCACCTCCGAGAAGGCCCGAGCTGACGGGCTTGCGTCGAAAGCCTTATCAGAAGTTTGCGACTCCCAAGAAGGTCAGGAGCCTTGGTTGTTCGAGACATTTTCCATTACCTCTTGATTTGGACTGCTCGCCTTTGCCGAGGCGAGAGTGTCTCGCGGCCGAGGCTCCACTGCGAGCCCTGAACCGCTTGACTTTGATAGGGCAGACGGGACCAACGGTGCGTTGAACTCTGAACTCACTGATTCTTCATGGACTCGCTTGACGAGGGCGTAGTACTCTGGATCGATCTTTCTTTGACGTTGCTTGAAGTGAACCTTTGACCAAGGAATGAAGCTGTGACAGCGGACGCAGACCACGCCTTTTCCACTCTTGTGCTCGAATGAAGCTGACGGTTTGCCTTGGCAGCGTTCGCTTGGACAGAGCAACGCCATTTCCACGCTTTCCAGTTGCTTGGCCTTCTCCCCCCCTATCGCGAAAGCGATTAGAGCGTCGACAAGCTTCGGCGTCTGCAACTTGATGTGAGTCCTGTTCTGTTTGGCATTGTGAAGAACCATCAATCCCAACTCGGCAATCTCATCCAACTTACCGAAGCTCGGATCCGAGTCGCTTGAACCGTCGTAACCCAACCTTTTTATTCTCTTGACGACTTGCTCACGCAACCGATGCTTCGCCGGGTCTGGGTCTCTTGCGCTGATATGAGGTCGGAGATTCCATTCTTCCTTGCGCAGTTCATAGAAGTCTTTGCTAGGGTTATTTTTCTTCACGACTTGTCTGATCACTGATCTCGGTGTTCCTGCTCCCAATCCTCCACCGAAAGAGGATCGCATAGTTGGTTGGTAGTGGTCAATTTCTTGGCCCAAGTCTCTGGCGTTGACTTTCGGAACAGTTTTCGGAACATGTAGTTCATTCACCTGTCGCCCCCGTTCCAGAATCTGTTCCAAGAATCTTTGGGTGCCAAATCTTCGGATCGTACGCCATACGGTCTGATGGCTGTACTTGCCTTGGAGCTCTCTCGCAATCCTCCGCGATGACCAATGTATCGAATGCCAGTATACGATGGTTTCGATGTCACGGTCTTCGACTTTGAGCGGCCTTCCAAGCATGGCTACAGGCCTCCCTTCCCAAACTGGCGGATGAACTCGACAAGCTCCATTGAGGGCTCAAACCATTCGCCATGCAGTCGAAGTTTGCGGAATCTTTCATGGATTGCAGCTTCCACTTTCTCATCGCCACGCAATGCACCGAGAATTTGCAGGGGAATCGGAGATCCGTTTTGAAGTTGCTTCAAACGCTGCTTGAGTTCGGTTGCCAAGCCGATCTTTATGGGTCCACCTAAGCGGCTTTGGACGAAGTACACGACTTTCTTGTGCTCTACTGCATGGTCATATTCGGAGTGTCCGTCGAACACTAGGCCGCAATCCACGCAGACGATTTCTCCGTTTTCAGGGTCAAGCCAAGGCTTGTGGTAGCAGTGCCTCTCCCCGTTCAGTTCATCCGTCTGATTCTGGAGAAGAATCGGTTCAGCAAGCTCCGGCGTGATAGTGGGTTGTCTAGTCATCTAGCCTCTCACCAATCGGATCTTATTGGGCTTCGACAGATGCGACTCGATGTCACCGTCATGTTCAAGGTGCGCTAGAACATTGGCTCCGAACTTCTCCGTCGCAGCTAGCCGGTCGCCATAGTGGTCAGCGTCCACATTCTCTTTTCCTCGAAGCCATGCCTTTGCGGCCTCTAGTTTCGCCGGTAGATCCAATTGGCCGTTGTTCTCTCCGTTAGGCAACTCAATCTGTAGCCTTGCCACGAGGTCCTTCACTTGGTCGACAGATAGCCAGTACTCATACCCCGTTCCAACTCTTCGCTTCTGCTTGAAGCCGAGCGTTCGAAGACGCCGCCCGATCCACATAGTATTCAACCAAGTCTGGGCCTCGTCAAAGTGAGATGCTAAGGAATCCCGCAGTTGCTTAACGGAGAACCAGCCGTCCGATTGCACTTCGACCGCAAGCGTCTGTAGCAAGATGTATTCTGCGGTCTCTGTGATGTTCTCAACTCGGCGTTCCTTTGCATGGTTCACCGCGAAACGCACCATACAGTGGTACAGACTCCCCGGACAGTCAGTGCAACCTAGAGGACACGGATTTAGTGAAGGTAGTGAACCTTCTGAATGTTGTGAACCTCGGTTTGATAAGGCACTGGCGTCGAAGAAAGCCGCAAGAGTCAGTATAGGAACCCAAAGTTCAGCTTCCCTACCGCAAATCTCAGTGGGAGTTGGGTTGGGAGACACGTACTCCCCATCTAAGCGGGGTTCACTACCTGCACTAGCTTCACTAGGTTCACTGGACCGGTCGAAGCGTTCCAAGAGTTCCTCGTAGAGTTCGCGGACGGTTGCCCAGTCCTGGAGGTACAATCGATACAATTCGTCTCGAAGTGCTGCCCAAGTGGGGTCTCTGCTTTCAGGCGTTATTTGGCGATTCATAACAGCACGGTTCTTCGACTTCCGCATGAAGGTTAGAACGCAACGATCTTCCAAAACGTCGCTGTCTAGCCCAGTTATGTTTGCGAATGACTTGGGGCCATAGATCTGAAAGTCTTCTGGTACGATCTTCTCCCTTGTGGTCTTTTCGCAGCGGTAGACCGTCGCGCCTTTCTTGTAACCACTAAGCAACAGGTTTCTGTAGGCAAGTTGCCGTTTCGGGTCGGAGAGATTCTCCTGCTCATCGAACTCCCAGAGTGCTGAAGCATTTTGGCAGGTGCGGTACATGGAGGCTTCACTCGTGTTTCCACTCAGGTACGCGTTGAAACCCACTCGCTCCGTGAACACCAGAACCTTCGTTTTGCCCGATGCCTTGATGCCGCCTATGTAATGATACGGGTAACTGTCGAAAAGTTGGTGGAAATAGGATCCTATGTTCCATAGAGTGCGGTACACTAGGTCCTCCGGTGTTGGGTACTCAATGTAGTGGTGCCCAGTTTCGATTTGGTGCTGGAAAACCTCAACAGGGTCGATTGGGCTGTTACTGGCTTGGAACTCTTTGATGTGCTTTGGCTTCCACCGTGTTGAGAGGCTCCCAGCAATCGGCTTGAATTTGAGGACCAACCCCTCTTTAGCCAAGGCGCTGTCATTGGCTAGTAAAAGCTGTTTGTCGCTTGTAATGAGCCAGAAAGACCGGCGGAACCTCACGGTATTCGTTTTGGAGTCTTTGACTTTGCTTTGGAGTGAAACTCCGACGTAGGCCCGTTCTATGCCGTCGCGGCCCCTGAAAGTCCCGGTTCCAGGGGCAATCTCCTGAATTGCATCGTCTAGATCGGGTTCAATGTCGAAGCCCTCAACCTGAACAGTGTGGACGCCAGCCTCTTCGCTCAAAGCAGTTCTTCCTCCAAGAATCGCTCCAAATCCCGTCTATCGGCCCGGTTTCGTCGTTCAATCTCGGCTCGAACTGAGAAGGGGTAGAACTCATAGCATGCCGTGTCGCTAGGCAGAACCAAGTCCGGGGGGTGGCCGCACTTTGGGGTGTGGAAGTAAACGCACTGACAGCATTGATTTTTATTCTGAGCCAATGCGGGTTAGCTCCGCTGCCTGCGTGGTTCCGGGAGCTGCGAGGCGGGACCTACAACGGCTCCCGACAAAATCAATTCTCAAGAATCATGCCTCAACCAACTTCTTGCTACATTCTGAAGAAAGAACGCCGATCCTCTCTAGATGGACGGTGATGATATGGCGAAGGTACTCCGACTTTTGTTGTCCGGCAGCCTCAGCTAATTCCTCTATGAGCCAGCGAATTTCTGGCTCTACGCGTGTAATTAGCATCCTATTCTTGGACATTGTACTCGCCGTGTATTCGCGCGAACTAACTAGTATGTAAAGTGTAAAGTTTATAAACACCTCAGATAATATTC
>Ga0209725_1001565_pt1 | contig 12800 bp, 10 predicted proteins | sample I18A1metaG_FD_184145 | JGI IMG/M metagenome (GOLD analysis project Ga0209725, IMG submission 184145) | Lake sediment bacterial and archeal communities from Gulf of Boni, Indonesia to study Microbial Dark Matter (Phase II) - ​I18A1 metaG... | ecosystem: Environmental > Aquatic > Freshwater > Lake... | reverse complement strand
CGGTAAGACATGGCCCTACCTATTCTTTCTAGAAGACGTTAGGGAAATTGACCTTCCTCTATCGAAACTTAACGAGTTGGCTGGATACAGCATGAAGGCTGTAGTTGGATTCATGAAAGTACGCGAGGAGAAAGCGCTTAGAGTCATCGAGTATCTGCCAAAGGCCTATGTTAAACCTTCCGTTGAGCCGACGCCCAAACCTCCATTATCGATTCAACATGATCAGATGATTGATGCCATCTACGCCCTTGACGAGTTAATCGGGTACAAACCTGAGAAGAAGTGGAGACATGAAAGATACGAGTTTGACGTTGTATGGCATAAACCGCCTAGAATTGGACCTAAGTACGTGTTTGAAGTACACCTGAAGGGAAGTCTAGAGGCAGCCTTGTTAAGGCTTAAGCATGCTCATGACCTATGGGAGTCCCAGATATTCCTGATCTCAACTGAAGATCAGCTTAAAGAAGCTCAAACCAAGTTTCTAGGCGAACTTCACGAAATTAGGGACAAAGTAACTCTTCTAGATGTTAAGAGCGCCGAAGAGTTCTACGATTTCAAAGGCAAATACGAGTGGCTTGAAAGAAAGTTCGGGCTTAGACCTACGTAATCAATAAAGCAGAAACATGAGCAAGAGAGATCAAAACGACGAGTGGATTCAAGGTGACGAATCTGGTTGGGTATATGCGATAGTTGCGGTGCTGAAGTGAGTGATGACGAACTGTATAGGTGCGGTGAGTGTGGAAAGGCCTACTGCGAGAAATGCTCTGTAGCCGATGGAACGATCAAGACGCTCGGTGTATGCTCAGACTGCGAATGATCTTGGTAAAACTTCTGTTTGAGTTCTATAGCACTAGTCTCTCGCCATCGCGTCTTCTCCCAGTATTCGAAGTAGACGAGAATCAGGTGGCTTCATTTAGGTCTTCTTTTTGCTCCCTGTCTCCCTCTTTTTCATAATCAGGTATTCTTCTGACTCGTAACCACATTTACTGCACTTGGAAAAAGGTCCGAGAAACGACCCACATCTGGGGCAAAAAGTGATGTGCCTGCCTCTAGACTTTGGAGTGCCTCTTTCAGCTCTACCGTACACCGCCTCCGCATATTTCTTGTTCAGTTCCTTTGATCTAACTAGGCTCATTTTCTGTGTCGAAATCGAGTATGGCCTCATAGAATCTAAAGCTTGTGGAGGAAACGACGATATACTGTTCAGCTGGTTTCGGAAGATCACGGTAGGCGTATGCCTCCTGTTTCCGAAGAACCTTTACGCATCCTTGGTCAGATGACGTACAGGACAGAGCCTTGCTGCCCCACCTCACGATTACTCATGATGTTTTCCAATAATCAAAAGATTTGTCCATGATTTTGGGTTTCTCAGCTTCGGCAAACTCATGATAAGTGGTTTGCGTCAGCATGGAAGAGCTTGTTTCGATGTTTTAAGCGCAGTTAGGTTTGTGTGCACAGTCCGTACACAGGGTCCATAGGTGGTCATATGTCCATCTTCCCCCCTCAGCCTCTAGCATGCGCGAGTATACTTCAAGTTGGGTTTCCATATAGGTGCGTCCACAAAGGCGACATCGCCTGCCATCCCTCATAATAACGCAGTATCGTAACCTAGAGGATTTGCCCTCCAAAAGCCAGGGAGTACCTAGATAGTCATGTGGGAATTCTCTCTTTCCCTCATTACATTCATCACAAAGCAACCAAAGGTTATCAGTAGAAGTGGCTCCTCCGTATATAACAGGTATTTTATGATCGACCTCGCCAGAGCCTTTACCTAGCCTTCCTCCACAAACTTGGCAACGATCATCGTCACGTGAGCGGATGTATTCACGTACATGTCTTGGAATAGTTCCCTTTCTCCACCTATTTTCGTTAAGCTCCTTCCCAAGTACCAAGTCATTTGTACTAGGTTTACGTAGCACCTTTTGAATGAAATTCCTTATCTTATGCCGCCCTCTAAGAAAAAAAGCTTGGTTTGTAATTAAGGCCACCCTCCTACGATACTCAAGCTCTCTTAGTTTACTTTCAAGAAAAACCGTGAAGCTCGTACCCAGCTTATTGCAAAGATCCCTCAATTTTTCCTCCAAGTACCTTTCACGGTCACGATCCGCACTCTTCATAAATCCTAACCAGCTCATTGGTCAACCATTGTATTCCACGCCAAGTGAAACCTACATCACGCCAAGGGATGTACTGCAATTCCCTCTCTCTGGAATGTATGGCCGCCTCCAAGTTCTTGATATCAGGTCCACTCCATCCAGTCTCACGTGCTCTAGTAATCAAATCTCGTAACTTGCGAATGCCATCTCGAATACGCCCTTCTAATGTTTCCCAATCTCTCCTCGTCCAGTAGCATTCGTCCTTTATTTTCGAAAGTTCCTGTTTAACATACTTCTTTAAAGCTTCCATCGAGCCGTACACCTGGTCTCTTCTATCAATTACGTAAGCAAGAAATTGAAGCATAGAACGAAGACCAGTAGAATGCATTAGTTTACTTTCCTTTGATGAAAGGCCCCAAGCATCTGCAAAGACCTCTTTGACCGCTCCAAAACACGCCTCCAAACACTTTGAAGCTTGATCTACATCAATACGATCTCTCACAACGCAGTATTCGAGGAATAGCTTGTGGTCTATTCGATCTCTCTTCTCCTTTACCCTTCCTATATATTCCCCTTCTAAACAGAGGAGTACAGAATCAACAAGGCTTGAAAAATGGACAACTCGATTGCCATCCCGACGTGCTTCTGATGAAGTAATTTCGTAAAAAGGGGATTCGTAGCCCTCATCTAGCCTACTCACTATTCTTGCGGCGCATTCTTTCCTGCGCAAAGCTTCGGGCAATAGCTCTCTTAATGATACCCATAGCTCTTTAATCAAAGAGGGAGACATTGTGCGCTTAGTGTTCGCAACAAGAAACATTTTCTGACAGAATTTCATATCGTGTTCCCCAAGTGCAATCACAGGAACTATTACATGTTTCCCTGACCTCCTTACGGCCTCAAGGCGTTGCTGGCCATCTATGAGAATGAACGGCTTTTCATGGGCAACGTAAGATGGTGACCATAAGAAATGTAAGGTCACTAGATTTTCGCGTTCCTCATCTGGCGTGACATCTACAATAGGTCGTATTGCTACCAAAACAGAATCAGGTATAATTGGATTGCGATCAGTCGTGATATATTCGACAAGCTTCTTCTCTACGAATGTTTTCAAATATCTCCGTTGAATGCCAACCAGCTCGCCCGATATTCTTCTGGCTGGAATTATTTGGACGAGCTGAGATAACTCGTGCGCATCCATAGAAAATACGTAGGCGTCTATTAGGGGCCCCTCAGCAATGCCTATTTGCAAATAAATTGCAGATATGAACTTTGGAATGGGCATTGGGGGTAAAGTTATCATTTCTTTCTGGGTTACTTCGTCTCTTAAGCGTCTTACTCTTCCATCTGTAACTAGGTTCTCGACAACGCGATTAAAGGCTAATTGTTTTCTCCTACTACGGCCGCAAATATATTTCCGAAGATCATCTGATGAGGTAGCTTTGACTTCTTCAAGACGACGAAGAATCTGCTCCCTCAACTCATCCTCTTGGGACAAAGCGTCCATTCCACCGTCTTATCTTAGTGATCTGGTTTTTAAAAAGTGTGATTGTTTAAACCTCACATTTATTCCCGACGAACTTCTTGAGTTGCAATGGAGGTGGATGGACAAGTTGGGATAACTGTGAGTAGAACTCACTGACACGAGCTCTTCAGAATAAAGGAATTCCAGTTGATTTATCATTGCATGCTACAGCGTGTAGATGTAACCAGTATCAAATAAGGAGCATCATTCAACGTAGGCCCACCGGATTACTGTCACCATCTCATCTTCTGTTACGACTTTCCCATAGATGGCCGATAGAACATAAGGGATCGCTTCAACTCTTAAGCAGTCTGGACTCTCGCCTTCCAGGTCTGCGTCCTTGAGAGACCTTATTGGTGCCGAAAATGAGTCCAAAACCTTGATCTGTCCTAGCACAGACGCTTTCCTCGGCGTCCAGCCACACGTTAATGTGAGCAATTTTTCTTTGGGGTATCTTGAGGTCTGTTCGCCTAGCCGAATAGTCTTGGTCTTCCGCCTTTCCCTTAAGAGTTTCTCATAGTACGGATAGAAGTTCAAGCTAGCAGTCAAGTCTATGCTCAAACGTCCCACCGTTGCCTCTTAGGCTATTTACAAAATAGCTGAGAAGTAATATAATTTGTACTTCTCCTATTTCAATATCTACTCTAGTCTAGAGGAACCTGGCATCTATACTTCACGAGATCCTTTGGGGAGTAGTATTCTTGTAAGATTTTGTCGTACCATACCTTGAAGGCAGCCTTTTCATCATATTTGGGCAGGGGCCTCCCCTCCTTTTCAGCTTCTCTCAGATTAATCTTTGTAGGAGTATATTCGATGATTCTTAGCATGTTGGTCCTCAGCGGCAAGTTCTTGTGAATCTTCCACAACTCTTGGAAGCATTCCTCAAGTCGTTCTCTTATCACAGATTCTTCAGTAGAGATTATCGGAAGAAGATAGACATAGAAGTCGGCACCAATCTCGTTTACAAGATAATCCAGCACCTCGAATTGTACCTTGAAATACTCAGGAAGTGCCTTGGTCAGTACGGAGAAGTACTCTTTGCCCGTCTCTCTGTTGCCAACGGCCTTCAAGCATCCTACGAACCCGACATTCCTTTGCCTCGCCACGACCTTAAGTTCATCCTCCACATTTTTCAGATATTTCTTACTCGATAGATTTGTGTCGACCCAAAGATAGGTGGATCTTGACATCTTTCGACGATTGATTTCGCTGTTCAGATCTGTAATCAGCTCCGGAACTATCGTCGTGACTTCTCCTCCGCTAAGTCGAATAACATTTACTGCTGAGATCATTCTCTTGGAATAGTCATGTCTGGCTTCGATAAAGTTGTCTACAATCTGAGCAGCAGAGAAGAAAGACCCCCTTCCCAGACCGGGGTTGTTTAGCTCTCTAGGTACGAAGCAAAAGCTGCATTCATAGCAACAACCGTCAACTTGTACTGTGAACGCATGGTTATAGTCTCTTGGATCACCCCCCAGTCTGAAAGCCGCGACATATCCTGGATTCTGGAACTCAAGCTTCTGTCTCCCGAACTCATCCAAACCAAGAAATTTCGGCGAAAGTACTTCTTCTAAGGAGGCTTGAAGCCATCTGAGCGCCCAATCAGAGCCTTCTCGCATATTTATGTAGTCTCTGACTCGAAAACAGTCTTTGAAGATCGGGGTATCTCTTTCTTGTTCTGTGCCAGATATCCTTGCGAAAAGAAACTTTCTGTCCTTAGTTTCGTCTTTCATCATAAGCTTTCTGTAGTCTGCAGCCTTGGATTCAGGATTAATTAGTTCCATAGAAACCGGTGTTTCCATAGAGGTCAACCCGCTTTAGATATGCGCAAACATCTGAACTATGATTCCTTTGTACCACCCATGACCAGCGACACCATATAAGTCAAAACTACAAGAGCAACGGTTGATGTAAAAGCTCCCGCCAACTCCGGAGATAGAGTGAGTAAGGTTTTGAAAGTGGGATACGCTTTCATCGATTGCGTTAGCTGACCATACAAGTACGCGAGTGCGGCAAGTACTGCAAGAACTAATCTGGGTCCTCTCTGACGGATAAACTCCCGAGCGCGAACTTTCAGCGGCGCCCTCATTAAATTAAAGTAGAGCTCCACTGCAGGTGCTCTCTTGAAAGTTGGATCTTCGGGCTTTATGGCGACTGAATTCGGATATGACCCAGGGGGAACCGCTATGGTGCGAAATTTGATTGAATATGGCTGCGCGTACCCTGATATCTCAAGACTAGTCTGTCCTTCTGCCCAGTTCGGATATTGTACTTGAAGCTCTAAGTAGCCAAGACCTTCTCTTTCAGAGTGTCTCGGTAGCATCGAAAAGAGTTCAATCCTGTACCTCGAATTCTCTGTCAACTGATAGGTGCAAGAGGCGGCATCCAGGTCATCTTTTTTGAGCGCACAGAGGTCCACAGCTTTTTCGTCGGGTTCGCGTTTAACCCCAGTCACGTGAAAGAACCCCGCTCTTTGTAGTCCCTGAACTTCGACGAGTACTTTGATTGAGTTTTGCCAAGCAGAAAGCGACCTATTGATATCTTCAGGAGGGATCACAGTCAGGTTTCGAAGTTTGTCATAAGCGATGAAGCTATGCTCATTAGGGGGCAAAAGTTGATGTGATTTCTGGAGCTCGGCGAGATACGCGGCATAATCCGGGCAGACTACGAACCCTCCTATTTCAACGAGTAGCGCTAGTTGTTGTCCAAGTTGCCTTGAATGCACAATCGTGAGCTCTCTTAGGGGGTATGCTCCCTTTATGCTTGCCGGTTCTTTAACCGTGTCAACACATACTAGAATTGCTTTCTTGCCTTCCAGCTTTTCGCATTGTTCAAAGATCTCAGGCGGAACCCATATCGACCGATATGTTGTGAGTTTGAAACGCACACCGGAGGGCAGACCGATAACCGTTAGAAGAGCCTGAGCATAAGGATCGCTTACCGGAGATTTGAAGAGGAGGACCCTTTCTTCCGCCGACAAAATTGGCACCGGCTAAGAATCTTATGACTAGAATATACTCGTTCAGGCTAATAAAAGGCCTAAGACGGCTGAAACTATTCCATCTTCTTGTTGCCGCAGGCTTAAGCTGGAAAAGTCCTTGATTTTCTCTGTTTCCATTCCCAGTAGGCTTTTCTTTCGCTGGGGCTGAGCTCTGTGTAAGGGAAGGGTTCAGCACGCTTGAATTCTGGGCATGTGCTCGTAAGCAAGTCTTACTTCCAGTGGCGAATGCAGAACAGGGCGCCTGGATAAGGGTCGTTTACAGTCTGAAGGTACTCGCAGTCAGCACACCATCCATGCATGAGAAACTAAGTCCCGACAGAAACTTCATTCCTCGGGGGCTTGAATGAGACTGATAGCTGAAAGTGTTGGGGCATTTCAGCAGAAACACTAACTAGGGGCTTCTAAAGTAAATTTGAATGGTGTCTCGTTATGAGCAGATGGGAAAAACGGCCGACCTGTCCCGAATGCGGGGCCCCGCTTTCTCTTGCGGCGCAAAAGGATAAGAAGACCGGACAAATAATGGTGAGTTTCTGGTGCGAGGGTCCGGGTGATGACGCGTTTATCTTCGATATATTGACAGGACTCAAGGACGAAGACTTGGAGAAGCTGAAAGAAAAAGGAAAACTAATTCGAAAAGAAATGAGAATAAGACTACTCCAACGCGAAGCTGAACCATATCACGAACAGTTTAAACCGAGGCGCGCTGACGGTCGAGTTGGGTTTGGACGTTCTGTGGCCTCATCAATTGGCAAAGACAGATTCGCCAAGTTTTCGTGCTGCTGATCGTACGGTCATCCATTCTCAATCGAAAACTTTAGGAGGAGAAATCATAGGTGAGAAATTGGTCGCCTATAATAAATGAGGAATGTGTAACAGGAAAGCATCCTTTATGCGCTCTTTAGACGCTGGCGTTTAAGGGCGTTAGAGGAATGTTTAATAGGCAGCCTGATTATATAGTGCGCCGAGATATAATATAGATCGGGGATATAGTGATGAGATACGTGCTCGAGATACCACCCGAGCTTGCTGAGGAGATTAACCGGCAAATTCGCTCCGGTAAGTACAGGTCCCCTCAAGATTTCATTATAGCGGCAATTCAGAATCAGATCCAACTTGAGTCGCAAGAAACACTCGAAACAGCCTCTGAACTTCCGATATCTCCAGAATACTCTGCCTTGTCTTCCTCCCAGTCTGCCGCACCAATAATGAAGACCGTTGCCGTCCAGCTTCTTTCTTCGGATGTTGCGAAGGTGAAGACCGTTTCGCTGAAAAACCTCGAGAGACCCAGCGCTCTTTGGGGCCAGTATAATCGCTTCTTCCCAGTCAAGATTGTTACCAGAGTCGCTGCGAATCTTGCCAAAGAATACTCGTCTGACTATGTCCCTCTGGGGGAACTTCAGGAAAGGTCTGCTCAAATTGCTAGAGAATTTGGAAAGATTATCGAGCGCAAGGATAAGCAGTTGGGGCGAAAACGGGGCACGATAATTTCAGCAGGGCTTCCCATTGGAAGAGATCAGGATAAGGCGAAGTCTAGGTTCAAGAACCAGTTCGTCGGTAACATGGTCGGAAACAGGATAGAAGGCGCTTCGCCTACGCTCAAGTTCTTAGACATGATGAAGGACGAGAAAAACTCTGTCCTAGTAGGTATCACTGACTTCGGCTTGAGGTTTGCTTCTCTTTCAAACCCTGTGATCGATCTTGAGGACTATTCGGCTGCTCTTTCGGCTGAAGAAGTGGAATTCCTTTTGGATCACATTGCCTCGGAAGTTCTGGGAGAAGCGAAGCTGATCCGGCTTATCCTTGCAGGTGTGAAGGAAGGGATTGCGACTCCTGAGGAATTGAACAACCGGTTCAAGGTGTACTATTCCGATTGGAAGAGGAACGAGGTCGTAATGATGCGTGCCGGCGTTGTGAGCAGGATAGGCGAGCTAGGGCTGTTGGAAAGGCGGAAGGACGGGGTCAGGGTGACCTATCTGCTGACTGACCTTGGCGAGAAGTATCTGGATAGGCTGAGTAAACTGGAGGCGTGAAGATGGCGGTAGTTAGCCTTAGCATGTGCACCTGCCCAGTATCTCTTGACACAATCTTCTGTGCGAAATGCGGAGGAATACTTCCTGCTCCTTCTGGAGTGCTTTCAAAAATCGACTTGGGAATCCAACAGTGGTTCTACGATCTTGATTCTGAATCTAGGCTGAACTCAAGCCTCGCCATGTACATGGCCATCGATCGCCAAGTAAGACAAGGTGCGCCAATCACGGCCGCGGTGCAGCAGGCTGTGAAGGAGATAGGCTCGGGGCTTGGCGGCCTTAGAGAGGAGATCGAGCGCAGGCTCACAGAGAGATTCAATGAGCTAAGAGGCGAGAACGAGAGCTCTACAAGACTGCTACGGGAAGCAGTGGTTCAGCAGGTTGAGTCGATAGTCCGGGAGATCAAGAGCCTGTCCGAGCAGGGCAAATCGATCGCCGAAATTGAGACCCGTGTCAGGGAAGCGGCCGGCGCTCTGCAAACATACCTGACCGCGATACGGCTGCCAGGAGTAAAGGGCGAGGAGGGCGAGGCCAATGTTTTACGCGACCTGCAGGACGCCTTCTTGGGCCAGTCATGCGTTAGAGTCGAGCCCATCGGAGGAGCAGATGCGACTGACGCCGTCGTCAAGTTTTACCACGGAGAAATAGAGATTGGACGCAGTCTTGTCGAGGTGAAGGCTAGGAGGGCTTGGAGTAGCGATTACATCGAACAGATTCGTGAGGACATGAAGAGGTACAACGCGCCGTTGGCAGTGCTTGCCGCGGACAAACTGCCTAGATCGGCCAAGGGCAGAGGATTCCATGTCGACACTGAAGCGGGTGTAATAATCACAACTCCTCCAGAATTAGTGGTTCCTTCAATAACGATGTTCTATGAGGTTCACTCTGAAGCTTACAGGGTGCAGAAACGTACTTTAGACTTGGCAGCGGTCGCAGCGGACAGGGACCTAGGGTACTACTTAAACGACAACATGAAGATTCTTGATGTCTGCAAAAAAATCTCCGATGCGGCTGACGACTCAAACAGGAAGATCAAGGAGCATGTCACCAGTATCAGCTCTAGATTGCAAGAGAACAATCGCAAGATAGCCCAGATACTTTCGAAGTTCTCAGTCTCCACATAGGAGAAGTAGGCGATGGGAAAGATAGAGACCGAGCTCCCGTCAACAATTAGAAATTATAATCCATATGCAAGAGGAAGAAGATTCGAATATAGAACCAGAGATCATCTCAGGAAGCTGGGATGGTTCGTAATCAGACAGCCAAAGTCGTCATTTCCAGATCTTGTAGCACTGAGAGATGGGTCCATACTTCTCGTAGAATGCAAGGTTGATGGATACATACCCTCGACTGAGCGCAGACATATCGTCCGATTGGCACGAAAGCAAGTTCGAGGTAGGGCGATTCTGGCTTTCAGAAGGGGACAAAAGCTACTGTTAGCTGAGCTATCCACGAAATCGGCAAAATTCGACAAACCCTTTGATCCAGCAGTTGAATGCGAAAGGAGAGGTAAGCAGTGCCAAAGATAGAGACAGAAGGCGATTTCTTCAACAATTGCATGCCAATAGATGAAGATAGATATGCTCACATCGACAAAGACAGGCTTGTATTATATGCGGCGTATTTGCTAGAAGAAAATAAGGTTGAGCCAACTTTTGAAAAGATTGTTGCTACAGCTTTCAAGTTATTTCCAAAGAGATTTTGTCTTCTTGGCTTCCCTATGTACCCAGACGCCAGGTGGATTTACTACTCGCTTTGGCACTGTGTCTATCCCTCTAAAGGATGGCTTTCGGGAAACCCGACGAGCGGCTATCATGTTGCGCCCAAAGGTAAGAAAATAATCTCTGAAACGATGACAGCTCTGTCGGGCAAGATTTTCGCTCCCAAAGAAGTGGCTTCAAAGCAAAAAAGGAAGGAGGTTTATTTTCTGAACTTACTTGAAAAATCGAGCGCCTTCCAGAAATATCTTTCAGGAAAGATGGATGAAATTGCAGAAGCGGAAATAAGAGTCATGCTGAGGACAAGAAAGGATGTACCCCGTGATATTGTGGCGTCAAATTTCAAGAAATACCTAGAATACGCCATCCTAGCAGACAGGCCAAAAATAGTGGAATTCTTGGAGTGCATCAAAAAGTCTGATAGATGGGGACATCTGTTTGGGTGATCAGAATGGCAGCTAAAGAACCTCTAAAGAGACCTATAAAGCCTGGTAAAAGGTACTGGGATAGAGTGATCGGCACTATCAAGAGCCCTGAAAGATTGTTGGTCGAGTTAATAACGAACTCTATAGACAGCTACAAGAGGCTACGTGCTCTGGGAAAAGAAGCTTCCGGATGTGTTCAAGTAGCCTATTATGTTGCAACAAGTGGCGAGACAAAAATCGAGGTAAGGGATTATGCAGAAGGTATTCCATTCGAAAAGTTACAAACTGCTGTCGAAGAATATGGTGAGGATACAAGCGGTTTGTCAAAGGGTATGCCCGTGCGTGGAACTGTAGGTGTCGGACTAAAAGATGTAGGTCTTCTTATGGAAGACTGCAGAATCATCACCGTACATGAGGGAAAGCTAAACGAGTGCCTTATCTACAGAGAAAAAGGTTTGCCTTATGCCTTGTACCCAAGAATAAACGAGACGATCACCGACCAAGAAAGAAAAAGGTTAGGTACAGAAAAAAATGGCACAATTGTTAAAGGCACGCTTCCAAAGGAGCCTGTCTTCACCAGGGATTTCGAAACACTTTACAAACATTTATGTCGACATTACATGCTGAGAAAAATCAATCAATTATCTAAGGAATATCGCATAACCATAACAGATCAGAAAAACGAGAAAGTTCTGGAATACGAATATCCAAAAGGAGAAGTCGTATTTGATAACGCGCGTACGCCATGCTATGTTTCATACGATGAAGTGAATTTCCCTGTAAAGATAACGATTAAGAAAGCTGATCGAAGGCTGGGGCAGTCTGGTGAATTCAGAGAAGGTGGCCTCACAGTGGTCTACAACGAAGACGCCGTGGCTGATTGTTCTCTCTTCGGATTTGACGCTGATTCATATGCAAGTAAGCTGTATGGTGAAGTTGAAATCCAGGCTCAAGCTTTTAAAGTCGCAAAACTGTTTGACCCAAAAAAACCGATTATAGATGAAAAAAGACGAACAGGACTGGATCCAGATCACCCGTTCGTTCAACATCTAACATCTGAAATTCAAACGCATCTCAAAAAAATTATTGATAACGAGAGAGAAGCAGGAAAAGGACTAAGAGAATCGGTGATCAAATCCAGAAACGCACGCGATAAAGTGATTAACGAATTTAATGCTATGGCAAGAAATGAATTGAAAGAAAAAAGAGACATCGTAGTTCTCCCGATCCCACCCTACTGGACCGCCCCAGAACTTCCGGACTTCTTTAAATTCTATTACGAAAACCTTGAGATAATCCAGTATCAGACTACGGCTGTCGGTTTGGGTATACTCCCTGGTATAGTTCCCGATGGATCTCCAATTACTATATCGAGTAGCGATCCTGCGATCCAAGTGACTCCTAATATAATATTCGTAGATTCAATGAAAGCCATCGCAGGCCTCATCAGAGAAAGAATAAAAATATTGGGCAATAAATGCGGCGTTCAAGCCACAATTACTGCAAAGCATGACGGAAAAACAGAACAAATGAATGTAAGCGTTACAGAGAACCCGATATTAAATCCGAAAGACGGTTTTGCATTCATACCGGACAATGTAACGATCCCAGATGGAGCAGAGAAGAAGACAGATTTGATAATTGACGTTGCGTTGATCAAGCAAGACACGCCAGGCAAAGTGACTTTTACATCATCCACTCCAAACATTCACTGTCCAAGCGATATGAGGGTCTTTCCAGGAATGAATGTGATAGGTGAAAAGGTTGTAGAACTGGGCGTTCCTTTGAAGGGCAAGCAAGTGAGAACAAAAGGCACAGTGAGAGCTTCATACAAGCAAAGACAGGCGACGGTGAACGTTGAAGTCGTAGCGAGAAGGGAAATTAAGGGAATGTTCAGCGATTTCAAATTCTCATTAGAAGAACCTGGCGTGATATCAGAATATGACCCTGAGACAGGAATCATAACAATTTATACAACGCACCCTATGTATAGGAAGCACAAAGATAT
>Ga0209725_1001564_pt1 | contig 12800 bp, 11 predicted proteins | sample I18A1metaG_FD_184145 | JGI IMG/M metagenome (GOLD analysis project Ga0209725, IMG submission 184145) | Lake sediment bacterial and archeal communities from Gulf of Boni, Indonesia to study Microbial Dark Matter (Phase II) - ​I18A1 metaG... | ecosystem: Environmental > Aquatic > Freshwater > Lake... | reverse complement strand
TGCTGACCTAACTACTACGTCTAGAAGTTTGCGATTCATCACAATGAAATTGCCGCCGACGCCATGAAATGCGCCTACTCTTTCTGGAAGCTCCGCAAGCCCAAGCATTAATCCTGCTCGACTTAATCCGAGATCTCGCCTTACAACCTCTTTCACAAGTTCAAAGACGCATGCGAATTCCATGCATTTGTCTAGGCGACGTGTTGTGTCGTCACTGGTGAATTTCATTTGATTTTTCTCCTCCAAATTGAAGTCTGTTACCGAGAGTAACTTGCACGATATAAACGTTACCAAAGGTAACAGAACTAGCCAATCTCGCCCTCTGCAGAAAGAAGCCGTAGGCAGACGAAACCATCACGCACTTCGAATCCATCAATAGGTGCGTCTCCAAGAAAGTTGCATACCGGAGAAAGCCAATAGGAAAAACCAGCGAAGTTCCCTAAGATCTGTCTTTGGTAAGGCTTATCAGTCAAGCCATTGTGAAGTCTTGATTCCGATTGATCGCTGAGTCAATAGTGCCCAATGAGCCGGAGAAGTCTACTATGGCGTTTTGCAGGTGTCGATTCCCATGAGGCTTGGATTGATAGGCTGCGGACAGGTGGCAAGTCTCTTTCACATCCCGGCTATGAAAGAAATCCCAGGGATGCAGATCGAGGCTATTGCAGACATAGACAAGAAACGAGTAGAGAGATTCGGAAGCAAGCACCGAATAGAGAAAAGATACGCAGATCACCGCTCGATGTTCAGGGATTGCCACATCGATTCAGTGCTCGTATGCACACCTCCTAAGACACATGCGCAGATAATCCTTGACTCGATAGACCGAGACCTGAATGTGCTTTGTGAGAAACCGTTCACCTGCAACCTCTCCGAGATTGACACAATACTGAAACGCGCAAACCAGAATCTGGTCTTGTTTCCCGTCCACAACTACGTTTTCACACCCAGCCTCTGGCTTATCGAGCATTTGATAAGAAACCGAAATCTGGGAAGACTGGAGGAGATCAATGTACACCTTTCGGTGGGGTTCAACACGTGGCGATCTGTCACCAACTACAGAACCCTGGATCCTGCAGGAGTGATTACTGACCTTCTCTATCACGTGATCTATGTCACGCAAAGACTGTATGGACCAAATGCCGAATTCACCAAGGTCAAGACCGGAAAGAGAAACAGGCATGCGCTCGCAGATGTGTCTGTCGAAGGTTGGCTTGAAAACGAAGCAAGGCTGAAAATGTCGGCAAGCTGGTCAACTCTGCTACCTCACTTCAAGATCATGCTCCGTTATCCGACAGCGTCTGTGGAAACCGATCTGATCTGGCACCCCTACAAAATGTTCGCAAAAGGAATCGACAAAGGCCACATGCCAAAACCTCTGAAAGGACGATATGCGGAACTCAGATCGCTTGTTTCCGTGGCGCATCCTTCTTTCAGATTCCTGCATCAGGACTTTCGCAACTCGGTGATGTCAAGGTCTGTGCCCCAAGTTACTGTTCAAAATGCCAGAGACACGCTTCAGACGGTGGAGATCGTAACCAAAATGGCAGGAATGTAGTTGGACCACGTTGTCGTCAGAAGGGCAACATGCCCATCAAATGAATCCATCTCCTCCACATTGGACAAGTTGGAAGGAATCTGCATACGATCAGATGAATCTGTGATTGTGAAGCCAAATCTGTGCTATCACCGAGATCCCTGTGGAATGATAGTGACAAATCTCACACTTCTCGAAGGAGTCATCCAGTGGCTGAGAAAATGCACGGATAGAATCACTGTGGTCGAATCCGACAACAGATCCGGATCAGCTGAGCACAGAGCTACCGGACTTGGGGTGATTGACTTGCTTGGACACATGAAGGTGTCGTTTTTGAATCTCTCGCGAGAGAAACTCGTCCAGACAAGCAGGGTGGAAGGTGCTGAGATTCATCTTCCAGAGCTTGTTAGTAGCGCTGACTATGTGGTGAATCTTCCGAAACTGAAGACATGTTACGGCACTACGGTCACTCTGTCCCTCAAGAATGCCTTCGGACTCATCGCAAATCGAAACAAACCTTCAATGCACAGGATCCTGGACAAGATCCTGCTCCAAATCAGCAAGTCGATAAGACAACAGGTAATCCTTGTCGATGGCGTCATGGGAATGGAAGGAAACGGCCCCTTACTTGGGAACCCTGTGCAAACAGAGATCTTGGTCGCCGGCACCCAACCAGCCTCGGTAGATGCAACCTGTACACGAATAATGGGCTTCGATCCCCTCTCAATAGGCCACATCAGGACGTGCGCAGAAGGCGGGTTGGGAGAGATTGATCCGCATGAAATCAAGATTGTTGGTGAAGATGTACGAAATGTTGCCAAACCGTTTGCTCCACCTTCCTTCGCTCCTCGCTCAGTAGCTCGCACACTAGGATCAGCGGCAAAACTCTATTTGTCTAGGTAGGGCCCGTTCCTCGGTCTCATCTGCAAGGGCATTCCCCCGAATGGCCGTCTAGGAGATAGATTTGACGACTTGTCCAGACGAGGTGAAATGTGAGAGCGGCTAGTCCTTTGGATATCCGACCGGTATTACGTACAAAGGCGCTTCATCCTTGGGTAGTCGCAGGACCTGTTGGATCCGCTCATCGTGAAACGCTCCAACGACCACAGCTCCTAGGCCCATGCTTGTTGCGATCAAGTATATGTTCTGGCCAACATGCCCGGCTTCCATATCCACATATCGTATTCCTCTTGACCCATACACCCTCGTCGTTCGCTCGTATACTGCTGCGATTACTATGACTATGGGCGCTTTGGCAACCCAGGGCTGGTCGAGAGAGGCTGCTGAGAGTTCGGATCTTGAATCTCCTGATGCCACAAGAACGATTGTGTGGTCCTTTGGCCTGTACCTGTAGATGCCGGCGCCTAGACCTTTGACGCCTCGCTCACCCACGACGACATATACCTCCAGAGGATAGGTAGCTCCCGCTGAGGGAGCTGCCCTCAAGCCCCACCTAGACTCCGTGATGCCTTGTGACGCCCAAAGAAGCTGACTGAGCTGAGCAGCCTCTAACGGCTTGTCCAGGTATTCTCGTTTTGAGCGTCTTCGCCATATTGCTTCCTCAACAGACATCACGCCAATCGTTGTAGGGGCAGGAAGCTTGATGGCCCCAGACTGGATCTCGGTGAGATAACTTGAGTAATCAGTTCGGTAGGGCTGTGATATGGGAGCTTGGCCCGCCCTTTCCCTGTAGTAGGTGAACGAAAACAATGCCAATCCCCATGAACTCGCTATCAGCAGAAGCAACAGCAGCATCTTTCCTCGGGTGAGAACATACATCTAGCTCGGTCACCTTGACCTAGGAGAAATTGTCTGCAACGTTGCTATTCTCCGTTGCGGTTCCCAAGCTACGTCTATTTTGCTGCAGTGCGCGCTTAAGGCTGATTACCAACCTACACGCTACTGTTATCAAAGCAATGCGCATCGTATCCGAGAGAGCTGGAGCAAGAGGATGACTCAGGTCAAGCATCTGCTGTGGGATATTGATGGGACGCTGTACAGATCGACGCCTAAACTGGTTGAAGCGATCTACCGAGAAACCTACTCACGCATCTCCTCACGGCTGAAGATCTCATATGAAGAAGCTCGAAGAAGGTTCGTGACTGTATACTCTGAGCTCGGAGGAGCAACAGCGACGATAGTCAAGTTGGGCCTAAGCCGAGAACTGATTCAAGAAGCTGTGGAATCTGTTGACAAGGCCAAATACATCAAACCCGACCCGAGATTGCGGGAAATGCTTGAAGTCAAGCTGAGAGACTTCACACACATCATTGTAACCAATACATCTAGGCAAGGGACTTTTCGAACCCTTGATATCTTGAACCTCCCGCCGAAGATCTTCGAAGGAATAATCACGGCAGACGATGTCAGTCGATCGAAACCTGACACAGAGGCCTTCAAGAAGGCCCTGAAAATGACAGGAGAGTTCGCTGGTCGGCACGTATCGATCGGGGACAGGGAGAAAGTCGACATCGTCCCGGCGAAGAAGCTGGGAATCAGGACCATATTCGTCTGGGGAACCTCGAGGCTGGCCGATGCCTCCGTGGAGACTGTATACGATGTGCCAAGAGTTCTCGCTGACTGGAGACGGTAGGTTGAAGCGAAGAAAGGGCTCTTTCGGGTCACCGGTCCTTTACATATATTGCAGTGGTTCCTCGAAGGATCACTCTTACAAAGGAATGGAATGATCCGTCCGCTGCCTGTTCCTTTGAGAAGAATGTCAGGTGCACTATTCTGCCGATCTCTGGACGACCATTCACCAAGTTCACAATGTCATAGGTCCTTATCTTGTCAGCGAGTTTCTTGGGGTCGAATTTGTATCTGAACTCGCCGCCAATCACGGGGAGTATGCCTTCTTCCAGTACGGCGCCAGGTATTATTGCTGCAAAATGCACCTCGGAGGCGCTTGTCTGTCCTTTGATTTCTAGGCCTTCTGTCGGCGAGAATGTCTGTTCGTTCCGCATCTTCAGTGTCATGCCAAGACCTGGCGCTGTTCCATTCTCTATCACAAACACGTAGCCTCCCACATCAGGGAGCCCTGGTACTCTGCCTTCGTAGCCGTTCCATGTTGCCTTCACGTTATAGATCCACACTCCAGGCTGGTCAAGGATCCACCTCTCTTTTCCGACAAAGTAGCCAAATTTGTCACCTTTGCCTTCCGCCGTTTTCTTCGAGCCGTCAGGCGCAGTGAAAGTGAACTGAACATCACAAGGCACAACGGGGTCTATTTGCAGAAGTGCGCCGAAGGATGTGCCGACCTGGTATACCATGCCAGGTCTTACGGGCGTTAGGAAGAAGCGGGCAGGCTTTCCGTCGGGGCTAGGCAGATCCTCGTCTCCTGGCCCTATTACCCGATTATTGTTGGTTCCTTTCGGCAAGATGAATGCACTTGCCTGGTAGCCTGCGTACATCGGAGCCTCTCCTTTCGGCCTTACAACCACTCCGCCCAGAAGCCGGTATATGTCGCCTGGAAGATCGCCGTTGTTTGATGCCCCGAATTGGCTTCCAAAGTTAGTGCGGCTTGTTGGCCAGTATGGCGCTCTGGTGTTCTCGTGGCCCACCAAGAATCTTGACATGAATCCAGGTCTAGGACCTGAGGAATAGTAGTATTCCATGTCCGTTATGAATTCAGGAAACATTTCGGGGGAGAGATAATTGCCTGTCTTGATGCGAAGATTCGACCTGCCGACAGACTGCCAGGCAGGATTGTACGGCGTACTCTTCCCCTTCACTTCATATAGCAGAACGGGTTCGATCTTGTTTGCTCCTTGCTGCTCACTTGCTATCAGAATCGCGTCTCCGGAGTTGTATGGGAAGGTTATGTGATCCAAGAAGCGGAAGTTGCCTTCCTCAGGCACGTATCCTTCGAAGTGTGTCTCTCCTCGATCCACAAGCTTGCCTTTCACGGAGAGCTTCTTGCCATGTGCTATGATGGGGGAGTCTTCAGGGTAGACGACTCCTGCGTGTCTCATGACAGATACCCAGAGATGTCCTTCGGGATCCCAGTATGATGCGGTGATCTTGCCGTGGTATTCACCCGGTGCATCGAGCGGGAGGACTTTCATACCTTGCGCCGCCCCGAACACTCCACCGGGGGTTGCCTTGCCTGAACAGACTACTGTGCGAACATTCTTGGAGTCAGAATTCATGTAGAGATCTGCTTTGATAGTCACGTCAGCGGGAACAGCTGGTGCGAACCCTATGTCTCGGCCGTAACGGTTTCCCACATTGTACGACTGGCCTTGAAACGTGGCTGTGGCCAGAGTCATTCGTTTAGCTATCCAGAAAGAATACTTCCCGCCTCCTTCATACCTGTTGCCCCACACATCTTCAATCCAACCCGCAGCCTCAACCAAGTATCTTCCGTACGCCGGGGGTTTCCAGTAGGTGAGCTTTGCGTTCTTAGTTGTGGCGCCGTTTCCTCTTCTCGCCACGAACCCATACCTCCCAAGATCTGTTCTGACTCCATCGGGAGATGTGACTTTGACTGACCATTCGCCTCGGTCGTAGCGCCATGGGATATTGCGCTGAGAATCCACAGTGTCCATCAGGAATGTTGGCTCAAGGTTGTAGCCGACAACTGCTCCCTTCGAGTCAAATCTCGGGAGAACGACATCGTCGTGAATTATGTGTCTCGGCGAGATTGCGACCTTGTCCTGATCCTCCTGCGCTACGACCCCACGGTAGCCATTTGAGTTGTAGTCCCAGAGTAGAATCCAGTAGCACCTTCTCTTGATCCCCGTGCCACTTATCTCCCTTCCCGCCATGTCTTTGCCACTTGCAGGAATGGGTGGCGAATACATGCATGATACACATTTCAGATCTTGCGGTCTATGCCCTATGCCGTCTCCGTTGAAGTTTGATCGACGTTGACCAGACCTGACGCCAAAATCCAGTCTCAATCGGTAGATGCCTGGGGGCAAGGTTGACGGGAGATCGAAGCTCGTCGAGAATGCTCCGAAAAGTGAGCCTGGAGATCCTTCTTCTTGAGCAAAGGCTGCAATGGGTGCCTCTAGCATGATGTCTACAGGGGTCCTGTCAACGTAGCCGTTGAATCGTGAAATGGCTGAGCTGCCTCCCCCCTCTATTGGGAGACCCGAAGGAGTCAATATAGTCGATACTTGTATGTTATTGGGCACGTGTTGGAATCCTTGAGGATCAAAATCCCTATCGGCAGTCACCAGAATGTTCACTTGATCGATCTTTGAGAGCTTCTGTTTGAGTTCAGTCACAAGCTCACTTGTCAGATGAAGAGATATTGTCAGTCTGACTGGCGTTCCAGCACTCCATGTAAGAGGATGATAGTCTACATATGCAGACCATTTGCCGAGCGCAGCCTCAGCGGTCATGTTGAATCTGCCTTTACGCGAGAAGCCAACGGCATCCAGCAAAACGTCTGAGGGAGAAAGCGTTCCAGCGGCTATCTTCTCTAGCACATTCGGATTAGGAGTCACAGATCCTGAGGCCGCGATGACTGGGATGAGCTTAGGCCCACTTAGTAGGCTCCCCACAGCGGCCCCCACCGCCGCCAATATGAGAATAAACAGAACCAGACTCATCTTCCTGCGAGATCGCATCACCATTCCTCCTCAACACGACTCGTTGACATGAGCGGGAAGAGAGCTTCTTTCACTCTGCCCAAACCACAATCAGCCGTGTGAGAGGGTTCGCGGCGAACGAATATAAAGGCTATGAACGATTCCTGCAAACCAACAACAATAGAATGAACATACGAAAGGAGCCAAATCTGACGACTCAGTTCACCATGTCATGCGCACACAGATCACGGATCCCAGAGCCCTAAGCCTCAGATGAAGAGTTGTATGTCCAATTCATTGATCAATCCGCCTCGCTGCAGCCTGCGTCCTAGCCCAACGCTTAATACGTCGGTCAAATGTTGACGCAAATCATTCCTGAGGCGAAGATGAGTGGACCGAGAACAGACTGAGAAGGACAAGTCAGAAACATCCACTGTGAGTCGTCGAAGCTTCCTGAAACTGCTGATCGCAGGCGTGGCCGCAGCAGCCGGGGTCGTATCGCTCAACTTCCTACGTCCGAAACCCATAGAGCCAGAGCTGACAACAGTAATACCCACAACGGCCAAAGTGACTCCGTCAACGTTCAGTACCACCCCTTCCTCGAAAGGTGCAAGCGTGGTCGTCGTCAGAGGATCGCCCTCTGTGAAGCCTGCACTATTAGTTGAGAAAGCGCTAGAGTCACTTGGAGGCGCGGAGAAGATCGTCCCTTCAGGGGCGAGCATCTTTGTGAAGCCGAATGTAGGATTCTATGACAAAGAGGCGGCCACAGACCCAGCAGTAGTGGTGGCGGCAGTCAACTGTCTGAAGCGAGCCTCGCCATCTCGAATAGTGGCAGGGGAGAGTTCTGTGAGAGGCAATGACACGGAACATGCCCTTCAGGTGACCGGTATGAGAAGCATCGTAGGAGAGGCCGGGGTGGAGGTCAAGGATTTGAGGAAAGATCAAGAGGTAAATGTGAGTGTTCCAAAAGGAAAGGCAATGAGCTCTGTCAACGTTTTCAAGATAGTACGAGACTCGTCATTCATCGTGGATATCCCCAGGCTGAAAAGGCATTCCGCAACAACGACAACCATATCTCTGAAGAACATGATGGGCACGGTTCCAGACAGCGAAAAGGGACGATTTCACCAAGTCAACCTCAACCAGTGCATAGCGGATCTGAACTCAGTCATGCGACCCAGCCTTGTGATCATAGATGCCACCAGAGTGATGACCAAGAGAGGTCCTACGGGCGGGATAATGGTGGAACTAAATACTGTAATGGCTTCGCTGGATCCTGTTGCAGCGGATTTAGTCGCAGCCGAGGAACTCTTCAAGGCTGAGGGAGCGACCGATCCGACCGCCTCAGCTGGCAGAGTGGAGCATATTCGAATGGCCGCTGAGCTTGGAGTTGGCGTCGCTGATCGGTCGAAAATAGAGGTCATGGAGGTAAAGGTCTCCTAGAAAGGAACGAGCAGGACTCCGGACTGGAACTGACTATGAAGAGGCGAAGCTTTCTCCGGCTGTTCGGTCTGGGCCTTGCCACGTTCTCATTCTTTGGCATACTTCCTCGTGTCGTCAAAGGAAGGCCGCTCGTGAGGCCTCCAGGCTCGCGGGTCGAGGACTTCTTCAATGCGATATGTGTGAGATGCAGCAGATGTGTTCAGATCTGCCCGACCGGCGTCATCGCCACCGCGAATCTGGGCGACGGATTCAAGGAACTTGGTACGCCGAAGATAGACCCTGCAAAGGGCTCATGCGAGAGAGTACAGGGCAGATGTGAGGAACAGGCTAGGTGTGCCGAGGCCTGCCCAACAGGAGCAATTCTACGCGTCCAAAGAGACAATGTGAAGCTGGGCTCAACGGTCATCAATACGGGCAAATGCATAGCCTGGCAAGGCGGACCTTGTCTAACCTGCTACGAGGTCTGCCCGGTCATAGGGGCCATAACATTGTTCGATGAATCGAGGCCGCTGTTCAACGAAAATGTCTGCGTAGGATGCGGCCGCTGCGTCTACGCATGTCCGGCCCAACCCAAGGCGCTCACTCTCACTTCCAAGGGAGAACGAAGAACATGAACCGGGTGGACATGAAGCGACTGGTCACGCTAGGGAGAGGACTCCTCCCAGGCTTGATTCTGATGTCCATTGCGTATCCAGTTCTCGAACTCATGTATGGCTCAATCTGCGTACTCACTGTTGGCACAATTACGATCTCCTGTCCGCTTGGCTTTCTTCAAGCGAATCTGGCGTCACACGGCCTGATTCTGGGGCTACTGATTCCTGCATCCGTAATCGTGACGGCCACAATCCTGCTTGGAAGGCTCTTCTGTGGATGGATTTGCCCAGCCGGGCCTATCATACAACGATTTGAGAACGCACGTCCGTTTGGGAAAACTGTCGTTGCACGCGTTGGAAGTACCGGTGCTGACGGCAAGACAAGAATGGTTCTACTGCTTTCCCTGCTGGCTGCAAGCGTTCTGCTTAGGTACCCGGTTTTCTGTGTCGTCTGTCCAGTCGGAATCATTTACAGAAACGCGATCTCGCTTGTTCGATACGGCTCGATTGGCTTTGATCTATTGTTCATTCCGATGCTGGTATTTCTGCAGAGAAGTCTGACGCCCTGGTGTTCTCATATTTGCCCGCTGGGCACTCTTTTCAGCATCCTAGGCCGCATGAATCCGCTAGTCCCTATTATCAACAGAGCAAGATGCACATCGTGCCGGATCTGTGAGAGAGTCTGCAAGATGAAAGTTCCATTGCTCAGCGGGCGAAATCTGGAGAATTGTTCCAAGTGCCTAGACTGCAGCCTTCAATGCCCAACAAAGGCCATAGAATGGATGAAAAGAGCCAAGGCATAGTTGTGCATAGCTGTATTCGTAGATTGAAGACCAACTGTCATCTCAGAAACTACAGACTCTCGAAAGCGATCGCCGCGTGCCCCGATGTGGAATTGCCTATGAGCTGACTGCTTTCGCTATTTCCTCTTTCAGTTGTTGGGTTGTTTTTCCTTCGGTCTGGATGCCCAGATCCTGCGCTGCTTTTTCGAGTTTCTCTCGCTCCGGATCCTGAGCGGGGGCCTTTGCTTCGCGGAGCTCTTTTTCGATCTCACGTCTTCCCTTCTCGAATTCGCCCATGGATCTGCCCAGTGCTTTCGCCAGTTCAGGCAGTTTCTTGGAGCCCACCAAGAGAAGAAGTATGAATAGGGCGATCCACAGCCACTCGGCGGCACCAATCGAACCTATCATTTCGTGTCACGTAGGGCAATCCTGTAGCGGGATACTTTAGGATTACGCATCAGTCACGTTCATTGCCAGGTCGGGTGGCTTCCAGAGCAGAACGCCCGAGACATCTTCATGTGCGTTATCTAGCATTGGACGATTGGGAGAGTAAGTAGTGCGTGGGGCACAATAAGCACGTTCAGTTTTGATCCAAGCCTCTTGGTTACAATTCTGAATGCTTCCTTCATTGTGTCGGCCGGCACCATTCTTGCGTCTCGCACCACCTGTGGATCTTCACTGCCGACGACGATCACCTCATTCTGCTCCAATACCTTTGCCATAACGAAAGCTCGTTGAGCACCCGGCGGGTATCCTGTGCGGCGAAGCTCAGCCAGCAGAGAGCGTATGTCCTTCGCATTCTTCATCTTCTCAAGATAGCGTTGTTCTCCAACACCCTTGCCGACACCCTCCTCACAGCGAGCAGGAAGGATGAAGATGCCACCAGGCTTGAGAACTGGAGTTGGTGCGAAGAACAGGTAGCTTGGTGCTCTGCTCGCTTGGTAGAGGTTTGAGTCCTTCGGATAGCCTACTCCGCAGACTGCCACATCGTACTGCATAGGAATAGGCACTTCGTAGATGCTTCGAGCAAACTTCACGAGCTCCAGATAGGTCTCCCTCGGATCCCCAGCCCGGACAGCCAGAATGCGTCTGTTGTCATCCATAACGACATTTATGATGAATCGCAATCCTGCTCGGCGGCCAGCCTCGGTAACCGCTTCTTGGAACGGGTTCCCATCGATCCGACCTAGACGTGTGCCCTGATGATCGATCATCTTTGGACCATGAGTGTACTCGATCATCGCTTCTCCTGCAGCGCCCACAGCAACCGTTTTCGCTCCGCCGGAATAGCCCGCATATTGATGCGGTTCAACTATGCCCGTGGCCATAAGCAGATCGGCGTTGTAGGCTGTCTTGTTCACCGACAAGGGGATTCCGGTAGCAGTGATTCCAAGATTTACAAGTGCCTCAGGGTTCTGCGGTTCACTGTCAAGAACTTGATAGCGGTCAACCACAGCCTTCCCCAGCTTGATGACCTTCTCCTCCGATGTGCTCGAGCGGTGCATCCCCACGCCACACAACAACGCGATGTCCTCGTCTCGAACACCAGCATGTTCAAGCTCCGCCAGCATAGGCGGTATCAAGAGATGGTCTGGACTTGCACGCGTAATGTCTGTGAAGACGATGCAGACCTTGTCCCCCTTCTTGGCCAGTTTCCGCAAAGGAAGTGAGTTGATCGGTCGTTCCAACGCGGCCTTCACTGCCGCGGGCACATCGTCGATTGGAGGTTTCGACTTGGACATAGCGACTGTGCCCTTACAGCGTGCCGGTAGCTCGAACTTCATCTCTTTCTTTCCATATGGAACACGGAAAACAGTCATCCTAAACCTCTCCTTGTCGACCCGGGCACGTTAATTATCTTGAACAGAGAGCATTCTCCCTTGCTCTCCTACAGATCGTAGCTGATATTGAGTTCATGGGCGATCGCTCTCAGGTCGGCCTCAACCGTTGCATCCAAAGGAATTCCTTCTTTGCTTCTTCGCTCAGCTTCCTCATACTCCTTTTCGCCGTGAATGTAGATCCGATTCTCCCCCTCAGCCTTCGGCGAGTTCTTGAGCCGAAGGATGAGTTGATCCATCGCAGCCTTGAATTCACTCACTGGTCGAAAGGCCTCGACTTTGATGGCGCCAAAGAAATGCCCTAGATTGGCTGGAAGAGGTTTTCCGTCAGCTGTTCTCGGATAGACCTTGTCAGCATATGCGGCTCCCGGCAACACAGCACTCAGGATATCCACCAAAAGGGCGAGGCCGTATCCTTTGTGCCCGCTGAAAAGCTCTCCTGCCCCACCTAGCGGCAGCAGTCCTCCGCCTCTACGTGTCGCCAGGTTTTGAAGCACCTGATTCGCATCCTTTGTAGTAATGCCTTTTTCATCTGTAGCCCATCCCATCGGCAGGTCCTTTCGTTGCCTGTCATATACCTCCAGCTTTCCGCGCGGCACCGTGCTGGTCGCCATGTCTAGAACAAATGGCCGTTCTTTGCCCGCTGGTACTGCTACGGCTATGGGGTTGGTGCCCAAAACAGCGTGGCGTCCAAATGTTGGTACAACGAGCACATCAGCATTCGTCATGGACATTCCAATCATTCCATGTTGCAGCGCCATCATGGCATAGTATCCTGCTATTCCATAGTGGTTGGAGTTGCGTACAGTGACGAATCCGACGCCGTACTTCTCAGCTTTCTTGATCGACGTTTCCATTGCCCTGCGGCTAACCGGCTGCCCCAGTCCTGCACCTGCATCGATCAAGGCGGTGGTGGCGGTCTCGCTGACCGCGACCTCCTTGGGATGAGCCACCATGACACCATCCCGCAGACCCTTCACATATCGTCGCAACCGGGCTACGCCGTGAGAGTCAATTCCCCGCAAATCTGCCTCAACCAGCACCTCAGCGGTGGTTATTGCATCTGCCTTCGA
>Ga0209725_1001563_pt1 | contig 12801 bp, 15 predicted proteins | sample I18A1metaG_FD_184145 | JGI IMG/M metagenome (GOLD analysis project Ga0209725, IMG submission 184145) | Lake sediment bacterial and archeal communities from Gulf of Boni, Indonesia to study Microbial Dark Matter (Phase II) - ​I18A1 metaG... | ecosystem: Environmental > Aquatic > Freshwater > Lake... | reverse complement strand
TCTACTAGGATAAAATTTGAAACGAATCAATCTTGTCGAAAACATTTGACTGGTTCTTCGCATTGTTAGAGCTGAAAACATAGCCATCTTAAGATATTCTGTTAAACGAATTTGATCCACAATTCCTTATTCGCCGAGTACCAGTCCAAAGTACGACGGACGCCTTCGCTTAGTTCTACTTTCGGTTGCCAGCCCAGCTTCTCCTTAGCTTTCGTACAATCAAGAAATTGCGCATCTATTTCTCCTGGAGTTTGTCTTCCCAAGACATTATACCCAATATTTCCGGTGAGCCTCGATATCAAGACGGCAAGCTCAGCCACACTTGTCGGTCTTCCCGTTCCAAAATTGAAAACCTCCCCCTTAAAGGCCGTAATGTTTGTTGCCATCTTGAGAAATGCTTCGACAGCATCATCTACAAACATATAATCGCGAACATGCTTACCCGATCCTCTGACTGTTATCTTCTTGCCTAGAATCGCTGAAGAAACAAAATCTGGGATTGCCCTCAGAAAATTCACGTCACGTCCACCATAGACGTTTGACGACCGGGAGATCGATATAGACAGCCCATACGTTTTGAAATATGCGTATGTTGCTCTTTCTGCTGCAATCTTGCTTGCGTCATAAGGAGATTTCCCTAATAGTGGGTGCCCTTCAGCTATGGGAAGACTGATGGGGTCTCCGTACACCTTGTCCGTGCTGGCGTATACGAGCGCTTGACCTTGGTCACTTCTTCTTATAGCCTCGAGTAAGTTGATTGTGCCCTGAAGATTAACTGAGAAAGTCTCGACGGGATCTTTCAAGGATGAAGCCACTTGCGTTATCGCTGCAAGATGAAAAATCAAATCCTTATCCTTCACGATCTGTTCAACTACATTCGTGTCTCGTATGTCTCCATAGACTATGTCAACCTTGTCTTCAAAAGATTGTAGACAAGATCTCCGCGGGGAATTTGGCCTAACAAGGATCGTCACAGAGTTGCTTTCCTTCGTCAACCTTTCAGCTAGCCATGACCCTATGAAACCAGTGGCTCCAGTCACTAGGATTTTCATATCTCTCAAAGAACTCAATTCCACCACTCATCTCCAAAACTTCAGCGTAGTTCACGTATGAATGCTCAGTATCGTCATCAAATTCATCTAGCCCTTTCTTGCATATGTTCGTACAAGCTCTAGATAAAATTACGTATGTCCGTAAAGGATCTCCAAACGTAATTATGGTTACTGTTTGAATTCTCTTATGTTCGATTGTTGACTGCCTATCGTGCTCCTGAAAACTTGACCAGCCGAAAGCTCAATTCATAACAACTCACGGACTTCCGACAGCCAACCGCCACTTTCAGTATAATAAGCTTGTGAGGAATCTTACGATCAAAGAGCTCAAGTTGAGATACCGGAACTCTGTCTTGGGCTTCATCTGGTCCCTTCTTAATCCACTGGCCATGATGATCATTTCTTTGTAACAGCCGGGGACATCTTGCAAAGGCGGTTATTGGAAGTATATCTGTCTGCCATAGGCTGTCTGGAAGCCTTCGCTGCCATCTTTTATGGGTCCGCTGTCTTCTAGGCTTGTATGGCTTCATGATCAAACGGTTCTGCTTGAGGATTGTGTAGATGCTTCCATGGCTGACCTGGATGCCCCGCATTTTCAAATAGCCTTCTATAGCTTCAGCACGCCATTCATGAGTTCCTCTCGTTTGGAGAACCCTTTCAGTAGTTTCTTTACAAATCTCTCCGCATCTCCATACCTCTTGATCACTCTAGCTGGTGGATGCTCAGCCTTAGAAACTGCCTCTTGTACTTCGGCGACGACTCGTATCGCTCATTGCTGCCTTACTTGCGCTAATCAATCCTTTCCGGTCCGAACAATCTTTTAGCGACTTGCTATTATGATTGTCTTTTCAGTCTAGTTCAAGAAGTCTCTCAGAAATAACAATACGCTAATTGGGCGGATCTCGGATTTCTGCGTTTTACATCACTAAGGAAGGAATTTGCCTAATGTATAGCAGCGCGACAGTCATAGTGATCCAAACTATTAATGCAATCATCATGGGGGCATCTCTGAATATCTTTTCTGGGTTCTCGGCCATAGATTTGTTTGACTCCAGTAGGTAGTTATACCTAAGAATTGCGTATGTGGCAATCGGAAGAGTCCAAAGAAGCCGGCCATGACCTGTTTCAGACATAGAGGAATATAATGTATAGGAGACTAGCAATGCCGCAGAAGTCATAGAAACCAACCGATTTAGAATGTCAGGCGAGTAGAACTTCAGGGCATCCCTATGCCGCGAGGGCTCTTCCAAAGTTTCGATTTCAACCTTTCTCTTTCCTAGCGCTAAGAGCAGAGCCAATAGAAAAACGCAGATGACAAGCCACGAAGACACATTGACAGATATTAGATAACAACCAGCAAGTGCTCTCCAGACATAATCAAGTGAAATCGTTACTACGTCGACAAAAACCACATTCTTCAAGATGAATGTGTACAAAAGGTTTGTCAAGAAAAGCGCAAATGCGGTTAAGAAAAAGCCTAAACTCAGTTGGAAGGCACCGTAAAAAGATAGTGCGGCAACCAAGATATAGAAGGCAACGGCCTTATTGACAGAAATAGCTCCGCTCGCTAGTGGTCTTTTCTTCTTTTCTGGATGGATTCTATCTCTTTCGATGTCTATTATGTCATTTACCAAATAATTTGCACCGGAAATGAGACACAGAGATAGGAATCCTAACAGCATGCTAGGCCATAAGACGAAATCTAGGAGCCTCAATGCGAAGACTGCGCCAACAAAGACAAGGAGATTCTTGTACCACTGTTGCGGACGCAGCAACTGAAAAAAAGAACTCAGTTTCATCACATGGTGATCCTTCTAATAACGTCATTTTCTTATTGGCGATGTTACATAAATAAGTCTGCATGTCACTGAAAAACCATCCCGTGATGATGAAGTCTTGGTGAAAGTCGCGGTAGTCAAAACGGCTCCCGAGACGATCTTCTTCGACGTCGAAAGGGTGATGGATCTGGCTGACTACAAGAAAACATTGCTGCCGACAGATGATCTAGTTCTCAAGTTGAATCTTTCTTGGACCAAGTTCTATCCAGCTTGTTCAACTACGGTTTGGGTGCTCGATGGTGCCCTGAGAGCTTTGTTAAGCTGCGGTCACAGCAGGGACAGGATGCTGGTGGTCGAGAATAAGACGGTCGTCACAGATCCTAACGAAGGTTCTCGATTGAACAAATGGAATAGGGTCCTTAGCAAATACGGTCTGAGCTTCACGTCAATGGCCGAGGTTGAGTGGGTCTCGGTGAGGCCTAAAAGAGATCTCATCATTTTTCAAGATATATTCGAAGAGGTTAGAATTCCCAGGCTACTTATTGGAAAGAATATTCTTCATCTACCAACAGTGAAGACGCACGGTCACTCTACTATGACAGGTTCGATCAAGAATGCTTTTGGGGCATTCATAACTGAGGTACGTCATAAAGCTCACTTGAAAATTCATGAAGTCCTCGTTGACCTTCTAATCATTCAAGACGAATTTTGCAAAAGCACTTTCTCCGTAACCGATGGCACGATATTGGGCGATGGTGCAGGTCCGAGGACGATGAGTTGGAAAGATGGTAACATCTTGATCGCTTCAAGCGACATGGTTGCGAGCGACGCTATTCAGACTTGGATCATGTTCCATATGGACCCATTCGAGCTGGCCTACTTGAAGAAGGCGCATGATCTTGGGCTGGGGGTGGCTGATCTGGACCAGATCGAAATAGTTGGAGACTTCGCTAGCGTTGAGTCTCTTCCTTTCTTTGATATGAAAGCCAAGAGATCTCCAGTCATCAGTTGGGACCGTATCTTGAGAGGTAGCTTCCTAAGGGATCTGTTGTTTGAGACGAGTTTGTTTCAGCTCTGTATTTGGGCGAGCGTGATCTACCACGACGCCCTCTGGTACAACCTAGTGGGCAGGGGCCGAGTTAAGGAATTCTTGAAGTCGAGATGGGGGCAGCTGTACGAACGCTACTAGGACAACGAGGCGATAGGCTTGGCTCGCAGAGACTATATTCGGCTTGACATGCATGTGCATACTCGCTATTCAAGAGACTCCAACATTGATCCGCGTAAGATAGGGAGCATTCTTGAGAGCAAAGAGATGGATGGGGCGGCGATAGTTGACCATGATTCTTTAGAGGGCTTTAGAGAATGCAGACGGCATACCCGACGACTGATTGTGCCGGGTGTGGAGATACACACGTCGCTTGGCGAGATTCTTGCCCTTTTTGTTAAGCAGGAGATTGCAGTGAGCGAGTTCCCAGTCGTTGTGGATAGCATTCGTGAACAGGATGCGATCATTGTTCTTCCACATCCATTTGATTGGTTACGAAGACATTCTTTCAAACTACGCGAACTTGACGAACGCGAAGTCGCCGAGGTTTTCGATTGTGTTGAAGCTCTGAATTCTAGGTGCGTATTCTCCAATTTTAATCGGAGCGCGGAGTTCTTTGCGAGGAAGCTTGGGAAACCGATGATCGCGGGAAGTGATGCACATTTCTCTTTCGAAGTGGGAAGAGCGCATATCATTTGCAAGATGGTCAGCGATATTGAGGATGTCCGAATCGAGATTTTGAAGCAAGCGGTCACCCCGGCTGGTCGCATTTCATCTCCTTTCGTGCATGCGCTTACTCTGGGATTAAAGCTTGCAAGAAAAGGTTTGATTGACTCGTGACAATCAATGAGGTGGTTAAGACGGTTCAAGGCCGTACAGCTTCGCTCGAGAGGCTTTTTCCAGATAAGCCTAAGTTGAGATTTGCTGAACCCTGAACTAAGGAGTTTTGAAATGCGGCGCTGCGAAAACTCGGTCTGGCCGTTGAACTGTCGCGGCTCATGGTGCCTCTTATGTATCTAACGGTCACGGTTGTATGTGGAATTCTTATGAAATCAGGAATTCCTATGAGCCGTCCAGTGGCTCTTGTGAGACGAAAGAGGCCTTGTATCTACATGAACCGCCACTACATGTCGTTCTTAGATGCGTTGCAGCAAACTCTAGGCGGATAAGACGAATCCTTGACTGAACGCTTATTCCAGAAGCACCAGGAAAAGAATTGAGCCACCAATCCTTCAGCTGAGCTTATTAAGAATCTTCATAATAGGAATCCGTAAACATGTCCCAACCCTGTTGATTCGGCAGAAAGAAAGCAAACCATATAGCTTTGTTTTAATGTAGAATATTGACCTAAGGACCTCAATGCCTGCAATCAAAGGTGGCAATGGCTTGAGGAACTTGGCGCAGGAAGTTTCTCAACTTTCAAACAGATCGCTGCAGATATTCTTGATATTCCTTGCTGCCTTCTGCGCGATCACCATTAGGAATGTCTACCTTAGTAGTGGTTTTTCTTTTCTTACTGGTGATGAGCCTCATTACCTCGTGGCCGCCAGAAGCATAGCAGAGTTCCACTCTCTTGAGATGACAAAGGCTTATGATAACATCCGGTCTCAGTTGCCCTGGTTTCCTTCGGTGTTGCCCCAGAATGAGAGACATGTCCTTCAGGGCTTACACGGGTGGTACCTCGGTCATGGTCTTGGTCTGCCGTTCTTGTTAGCCGTTCCATACGTAGCAGGGGGGCCACTTGGATCTCTTTTCGTCATCTCATTTTTCTCAGCGCTAGCAGTCGTATACGTGTACCGTACCACTCGCAAGATTGTCGATGAGCATACCGCATTGGCAACAACGTTCCTAATGGGATTTGCCTCGTTGATCTTGCCGTTTTCAAACCAGATATATCCAGAGCCCGTTTTCGCGTTCTTGTTGATTTACTCGACCTATCAAACGTTTTTCGGGGCAGAAAAGCTTCAAGACTTAGTTGTAACCGGCTTCATGTTCGGGTTCTCAGCGTGGCTAAAGCTGAACTTCTCTCTAGCGATGGCGCCATTGATGATCTACTTAGTAGTGGCTAATCGAAAGAATTTGCTAAGGGAACTATCTCTTACAGTCCCAGTTGCTGCCCTTGTAGGTCTTTTGGGTTACTACAATCTCCTTGCTTTCGGTAATCCATTCATGATTGTTCCCCAGAATACCCCCGCCTCTCTCTCTTTCATGAAATGGTGGGTCACACCGCTGTTCGATAGATATAATGGCCTAGTCGTCTTTTGGCCTCTAGTGTTGCTCACGCCACTAGGATTCATACCACTCTTCTCGAGAGCGCCATCTCTTGCGGCCGCTACCTTATGGCCAGTATTAGTGCTGTACGTTTCCGCAGCCAGCTTCATCGGTACTGCACTTGTGGAACATTATCCGGCCAGGTTTCTCGTTCCTGCTTTTCCTACCCTAGCCATCTTCCTAGCATCGTCAATTGCGAGTAAGAAGCGAAGTTTTCTCTTCGAAGTAGCCCTATTCATCCTATCGTACTTCTCCCTACAATTTTCGACTTCCATTGCTTGGAACAGGGCAGTCGGATTGACCAGTCAGAATTTGACAGGTAAGAGCGAGCTGCTTCGACACGTATACTTTGGCTTTGAGGGTTTCTTCCCAACATTCGCAGAGGGAATGCATTTGACGAATTATGCGGTAACGGCAATCATACTTTCACTACTAGGTCTCATGGTTTGTAAGGATGCCTTGCGTCTATGCCACAATGCTTGGTTTTGTCGAAGGCAACTGGGAGAGAAAGACAACGGTCCCAGGACGAGCTAGAGTTCGCAGAAGGTAAGGGTTATTATGGAGACCCCTGCTCCTAGACAGAAGAGTCAAATTTTTTGAGCTGCATACTATGTTCAATACAAAAGGGAAAGTAGTTCAAAAATGACAGGGCACACGGAATTGTTTCAGTATGGCGAGCTTGTGAGGAATCTTACGATAAAGGAGTTTAAGCTTAGATATCGGAACTCTGTCTTGGGCTTCATCTGGTCCCTTCTTAATCCGCTGGCCATGATGATCATCCTGACCTTAGTCTTCTCAACCCTGCTGAGGGCTGGGATCGAGAATTTTCCCGTTTTCCTCCTTACAGCCCTTCTAGCCTGGCGGTTCTTCTCCATAAGCACATCAATGTCCCTCTCGTCAATAATCGGCAACTCACCACTGGTAACGAAGATCTACTTTCCAAGATGGCTTCTAGTCCTCTCGAGCAATCTAGCTAATCTGATAGGGTCCTCACTGGAGTTCGCCGCCCTCTTCCCCCTACTGATCTTTCTCGGCATGAAGATAACGCCCCCAGTAATTCTTCTCCCTGTGATCTTGATCTTAGAATTCATATTGATCATCGGCGTATCCCTCATATTAGCCCCCTTGAACGTCTACTATAGAGACTTCAACCAAATCTGGGACATAACGCTTCAAATAGGCTTCTTCCTATGCCCGATCATATACAGCATAACCCTAATCCCTCAAAGATACATAGTCGCATACTCGCTTAACCCGATGACACGTGTCGTCGAAGCAGTCAGGAAAATCCTCTACTACAACACACTGCCCACCATAGCGGATTTCATAATCGTCCTGACAAGCGGCCTAATCCTGCTACTAGTAGGCTACATAATCTTCCGTAGACTGGAACCGAGATTCGCGGAGGAGATCTAGGAATGGAAGTCATACAGGTCGAAGACCTTTGGAAGAAGTTCAAAATCCCTCATGAAAGGAGAACAACGATCCTTGAAAACATAGCTGGAGCCCTCCAGATCCTAGAGGGGAAGAGATTCACATACGAAGAGTTCTGGGCTTTGAAGGCTATCAATTTCACCGTTAACCACGGCGAGTCTATAGGGGTCATAGGCGAGAATGGAAGCGGAAAGAGCACCCTACTAAAAGTGATAGCGAACATCCTAAGACCGAACAGAGGAAGAGTTAAAGCATCTGGGAAGATCGCGCCAATACTTGAATTAGGAGTCGGATTCCATCCTGATCTAACGGTCAAGGAGAACGTTCTGGTCTATGGATCCATAATGGGCTTGAAGAACAGCGAAGTAAAGAGACGGATGGGCGCCATGCTTGAATTCTCAGGCCTCGAAAGATTCAGAGATGCGAAACTGAAGAACCTCTCATCTGGAATGCAGATGAGGTTAGGCTTCTCAGTAGCAATAGAGACTGATCCAGACATCTTCTTAATAGATGAAGCACTTGCCGTCGGGGACATGGAGTTCCAGCAGAAATGCATTGACAAGTTCAAAGAGTTCAAAGGAGAAAAGAAGACAATCGTTTTGGTCTCCCATGCTCTGAATCTTGTGAAAGAATTCTGCGAGAAAACGGTATTCTTGTCAAGAGGCGAGATGATCAGTTTTGGAAAGACTGACGATGTCGTCAACGAGTATGTCAAGCATGTCGGAGGCCACAGCTAGCGCAGGATAACATCTTGAGAGCTTACACGAGAAGCTGGTTTCGAGTAAACAGTACCTTTTAAATGTCATTCTCTCAGAGAATCTAACCTAAAAATGATTGTGACGCTTCATCTAGGCTTGGGATTGAGTCTCTATTGAAGATATGTATCACGAATACATTCTTCCCGCCTTGGCGCGGTGGAGCTGAAACCTACAATTACAATCTCTCTAAGAACCTTACACTATTGGGCCATCAAGTTCAAGTTATATGCGCGAGCGATCCTGAGCCTCCTAGAAGACAACTCTTAGAGCAGATCGAAATCCGCAGACTGAAATCTATCGGCCGAATCTACGGGGTCCCAATCGTGCCTGATCTTCCTTTGGCGCTTGGAGATGTTGAAGCAGATATACTCCACGCCAACTTCCCAAATCCGTACAATGCTTCAATCGCATCTCTAATCTCAATCCTCAAAGACATTCCGGCGGTCCTAACTTGGCATAACGATCTGCCCCCGGTCAGCGTCGGCGCTAGCCTCATAGCCTACGTCCACGACAATCTAGCAGCACCGATCTATCTCCTGGCATTCAAGAAGATCATCTCGACATCAGAATCCTACGCAGAAACATCGAAGACGCTCCAGAGATACCGCAAGAAAGTAGTCATAATACCTAATGGCGTCGACACTGAAAGATTCAACCCGAAGACAGATGGAAGCCAAGTCAGAGCCAGATACAATCTTGAAGAATCAAAAGTCATCCTCTTCGTAGGCGCCTTGACGAGATGGCACCGCTATAAAGGCGTAGACATCTTGATCAAAGCATTCATGGAGATCCAACGCCAGCTGAAGAACGCTCGTCTACTGATAGTCGGCGAAGGAGACCTGAAGCCAGAGTACCAAGCATTAGGCTCGCGTATAGAGCACAAAGTCATCTTCGCGGGAAACATCGACGATGATGAGCTGCCAAGCTACTATGCAGCATCAGACCTCCTAGTTCTCCCCAGCTTAGACCGGTCAGAGGGCTTCGGCTTAACGCTCTTGGAAGCGAACGCAACAGGGAAACCTGTAGTGGCATCAAATGTGGGTGGAATTCCAAGCGTAGTTACAGATGGCGTTAACGGTCTACTCGTCCCACCATGCGACGAGAAGACTCTAGCCAAGACAGTAATAAACCTCCTGAGAGATGAAGATAGGCTTCTAGAAATGGGCAGGAACGGTCGTAGAATCGCGGAAGGTCACGATTGGAAGCAGATCGCTAAGAAGACGGAAGAGCTCTATAGAGAAGTTCTTGCAGACAGCTGAGACAAGGCAAGTAACAGTCGATCTCCTAACGATTAGGAGAACTCTCTGCTCGATGCATCTGAGCATTATGCGTTTATCCGCTTCGCTCAAACGCTTGTAGCCGGCCCGATCGCAGAGGAGCTTGAAGGCTGCGTAAATCTCAGGATGCAGTCTGATTCCATATATCTTGGTCATTGTGAAAAGTTAACGAAAAAAAATATTTCGAAAGTTAACTTTCTGAAGACCTGCGTTTAGTCTTATCGCGCAGGTTCCTGAGAACACTCTTCTGGACAGCTTTGTTCAGTTGCAGCATGTCCGCCTGTTCGCCTTTGTATACGTTTATCAGGGTCTGTGGTATACAGATGGCTGAGTAACGATGACCGAGACGAAAACTCTTCCCTTAAGGTTGCCGAGGAAACTACTTACAGAGATAGACCTCATGGTCAAGGCAGGGCTGTATGAAACCCGTAGTGAAGCGATCAGAGACTCTATTCGCCGACTAATTGAAGCGAAGAGGCTTCTCCTTGAGCCTTACATATACTATAGAATGCGTGTGGAAGAAGCACTGAAGGAGTCGAAGAGAAAGCCACTGGACCCTGACGAAACCATAGAGGAGCTTCGAAAGATTAGGGAGGAGCTTTGGAGAAGAGAGAAAGAGTATTTTGCAACCTAAAAGGATAAGGGCTTACCTAGATTCCAATGTTTTCATCTTCGCTAAAGAGAGGCGAGAGTCCAATTCACACATCCTCCTCAACCTGATTGAAGAACGTAGAATCATTCCAGTTATCTCTTACCTAACACTTCAAGAGCTTCGCGAATACTTCTCGATCACATATGGAAGAGAGACTGCCATCGATGAAGTATACTACATAGTCAGCCTACCAGAGCTTGAGATAGTAACCCGCGACAAGGTCAAGCAACTCATCAGAGAATTCACAGGGGTCGTACCTGAGAAAGACATTCCACATCTCGTTGCAGCAATCAATGCGCAAGTTGACTACTTCGTCACATACAACCGACACTTGATACAATCTAAAGCCTCAGAACACCTGAAGATAATCAAGCAGAAAGACCTCGTGGAACTCCTAGGGGTCCAGCCGGAACCCACAGACTATTAGCCTATCCCGAACTACTCTAGAGAAAGACGAATATGACCGCTCTCATCTCTACGACAAGTCATGCTGGCAGCGAAGGCTGGCGCAACGTACGCAAGCATCTTCTTCAATAGAGTAAAGGATGCAGGTGTAGACACGATGAGAGTCGTCAAAGAATCGCGCGCTTTACTGGACAGGATGAACGCACCCACAAAGATAATTGTCGGAAGCATTAGAAAGCCCGAGGATGTCACCCAAGCAGCGATCGCTGGAGCTCACGTAATCACTATCCCATACAAGATCTTGATCCAGATGCCTTTCCACAAGAAGACGGAAGAGACGATAGCAGAATTCGACCGTGCATGACAAGAGTTCAAGCAGGCGAAGAAAGCAGTTTAATCCTTTAGTGAGGATTTGGTTTAGCCCACATGTGCTTGAGAAGCTAAGGAATAGAGGCGTGCTAAAATTCCTAAAACAAGTCCACTCTACAGCGGAGCTCTCTTCGCCCTCTAGGAAAAAAAATTGAAGAGCCATTAGAAATGATAGAACGAGAAACTCAGCTCAAGCTCCTGACGAAACAATTGGAAAACCCTAGAAGGAAGCCCTACCTCTCGATTAGAGATGATCCCACTCTTCTCCAATCGGAATATCAATATTTCCAATAGTTCTGAGAGGTTCAAAGAAGCGAATATAGCTCATTCGCCGAAAGAATATCTAGCTCATGAAACGATTGTACCGTTTGCTACCGCCAACAAAAACCAAGGAGACAACTTGTCAGACGATGAGGTAGACTCCATATTTGCGTTGTGAGGCGGCTGCCACACAAAGCAATTTGAGAAAATTCCGAAAGAATGGCTTCGAATAATTAGAACCCTTTTATGCGAGCTTAACGTTATCATCATGTGAATTTGGACGGTGGAAAGTTGGCTAGGATCGTGTTTAAGCAGGAAGATAGAGAAAGGTTGAAAATCATTGCTGAGGAAGTTCCGAAGATCCGCTCGTTAGTGGAGGAGTTACTGGAAACCATTGATGTACTGGGTAGTAGCGAGGAGTTGGGGTCTATTAAGGAGTCTCTGGAGCAAGTCAAAAAGGGCGAAACTAGGAGCTGGGATGAATACGTAGATGAGCTTAGAAAGAAGGGAGAAATATAGACTTGAGTTAACTTCTAGATTCGACAAGGAACTTCATAAACTCCCTAGGCAGGTTATGAGCCGCATAGCAGAAAACATTGAAGAACTTAAGGTCAATCCACATTCATTCAAGAGGCTTCACGGCGAATTAGAAGGGCTATACAGCATGAGGGTTGGCGATTACAGGGTCATCTACATAGTCGATGAAGATAAAGGAAGAGTTATACTGCTGAGCGCCGCGCATAGGAGAAGAGTTTACGAGTAAAGTTGAGCATTATGGCGAAGGTCTTGAAATTACCTGACGCTGAAAAGGCGAGGCTTACATACGATGAAGAGGGTGACGTGTTGTACATCAGTTTCGGGGAGCCTAGAGAGGCTACAGACAGCATGGACTTAGACGGAATCGTCTATAGATACCGAGGAGAGAACCTGATCGGGATAACTGTCCTCGGCTTTAGGAGAAGGATCAAATCTAGACCCAAGAGTTCAAGCTAACCGAGAAGAAGCAGCTTTCTTCCAAACTTCATTCTAGTATGTCTATTCCCGCACTCACAAAGGATGTCATAAATGAGTACATAAAGAGCGTTCGAGGACCGTAACCAGAACCGAGCGGATCTGCATATATACACAACGCCGATGACCAGCCTACCATGCTGCATATCGCAGGAAGGTCTCTCTTTTGACAGGTCAAATATGCGGATGGAGGATCAAGCCCAAGTCCAGATCAAATAGTGGTACCTCAGTCGCCACTGGGAGTCCGATTAGTGTTAGGGTTGAAAGATCTAGATGTAGAGGAGGAATTCTCCTCGAACCTGTTCGAGCTTCGCAGTGGCTGGATTGACCTTCAACCCGAGAGTTTCGAGGGTGTCGACCCCTATTACAGGCACTGCATCGTCGAATGTCGCAATCCTCATCGGCCCCTTTCTCCCTTCTATCTCAATCTCAGCCATCTGGATCTTTGCCTTCACCCTAGTTTTATTGCCGAGCATTAGGTCCAT
>Ga0209725_1001560_pt1 | contig 12813 bp, 10 predicted proteins | sample I18A1metaG_FD_184145 | JGI IMG/M metagenome (GOLD analysis project Ga0209725, IMG submission 184145) | Lake sediment bacterial and archeal communities from Gulf of Boni, Indonesia to study Microbial Dark Matter (Phase II) - ​I18A1 metaG... | ecosystem: Environmental > Aquatic > Freshwater > Lake... | reverse complement strand
GCAGAAGATAGTTTACGGAGGCCGCATCATTAGCTTGTCCGTTGACTGCTAGATGCTATATCTCAGTTCAACAGTGAACTATGTGAGGCAAAGTTATGTTCGTCAAGAGGATCGACGGGAGGGGCTACGTCTTCCGATTGTACTGGGACGCGGCTACGCCCGGATCTCATTACTGGATAGTTGTTGAAGCGACACCTGAGCCGGAGGCAACCCCATTTCCATCCGAGCCGATACCTGAAGAGGTTGTCAGCAAGGTTCATCGTCTTCTTGAGAAATGTGCGGGGTTTCCGAACGTGCCCGCTCCGGAACATCAGGAGGAGGAAGAGATCGTGCGTTTCAGGGTTCGTTTGACCCGTACTCCCAACGGCGCGCGCCCTCGCAAAGCTTCTGATTGGATGAAGGCTCTGGAGAAAGCGATTCAAGCCGAGCTGTAGGATGAAGCGGCACGTAGCATTTGCCGAGTCTCTGATCTCATCGTTGCTTTCTCGCGAGTTTGCGTAACGGCGCGGCAACTTCTCGACGATACGTCAAATAATAAGTACTCGAATCGTCACGTGAAATGCATGGAGCTGTGTTTCAGATGAGGTTTGTTGTTGGGATGCTGAGCCATGAAACGAACATGTTCAGCTCAGTCAAGACAGAACTTCGCCACTTTCAAGAACGTTCCCTCTTCTATGGCGAGGAGATGTTCAAGGAGTTCAAGGGCACTAAGACATCTATAGGAGGTGCAATGGACGCAGCGGCAACGAACAACATTGAACTGATTCCGACGGTTGCCGCGAATGCGATGCCCTCAGGAATCGTGACCGCGGGGACATATCACCTTCTAAAGGAAAGGATCCTAGACGACATCAAGAAAGCCGGAAAGGTTGACGGGGTCATTGCTTTGCTTCATGGGTCCATGGTGGCGGAAGGGGTGGGGAACGCTGAAGGAGACCTTTTGCATGCCGTTCGACAAGTTGTTGGGCCGAAAGTTCCCATTGCCTGTACGTTAGATCTTCATGCAACCATAACTAACTTGTTGGTGGAATCTTGCGACTTGCTTTTCGGCCATAACACAAATCCTCACGTTGATTCCTACGAACGGGCAGTCGAGGCATGTGAAGCCACCGTCGCAATGGCTAGGGGAAAGATCAAACCTGTGAGGGCCTTGCGTAAGCCTCCCATGATGCCACCGACGATCAACATGAGAACGACTGAAGGTCCCATGGTAAAGATCTTCGAGAGAGCGTATGCCATGGAGCGAAACCCAGCCGTCATTAACGTCAATGTGGCCGGAGGCTTCCCGTTCGCGGATACGGAGGAATCAGGATTCAGCGTAGTAGTCATAACGAATAATGATCAAGGATTGGCTGAGAGATATGCGCAGGAACTTTCAGATTTCGCTTGGAGTCTTCGAAGAGAGTTCCTGAAACCATTGACTCCTGTTCCCGAGGCTGTCAGGAAAGCCATTGAGGCGAAGGAAGGACCTGTGATTCTGGCGGATGTCGCGGACAACCCAGGCGGCGGAGGCTCAGGCGATGGAACAGTCGTGCTGAAGACTCTGATCGAAATGGGTGCGAAAGATGTTGGATTCGCGCTGATTAAGGACCCTGAGGCAGTAGCCAAAGCCATAGGAGCGGGTGTAGGAGCAACGATAACTATGAAGGTTGGAGGAAAGACCGATAGCTTTCACGGACCGCCAGCTGAGGTTACTGGGCGAGTCAAGACGATCACGGACGGAGTATTCATCCATAAGGGTCCAATGGGAACCGGCTCGAAGGGCGAGATCGGTCGAAGTGCGGTCTTGGAGGTTGATGGCGTCGAGCTTATCGTGGCGGAACGAAAGATGGCGCCGAACGACCCCGAGATATTCAGGAGGCACGGCATCGAACCGACGGAGAAGAAGATTCTGGTCGTGAAGTCGAGAGGGCATTTCAGAGCGGCGTACGAGCCGTTCGCCAAAGAGATAATCGAGGTTGATGCACCCGGCGTAGCCAGTCCCAACCTGAAGCAATTTCCCTACAGACACGTAAGGAGGCCAATCTTCCCACTAGACGACATCTAGTGGGCTGTCTTTTCACGATGAGACTGGATCTGGGCGCGATCGGCCTATCGCCTCTTCACTGGTGAGCGTAGACCCTCTCTGAGGAAATCTTTCGCAAGCCTCAGCAGCGCTGTCTCCAGCTGGACGAGGTCTATCTTACTTCGCTTGGCATAGGATTCCAGATCCTTTATCCCCAAGCTCTTCTGTGCCTGCCTGACCAATGGAGTAGGTTCAGGATCCGCTTTCGACCAAATCGTTCTCATATCTCTGAGGAAGATCGATGTGGTCGTCGGACCTAAGCCCTTTCCGAGCGCCATTATTCTGGCTTCTAGGTCTCTGCTGTCAGAGGCTGCCTCATGAAGCCTGTTCAGATTCCCACCGTATCGTTCCATTAGTTTTCCCGCGACATCCAAGAGTTTGGTAGCTGTGCTGAAGTCGTAGCGCGTGTACCCTCCCTCATCCAGAATCGATACGAGGCCGTCCCAGCCTGTCTGTAGAATCTTCTCAGGAGAGAGGATTCTCCGCTTCTCAAAACATTTGTAGGTCTTCGTGGCGGAAGATTCTCTGATGGGTTTGCCATAGAGTATCGATGCGAGGAACCACTTGAACACCTCGCCCGACCTTCCAGCTGTCAAATCTATGCCTAAGCGTTTGGAGTAGGGTTCTCCGTAGCGCTTAACGAACTCTTTCAGTTTCAACCATCATCGACCTTGAAAGATGAACGAGTCGTTGAAGATCGAACCCGTCAAGGCGATGTGACCATCCGGGTTCCGCTTGGAGGCTGGGTGATCCCTCCTACTCGCATAGGTTCATTTAGAAGTTAGCCCAACCCATCTCCGTAAGACTGGTCTGATCTCGTATGAATCATGAAGTTGTGCCGTTTAAGGTTCGAGATCTTGGTCTTGCCGACGCAGGCAGACTGAAGATCCAGTGGGCGGATACGCGCATGCCGGTTCTGAGAAAACTAAGAGAGAAGCATTCCGCCAAGAAACCTCTGAAGGGCTTTCGCATCTCGGGCTGCCTTCATATCACGAAAGAAACAGCAGTTCTCGTTGAGGCACTGAGGGAAGCCGGGGCGGAAACGGCTTGGTCCGGTTGCAATCCTCTCTCCACACAAGATGATGTCGCTGCTGCACTGGCTAAGGAAGGCGTGAGCGTCTATGGCTGGCGGGGCCTGTCCACCGAGGAATACTACTGGTGTATCGATCAGACGATCGAGTTCAAGCCTAACCTGACTCTCGATGATGGAGCAGACTTGACGATGAGACTCCACGAGAAGGAGTCCGGTCCGCTGGGAGGAGTGATCGGAGGGACCGAGGAAACGACCACAGGAGTGCACCGTCTCAGAGCTATGCATGAGGCGGGGCAGCTCAGATATCCGATAATCGCTGTGAACGATGCCGAAACCAAGTGGGACTTTGACAATGTCTGGGGAACAGGCCAGTCATCGATTGATGGCATCATTAGAGCAACGAACGTTCTCATCGCAGGAAAGAACTTCGTAGTTGCGGGCTATGGACACTGCGGACGAGGAGTAGCGATGAGGGCTACAGGACTGGGTGCCCGCGTCATCGTATGTGAAGTCAATCCCTTGAAGGCTCTAAAAGCCGCTATGGAAGGCTTCGAAGTCACCACCATGATGGAGGCTGCTAGTGTAGGAGACATATTCATCACTGCAACGGGATGCAAAGATGTCATTACGAGCGATCATATGAAGACCATGAAGGATGGAACCATTCTCTGCAACACAGGGCACTTCAATGTCGAAGTATCCGTCCAAGACTTGGAGCGAATGGCGGTCAAGAAGCGTGAGGTTAGGCCGAACAATGTTGAGTATACGCTTCGCGACGGTAGGCGGCTCTATCTCTTGGCTGAAGGTCGCCTCGTGAACTTGGCTGCTGCAGAGGGCCATCCTTCGGAGATTATGGACATGAGCTTCGCGAACCAGTTTCTGTCGCTGCTACATTTGGCTAAGGAGGGAAAGACGATGGGGCCGGGCGTATACAATGTATCAAAGGAACAAGATCAAGAAGTGGCGAGGATGAAGCTGGAAACGATGGGGATTCAAGTCGATACACTGACATCCGAGCAGGAGAAATATCTGAGATCCTTCAAGGAAGGAACATGAATCTCAGTAGAGATCACTCCTAGAAAGCAAGCATCTAGTGATCTGACACGGTGCATGAATTGTCTATTTGGAGGGGCATCCAATTCGTTGGTAGAGGCGATAAGCAGATCCTTCGCTTCTACAACGACTTGCTAGGTTATGTTCTCAAGCAGATAGACAGCCTGAAACGACTGGTCACCTACATCGCAGAGGAAGACTGGGAGCTGGCATCGAACGAGGCTACAATGATAGGAACATTCGAGTCCTTGGCGGACGACGCTAAGCAGAACGCTAGTTTGAAGCTCTGCAAAGGAGCCTTCTTTTCTGGACTGAGCCAACATTTTCTTGAGTTGCTTGAAGGAATTGATGACATGGCTGACGCAGCAAAAGATGCCTCAATATCCGCTACTGAAATCAACCTTCACTCACCTGTCTTCCATTCTCTTCTCAAAGATCAAGACTCGTTGTACGACATGATCAACGAGGTAGCCCAATCGGCTAAGGCCCTTGGAGTGGCGATCGAAGCTCTGAGTCTAGGGTCGGATCCAGTTATCGAGGGAATGCTTGAGGTAAGGAAGCATGAGAAACTTGCCGACGGAATAAAGGCCAAACTGGTAAAGCGACTCTACTCTCAGAAATCTGAGATCGACTTGTTGACGCTTCTGCAGATCAAGGAGTTCATCTTATCTCTCGACCTCATAGCTGACGCCGCCGAGGACTCAGCAGACATCTTGCTGGCCATAATCGCAAAGGCTGAGTGACTCGTGCAGCTTCTGATTCTTTCTTCTCTACTGTTTGCGCTCTTGGTATGTGTTATTCTAGGAGCCAACAACGCGTCCGCCTGCGTTGGAACAAGGGCTGGCATAATGTCTGTAGAGTATTTGGTCTTGGCAACGGTCGGAGGGCTAGGCGTCGTTCTTGGAGCAGTGATCGAGGGAGGAAAGCTCTCAAATGCTATCTATGGAGGTGTGCTCGCCGGCCCAAATGACAGGGCTACAGCCGTGCTTTTGCTGGCGACTCTTATCGTGATGTTGGTGGCTACAGTTCTGAACTTGCCGCTGTCTTTGACACAAGCCATGGTTGGAGCGGCCCTTCCCATAGGATTTCTCTTGGAAATCGGAGTGAACTGGAGGTTTTCTGCTTTGGTCGCAGTCTCGTGGATTGCGACGCCTCTGATTGCCGCTGCCTTTTCGATTGCGATCTACCATGTGACGAAACTCGCGAGCAGAAGAGTCGGAAGTGTATTTCTACGTGCGAGAATGTACGCTACGATCACGCTTGGAGGATCCTTCTACACTGGATACGCTCTCGGAGCTAACGGAGTTGGACTAATCGACGGGATTTTGGAATCTACAATCGGTGCCCTACCTTTGTTCTCAGTGTTTTTGTCAGTGGCTGCAGTGGTTGGCATCTATCTCTTCGGTTATGGAGTGGCAAGTACGGTTAGCGAGAGAATCTTGGCTCTGGCTGGCGCGGCTGCGCTTGCAGCTCAGCTTGGCGGAGCCTTGACAGTTCATCTCTTCACGCAACTTGGAGTTCCAGTTTCGATAATTCAGGCGACGATTGGAGGAATAGCTGGTATAGGACAAGCCAAGGACATCGCGATTATGAACAGGCGCATGGTGCTACGCATAGTACTGGGATGGGTCGTGGCCCCGCTTACTGGACTGGCGCTTGCATGGCTTCTTCTAACCTTAACATGAGTTGCAGTGAGCAAGCTAGGATCTGGGAGCCGTGACTTGCGCCATCTGATTTCTGAATGATCTGGACAGTCGTACGCCGTCTGTTTCGTATTTGAGCCCTAGGTACCGATACTCAGCTCGGCTGCGCTCGATGATCTTCTGCACCGACCTGATCAGAGGTTTGGTTTCTTCGTACAGCTTGATGATGTTCAGGAGATTTGTGGACTTCCAGTCAGAGTACATCAGGAGCGATATGACGTCGATCCTATCCTTCATCCCTTTCTCTGATGTCCATCGCTCCTCGGCGACTTGAGCCTTTAGGAGTAGGAGAGGTTCAGGGAGAGCCACATCGAAGCCTTCAATATCTGTGAACCATCTGTGTTCGTGGAACGCGCTACAAGGCAGAATTAGATTCGACATGAAAGGTGTGTATATGTCTACATCGACGCCGGCAACAACCGCCTCCATCTTCTTCAAGCGCGGATTCTTCTTCACGAGGATGTTTTGTCTTTGGAGTCCATTCTGTAGTTTGTAGAAGCTGTTTTGGTCAATGCAGATATCTATGTCTCGACTCTTTAGCTTCTTAACCCAGAAGTAGACTCCCCAGCCGCCAATGACTATGAAATCTGCTAGCTTTCTTACGTCTTTGAGGACGTTCCAAGACTTCTCCGTTAATTCTTCATGCCACATGAGCTTTCACTACCAGATGCCGAGCTGAGGATAGCTCTCGACGATGTCTCGGAGATATGGGGCCGCAGAGGGTCCGTCTACTGAGTATATGTCTACGTAGACTTGGGGAATGCAGGCGACTGAGTTTACCGCCGTTTCCATGAGGTGTCTGTCTTGGGTTGTGAGTGCGAAAATGTTGGGGTTGGTGCTCCGCTTTTCCGATTCTCTGAACCTGACCCAATCCTTGAATCTAGTTTGGTCTATGACGTAGAAATATAGCCGGTCGTACTCTGCTGGGATTCTTCCGGAGAGGGATTTCCAGGCGGAGAAAGCGGTCATGATAACGCCGGATGGTAGCGATCTCTCCGCTTCTCTCAAATCGTCAAGCCTGAAGGAATCTAAAGGATCCTTGCCAACATCTCTTTCGGTCGCCCATAGGTTTAGGACTCTGCCGGGTGAGAGGATTCTGGCTCCTTGGGGGGTGGCTTCCACAGCAAGCGCCGACGAGAGCTTTCTTATGGTTTTGTTGACGAGGCCCAGTGAAACCCTGCATCTACGTGCTAGCTCTTCTTGAGTGACTCTATCTGCCCCTTTCATGGAGGATAGTAGAAGCTGGCGGTATACTGATTCGAATTTGTACATTTGGCTTTCACTTGGGAGCTCGACCGACTTATATAGGTTTCGCCATAAGGTGAAAGACAGCAGAATCTGAAAACACATGCATGGATGGGCCCACCCCTCTGGGGTTTCTCGATCCTTTCCAAATATCCAAGCATCACTTGATGCTTGATTGTGCTTTTGGTGGGTAGGCTTGGGAAATCCTTTATGTGGTTCTTGATCAGTTCGCACACGTGATCGCAATGGTTGAGTATGATCTTCTGATACGAAACGGCTTGATAGTGGATGGAACTGGCAAGGCGCCCTTCAAAGGATCTGTAGCCATCAAGGCAGATCAGATCGCAGGCGTAGGCGAACTCAGAGAAGCGGGCGCTGGCCGCGTTATCGACGCCAAGGGCAGTGTGATCTCGCCCGGGTTTATTGACGCGCATGGCCATGCTGATCATACGATCTTGCTGTATCCTTTGGCTGAGAGCTACTTGGAACAGGGTGTCACGACATGCATGTGCGGCAACTGCGGGTTCACGCCGGCGCCCTTGAAGGATCATTGGCTCAGCTTGTTCTGGGATATGGATGCCTTCTACGAGTTGCGACCCTTCAAGTATTATTCACCCGAGATCGTGCCGTTAGAAGAGTTCAGGCAAAAGGCCAAGGAGCTGTACGGTCTGGACATTGACTGGAAAAGCTTCCCAGAATTCGTGACTCGACTGCAGAAGGTACACTTCAGCCTGAACCTTGCGACCTTTGTCGGCCACAATACCATTCGAGTTGCAGTGATGGGAGTGGATCAGAAGCGAAGACCGACGGAGAATGAAATGGAAGAGATGAAGGGGCTCGTCGAGAACGCGATGGAAGCAGGCGCTTGGGGCCTCTCCACTGGATTAGACTATCCTCCAGGAGTCTTCTCGGAGACCGAGGAGATCGTTGAGTTGGCGAAGGTCGCGGCGAAACATGGCGGGATATATTCGACGCATTGGCGCCGGACCGGACTTCGTCGCGAACAGACGATACCTCAAGAGAAGATTCAGGGATTGATTGAGGCCGTTGGAATCGGGAAACGAGTTGGGATTCCAGTTCAGATCTCTCACCTGCTATCCGGATACACAATAACACCGCCTCCACCCCCGATACTTGAAGAGGCCTCTGCCAAGGCTACTTTGGATGTGATCGATAAAGGCGTGAAGGATGGCGTCGATGTCTGGTTCGATGTCATCCCGAACACCACGGGGGGCGTGTTCACAAGTTCGTTCCTTGTCGCTCTGCTGAGCCCTTGGGTCAGAGAAGTCGGCTCACCTCAGGGCTTGGCCAGAGCCTTAGCGTTGAGCGACTTTAGGTCCGAGTTGAAGGAGATTTTGAATGCTGGCAAGTGGTACGCTTTGAACGCGAAGACAGACCGACATTGGGCGACGCGCATACAGATAACTGACAGCAAGGATAAGGAGGCGATTGGCAAGACGATCGCCGAGCTGGCTCAGGAAAAGGGCAAGGATGCTCTTGACACGCTCTTCGACCTACTGCAGAGGGACCCGGACACGCGGGCGTTGCCGGCGGCAATTCAGAGCGAGACCGAAAAGGCCACGTATCTTAGGCATCCTCGGGCTATGGTAGGAATCGACACGTTCGCCTTTGACTACCGATGGGAGACGAAGCACATACCGAAGATCTACCCGCACCCGAACACCTATGGAGGCTTCACTCGGTATTTCCGAGTCTATCAGAGAGAGCTGAGGAACCTGTCGCTTGAAGAGGCGGTCAGGAAGGTGACTGGTTCGCCAGCTCAGCGGTTTGGTTTGAGGGATCGAGGCATGATCGCGAATGGAATGAAGGCGGACATATTGGTCTTTGACCCTGATGAGATTGGAGATGTTGGCGATCACGCTGAGCCGAGGAAACGCCCTAGAGGAATAAGGCTGGTGCTAGTCAATGGAGAGGTCGCTGTGGAGAATGGCGCTCACACCGGAAGGACGCCCGGTGTTCTGATAAGGAAGCCTACGGATCAGAGGTGAGGATCGTTATGGAAGGAAGCGGGGACCCTAGATCTGAGCTTCGCCAGCAAGTAGTCCAAGAAGTTGATAGACTTAGAGACAGACTGGTGGAGATCAGCAGGACGATTCATGGCAACCCGGAGCTTGGGCTGAAGGAGTATAAGAGTTCGGAATTGCTCGCCGGGGAGCTTGAGAAGCACGGGTTCGTGGTCGAAAGAAAAGTTGCGGGAATGGACACCGCCTTTAAGGCGACATTCAAGGGAAAGCAGGGCGGGCCCACAATAGCTTTGCTCGCAGAGTATGATGCCCTACCGGAGATTGGGCATGCTTGTGGCCACAACCTGATCGCTACGATTGCTCTTGGAGCCGGGCTTGCTCTGAGCAGAATAATGTCCCGATTGAAGGGTGATGTAGTGGTGCTCGGCACTCCTGACGAGGAAGGTTCCGGAGGGAAGGTCACAATGATGGAAAGCGGGCTTCTCGAGGATATCGATGCGGCGATGATCGTTCATCCTAGCAGCAAGACCCAAGTGATCGCAGACATCCTTGCGATAAGCTCCGTAGAGATCAGATTCAAAGGGAAGGCAGCTCACGCCTCATCGAGCCCGGACAAGGGAATAAACGCTCTTGATGCTGTGATCCAGACCTTCAATGGAATAAACGCGCTCCGTCAACACGTGAGGAGCGATGTGAGGGTTCATGGGATAATCACCGATGGGGGGAAGCGGCCGAACATAGTGCCGGAGACCGCTGCGGCTTTCTTCTTCGTACGTGCAGCTGATCGCAAGTACAAGGAGAAGATCCTCCGAAGAGTCAAGAAATGTGCTCAAGGAGCTGCCGCGGCTACAGGGGCGAGACTGGAATTCATTGTGCGGCCGCGAGCGTTGGATGACATGAAGAACAATATGACGATGGCGAAGCTGTTCGAGAAGAACCTTAAGGTTCTAGGTGAGAAGGTTCGGGCGCCGGATCCCAAGGCAGGTAAGGGTTCAACTGACATGGGCAACGTTAGCTACGTGGTGCCTTCCATTCACCCGAGCATAGCGATAGGCCCGAAGAAATTGGCAGGTCACAGCAGGGAGTTCGCTGAGGCGTCAGTTTCGGAGCGAGGACATCAGGCTATGTCTGTCGCCGCCAAAGCAATGGCTTTGACCTCAGTTGACCTATTCACAGATGAAGCCCTAATGAACAAAGTCAAGCGTGAATTTGCAAAGCGATCCTAAAGGTTATGATCGGACTTGGAGTGGGGTTAGGTCGGCTCTAACTTCAACCGCGCCTCTGCATGAGCCTCGACTTTTTCGCGGGTCCACAGGAGTGGATGATATTCGCCCTTGAGCCACAGCGGAATCATATCGGCGTAGTGCTTACTAGCCGGATGTCCTGACTGCCCGGTCGTGATTACTCCAAGCGACGCGTCCCAATCATTCAGGTCAATGATCTGCCGCCACGACGCAGTCACTCCGCCCCTTGCCTGAATCGGCAGTTTGGGAACATACCCGGCTGCGCAAACAGTGTTCCCGTCACCGCCGTATGGATAAGGACCGCGATTGAAGATTCTGTCGAGCGGCTTCTTCTCACCTAGCGTGTGGTTGAACGCCGCAAGATGAATCTTGCCCCACTGCCACTGCGCCACATCCTTGCCGACTGCCTCCCTCAGATAGCCGATTGCATCGCTTAACGCGAGTGCGAGGATCTCTTCACGGGTCAGCGTCTTTCCTCCCGCGTCTCTGAACCATTCTTTTTCATTGTTAACCAATATCTGCTGCAAGACAAGCGGACTTTGGCCGGCATAGCCGGAGACAGTAGGGGCGAGCGTCTGATGAAAACCGACACCAATATAATGGTCAGTGAGGTCCCCTAGCCAAGGTCCGAAGACGCGCCGCATCGCAAAGTACTGCGTCAACTTAAAGATTGCACCCGCGACAGAATCTCCCTTCAGGTTGTAGTCCCAGCGCTTCACTGCCTCAAGGGCATGCTGCGCTTGAGCCTGCATGCTTCTGAGAGCGGGTTGGCTCAGGATGTTCGTAGACAACTGCATCAACAATTCGCAGAATACCTTTGCGGGCACGCAGTGTTGATCAACCTGCATCCGTGCAAAATCGTCAGAGGCAAGTTTCTCTTTCTCTCTCAGCATCTCCACAATTCGTCTAGCGCGGAAACCGTTCATCGTCCTCGCCGTCAAGAAATACGAGTACTCCTTACCGACGACTTGATTGTTCGCGGTTGCGAAGTAGTGTTGCGCAGGATTGAACGCGCGCGGCAATTCCTCGTGCGGAATCCAGCCAACCCATTCATACTCACCCGTCCAACCTGGTACAGGCACCAGACCAATTCCCTTTGCGCGGATCGGGATCCTGCCCGGCATATAATAGCCAATGTTGCCCGTACGGTCGGCATAGACCATGTTCTGCGATGGTACACCCCAGTCGCGCAGTGCATCTGTGAATTCATTCCAATTGCGTGCGCGACTAATGTTCAACATCGCGGACTGGATTTGGCTCTCCTCGTATCCCACCCACCTGAGCGCCAATGCTACTCGTTCTCGTTGACGGGGAGAGGGCAAGGTCGCCGTAGGCGGGATCAGCTCATTGATGATTGGCCCGTGCCGCGTGACAACAACCTCGACAAGATGTGGTGCGGCTTCCCCCTTGACGCGGATCTCCTCGCGGATAATAGTTGCCTTTTCCCACGTCCCACGATATTCGTACTCGGTCGAGTCGTTTGGGTTGAACTTTTCGATGTAAAGGTCTTGCACATCCGGGAAAGCGTTGGTGAAGCCCCAAGCGATGTCCGCATTGTGCCCCAAGACTACGCCCGGTGTGCCGGGGAATGAGACACCCGTTACTTCGAATCCCGGCGCGACGAGGTGGTTCTCATACCAGATGGACGGCATCTGCAATGAGAGATGTGGGTCATTCGCGAGCAGCGGCTTGCCAGTCGTGGACTTGCTGCCATCCACGACCCAGTTGTTGCTCATCCCGCCCAAGCCGCCGACTGGCAGCCACTTTTCGGCCGCGCGGAATTGTTCCAACACGCGATCAATGACTTCAACAAAGGTGTGCTCCGGGAGGATGAGCGGATTGTCGCGCGGATAGTCGCCATGCAATTGTGCTGCCCGCGTCGCGCCCACTTTTCTGATGAGCCCCGCTTGCAGGATTTTTGAATCCCAATTCGCCGACAAGCTCCATGCCTGCACCTTAGCCCAGACGAGCGAATCAGTTGGCGTCCATGGTTCGGGCTTGATGCCAAGCAGGGTGAACTCGAGCGGTAGGGGATTGTTCTGCGCATATGCATTCACGCCTCGCGCGTACATTTCGAGCATACGTAACGTCTCCGCGTCGGTGCGCGCCAAGTCAGCTTGTGCGGCACGCGCAAGCCCGATTGTGCGCAGAAATCGATCCGTTGTGAACGCAATTCCGCCAAATATCTCTGCGAGCCGCCCGTGACCGATGCGTCGGCTCAATTCCATTTGCCACAGGCGGTCTTGGGCGTGGACATAGCCTTGGACGAAGAGCAGGTCCTCGATGTTTTGGGCGTAAATGTGAGGCACGCCCCAGCGATCGCGGATGATTTCGGCCGGAGCGGTCAAGCCGCTGACTTTCAATACGCCGTCCACTCGTGGTAGCGGGCGGCGATACAGGTACGTGAGTAATAAAATCGGCACAATGATCAGTCCGAGAACGATTAGTGCGGGAAACATGGTGTTCCCTACTTGCTCACATATGC
>Ga0209725_1001558_pt1 | contig 12825 bp, 12 predicted proteins | sample I18A1metaG_FD_184145 | JGI IMG/M metagenome (GOLD analysis project Ga0209725, IMG submission 184145) | Lake sediment bacterial and archeal communities from Gulf of Boni, Indonesia to study Microbial Dark Matter (Phase II) - ​I18A1 metaG... | ecosystem: Environmental > Aquatic > Freshwater > Lake... | reverse complement strand
ACCCTTTCACAATCGGTGCACCTCCGGTCGGCCCTATTGCAACCATTCTCGGCGTATCCCCTATCAGGTCCAGGTTCCTTAACTCTTTGAAACCTTTCCACATCCCATATAAGTGGGTCCCGTTACCGACATTGTCCACGATCCAGGCGGGGGAACCCCATCCAAATTGTTCACAGATCTCGTAGGCAATGCTCTTATCACCTTCCGGTCTAAACCTGTTATGGCCTGAGCTGGACTCAACTATGTCTAATCCCTTAACGGCTTCAATGTATAGTTCGAAGATTTCCTCGTAAATTCCATCTATCAACAACGTTCTTGCGCCATATACTGCGCACTGATAGATTTTTCCTTCGGATGTGGTGGCTGGCATAAAGACAGAACACTCTAAGCCAGCTCGTGCTGCGTATGCAGCCAGCGAAGCCGCTGCGTTTCCGGAAGACACGCATGACACATGCTTAGCACCAAGTTGTAATGCCCTAGTCACTGCTAGAACGCTCTCACGATCCTTAAATGAGTGCGTTGGATTCTGAGTTTCATTCTTTAACCATAACTTTTTTAGACCAAGTTCCTCAGCAAGCTTCTTACATTTTATTAGGGGAGTTCCTCCCTCGCCTAAGGTTACGACTGTATCTTCTTCACCAAATCCTAGGAGCTCCTTGTACCGCCAGAGATTGAAAGGTCTCTTCTCAAACTTATCCTTGCTGATGAAATTGGCGAGCGCTTCGTAATCATATTGCACTTCAGTTATACCACGGAAGATAGAGACTCCTCTAACTTTCTGTACATCACACTTTGGGCATACAAAAAAATCGGTTTGAAGGGGGAACTCAGCTCCACAATTTGTGCACTTTAAGCCAGTCGCGTACATTGCTTTCTTCTCACAACCTTCAAATAGCGCTACGTCATCCGATTGGTGAACACCGCGCTATTTTGAATATAGGCTTTGTTCTGTTAAGTTTCTCCCTTTTCTTTGTGAAGAGGTAAGCATAGGAGTGTTCATCATTGCCAGTGCTAGGAAAGTTCATCTTGAAAACTGATTATATTTCACAACACGCCATAATTCGGACGCGTACAGCATACGTGTGGCAAATGTGCAGCACTATTCAAAACCGCAATCAGCAACCGGATCTCTGAAGTGTGCTGTAGAGCAGCAAATCCTAACTCAACTTTGCCCATGCGCATCCGTATCATGGATATACCCCCTCCCCCCAAGGGCTCTGGGAAAAAAATGGGGCGGGGGTGTGTGTCAGTGCGACATTGTCTCAGAAGGCGATCTCAGCGGCTTTTGCAGCTGTCCCAAGTCTTTAGGTCTATTCCTAGCCTTTCTGCCTCTTTCGGCTGAGCAGCCATTTGTGAGCAGACCGCAAAACAAAGAGGGGTCTTAGGGGATTCATCACCTAGCATGAAGGAAGGAATTGTGTGTATATGAAATGGCGTGGCCGCCGGGGGCTCACCATCAGACATACGTGTCAAGTGCGAGTTTTAGGGATTCGGGAAATCGATCTGGGAATAACGTATTGGAGGACCTCAACGAGCAAGAAATCTGAATTGGTATGAAATTAAGATAAACTGACGTAACTCCAAACCGACTAAGGAAACTCACCCCACTCCTCACCGCTGGCACGTCAAACCGTAAAGTGCCAATTCTTATCCACTTTATCGAATGCCTCGACTTTGCTAGCCTGTTCGTCCAGCTTCACGTCTTTGAGTCTTCCAGTTCGAGGAGTGACTAGATAGCACAGCGTGATTATATGCTCGTTCCTAACGAAATCACCACTAACGAAATGCCCCTTTCTAAAGATGGTACTGTATGCCCCGATAACCTTCTCCATTTTCACGTCCATCCCAGTCTCCTTCTTCGCTATCCTCAACGCTTCTCTATCTGGCTTCCCACCCCTCAATATCCTGCCGCCAGGAAACCAAAATTTCCCCTTAACTGGCCATTTCGTCCTCTTAAAGAGCCAGAGTTTTTTGCCCTGGTGAACTACCAGGTCGACGCAACAAATCGGCACAGACTCCAAGCACGTTCGGTAGACAGGATCATCGAGTCGGGAAGTTGAAGCCTTTTTCACCAACATTTCACACCTTCATTGAATTTGTTAAAGTATCTCTTATGCCGTTGCAACAGTCAACATCAACCTCAAATATCATTTACTTCCTCAAGAGATTTAGAACCAATGGATGGGATTCGACGTAGAATAGATCATCGAAATTACCTAAAACGACATCGAATTGAGCTAGAAGCTACGTGGTGCGGGGGGTTAGTTGACAATTCACGTTTTGAACCAACGAAATCCTGATGCAGGTGAAGCGCGGGACGTTTTTGCCAGATTTGGTTCTGGAATTGCAGGTTCATTTTTTCACAGAATGTTAGTCGGCCTCAGGGGTGCACGGCTTGGATTTATTGTCGGAATGGTGAGTTCTGGGGCTTATTGAATCGAGTATTCTCTTTCTGTTACTTGCTACGATAAGCGACAGATAAGGACAAGAATATGCAACTCACTCGGGAGGTTGACGCAGAGCTTTTGTTGCGTGTGGATAATCGAATTAGTGTAACCTATAAAGCTGGAAACTTAAGTACTAATATCAAGAAGAACATGTGGTGGAAAACAGCGTTTTGTCCAGAGAACTGAGTGAATTCGTCAAGAATGTCAAGTTGGTGAAGTTTACTGAACGACTTTTGCAGACTACAGACAAGAGGGTAACTCCTGAACGCGCTCCTTCAACGATGATGGGCTATAGATACTCGTTGGCGGAAGAGTATTTTACGAAGAATGCCAGAGAAGAGCTCGAAATGCTAGCTGAAAAAGGCTTGATGGAGCGCGGGTTTTACGGAAGGGAGCTAGGGTGCCCCAAATGTGGATCAATAAACCTAATTCTTCGCTTTCACTGCTCGCACTGTAACGGATTGAACATCGTTAAGAGCACTATACTAGAGCATGTTTCATGCGGCTACGTCGGTCCAGAAGAAGAGTTCAAGGGGGGTAAATGCCTAAAGTGCGGTAAAGAGGTGAAGCAGATAGGAGTTGACTATGTGAAGCAAGGTATGATGTATAGATGCTTGGAGTGTAAGCACATCTTCCAAACGCCGGTAGAGAAGTTGTACTGTGCCAACGATCTGACAAGCTTAAACAAAACCGATGCAATAGAAGTCATCCTGTACTCTTATATAATTACCCCACGGTTAGAAGAAGAAATCAATAAAGCTCTGTATCAGCGAAAGTACATCGCCAATAAACTGTCGGAATTAGGTTTCAGAGCGGAGTCGCCAGCTCTTATCAAGGGCAGGTCTGGGTTGCAACAGACATTTTACATGGTCGCGTCTTCGGGTGCGGGCTTTGTGAAGACAAGCATAATAATCGAAATGCTGGGCGCTGAAGTTGAAGTTTCCACCAACGAAATTTTTGCACTATACGCAAGAGCCATTGACGTAGGAGCGTATGGAATAGTGTTAGCGGCTATACCACGCCTCTCCGATGACGCTAAGAAGGCAGCTGAGAGCTATGGGATAGATTACGTCGAATCTCCCGATCTTCCCGCAGCAGCTGAGAAGATAATAACGAAATTTGGAGAACTAGTAGAGGCTCCGGAAGAACGCATGCTACAAGTATTTGGAGGTTTACGGTCGAAAAGACAGGGAGGTGAATAAGGTGGCCAATTGGCTACAATTATTTCTTGACATAATAGCAATGGCTCTCGGAGTCTGGCTTACATACAGCGCATGGAAAGGATATCAACGGTCAAAAATCGCTCTTCTAAGAAATCTATCAATACTCTTCTTCTCATTTGGCTTCGTCTATCTAGTGTCCTTTATCTTTTTTGCAAAATGGGTGTTAGAGGGTGAACCTGGATCTCTAGCGATCGCGGACACGGCCCATCACGTTATCGAGGACGTGGGACTGATCATCGCCTTATATTTCCTAATGCAGGCAATTAAGCTTCAACCAAGATGGCGAAAGCCTCTGGAGAAAAAACCCTTGCCTAAAGAATACGAATCAACATAACTCACCACTTCATTTTCTTTTTTGACAAATGGAGGATTATTGCCCTCAGCCTCACTATTCCAAGGAACTGCCGATAGCAAAACATTAATGGTGCATAAAAGGCTTTTAGAGCGTTTTTCCTCTCGTTGGAGATCAGTCCCGCAGTGAAGGTCTGAAAGAACTCTAGTAGTACATAGAAATAGACTGTAAGCAGAAGTGTCTGCAAAATTGAGTAGTGAAACACCCAAAGAGTGACCAACCAGGTCGGCCGGAGAAGAAACATTATAACCTCCATAAACAATGCCTCTGGTAGTAGAATGATGCCGATACTCCCGAACCTCCGCTTCAAAAACAGGTTTCTATGCTTGGAAAACGTTTCGAACAACCCCTTATCCCAACGTGTTCTCTGACGGATGAGATCCCTCACCTTGGTGGGAACATCAGTGTAGCACACCGCGTCGCGGACGTACAGCACGCGTTTTCTGAGCTTGTAAACCTTCCATGTGACATCCAAATCTTCGGTTATTATGTCAGTATCATACTGTCCAATCTTTTCAAGGATGTCACGTTTAAACGCTCCGAAGCACCCTGAGATAACAAAAACAGCCTTGTAAACATAGTTCTGAAAAGGCCTACCCAACTCCATGCTCGCCAAATATTCGGTGCTTTGAAGCTTGGCCAGAAAGTTTTGCTTCTGAGCTTTGACTTGCACGTTTCCACCACAGGCGCCAACATCTGGGCTTTGGAGAGATTTGACCAATGGTCGCAGAGCGTCTTGAGCGACCGTTGTGTCGTCATCTATCACTAGAATAATGTCGCCTTTAGCAAATGTTAACCCAAAGTTTGTCGCTCCTGTTTTCCGTCCAGTGCTCGTCGCTCTACGAACCAACGTAACCTCACCCGCATACTTGGAGACTTTCTCGCATGTCTTGTCGCTGGACGCATCATCTACAACTATGATCTCTATATTGGGATAATCCAGAGACATCAGAGACGTTATCGTGTCTTCTATGACTTCTTCGCTATTGTGGCAGGGAACGATGATCGACACGAAGGGCGTGTACTCTTTTCTTCTTTCAGATAACTGCTCCTTCATGCTCACCCGAAAGTTTTCGTAGTTGATCACTAGTTTACAGAGAAAACCCCAACACAGGTCGACAATTAACCCAATAGCCAGTATGTGAACCACGTCTTGAAGTGTAAGATCCGCGATCGGAAACCAGAAGAACCCGAGTATCCCATTAAGCAAAGACAAACTAAACTGCCCTATAATATCCAATATTGGTTCTAGAATATTTGAGAGCTTGTCCCTAAATTCTTTGGCTTGACATTATCTTGTTAGAGCCTTGTACTCTTCTATTGGAGGTTGATTCCGATAGAAGAGTACGAGACCCTAGAGTCATTGTTGGAGAATACGGATTTAGGGTTTATCAATAAGCTCGTCGCCGGCGCTTTCTATCAAGACGGACCTGGTAGGCCGCCTAGAAAGCCTTTAGGCGTGTTTAAAGCGCACTTGGCCAAGCGGTTCCTAGGCGTAACATCCGCAAAACATCCTTAGATAGGCATTTCTTAATGGTGCGGGGAGTGGGATTCGAACCCACGAAAGGCCTACGCCACGGGATAACTCATCGGCGCGCATGAGCGCGGTCCTAGTGTTCTTGAGTGTAGCGCGCGTAGCTAGACGCGACCCGCCCATTTGACCTGGCTCTGGTACCCCCGCCTCGACAGTTTACATTCAATGAAGAGTCATTTATCCTTTAATCTATCAGAAGTAACGGACGAACTTGATACGCATTCATCTCTGGAGTCTCTACAGTCAAGTGAACTGTCACGGCCAAGTCCGTTGCATCAATCTTCAAACATAAATATGCCAGTTTGACCTTCAAGAAGTTTATCGAACTGCTTGGCGGACTAGAGCTGAAATCAAGATAAGTCTTTTCATTATGCTCATATCAACTCTTAGTCGTGGTCTGTCTTGGCCAAACGGTATGAAAGGATAAGCATGACTCTTCCAAGGAATCTGCTGAATCAGCTGGATGAGGTGTCCAGGTCCATCGGCTATAAGAAGAGGAGTAAGGCGATAAGGGATTCGATCAACGCATTCATCTTCGACTACAAGAGCCTAAGAGGGAAGAAAGGCAAGAGAGCTGGAACGATAACATTCGTCTATGAGCATGAGCGGCCGAAGATCAGCGACCTGTTGACGGACATCCAACACAATTTCAGCAGGCTTATAGATGCAGCTTTGCACGTACACTTGAATGAAACCAGATGCCTTGAAGTTCTTGCCGTTAGAGGCGAGTCTCAAGACATTCGGAAACTTGCTGAAGCCCTGATGAGTCTGAAAGGTGTGGAGACTCTGAAAGCAACTCTAATATAGAAAGAGTCCATTTGCTCACACCAATTCAATCTCTATGAAAACATCGTCCGACGTCTTGATTCTCACAAGTCTTTCTTGTTTGATACTTTAATCAATAAAATAGGCTCGCTGGTCCTTAGGTGCGTACCGATTTTCAGAAATTAGGAAGATACTTATCGAGGACAGGAAAGCTCTTATCTCGACCGAAGAGGGCCATGGGTCTTGAGCAGGGTTCCGTTTCTTTCTTCGCCACCGGAGGTCGTTAAGAGGATGCTGGAGGTAGCTGAGGCTGGGCCTGGCGATGTGGTGTGCGATTTGGGGTGCGGGGATGGTCGGATACTGATAGCAGCTGTAGAAGATTTCAAAGCCAAAGAAGCGGTCGGTTATGAGATCAGAGAGGATGTCTACAACAATGCACTCGAGGAGGTTGTAAGAGCGAGTCTTCAAAATAGGATTAGGATAATCAATGGAGATTTCTTCGAGGCTGATCTCTCAAGAGCCAGCGTGATAACCGTGTACTTAAACAGTTTCACGAATGAGAAGTTAAGACTAAAATTGGAGAGAGAAACGTCGCCAGGCACAAGAATCGTAAGTCATGACTACCCGATGCCCGGTTGGCAACCTCTGAGGGAGGATACATTCCAAGAGGATCATAACAGTCATACGATTTACCTCTATGTAGTGCCTGCATCGTTCTCCGCAGACAAGGCAAGCTACGTGACAAAACAGGCCTTAGCCACTTGACCCAGCAGAAACCAAAATCCATGGAATTGGCAAGACGGCCTGAGGGCAGTAACGCTAAGCCAGTCTACCCCTATACGAGAACTCTAGCATAGAATGAGTCCTGCTTGTTCAGACCAATTCAATCTCTATGAAGACATCGTCCGGCGTCTTAATCCTCATAAGTCTCTTAAGAAACCTTTCGTTCGGATCAACATCGATCAATCTCTTATGTATCCTCATCTCCCATTTATCCCAAGTATGTGTTCCTTCACCGCAGGGCGACTTCCTCGTTGGGACAACCAGTCTTTTGGTCGGTAACGGTATTGGCCCACGCAGCTTTACCGCAGTCTTCTCTGCGATCTTCTTGATCTCGTCGCAGATCGAGTTTAAGTCCTGTGGATCTGTGCTTGAAAGTCTTATTCGCGCCCTGTTGACCATCAGTGTTTACGCTCCACGCTGATTGAGCCGGAATACTCAGTAGAAGAAAGCAGTCGTTTAAAAGGTTTCGGTTAAAGAAAAGGGATTTAGGCTTTCTCAGTTATCTCTTTTACAACCCCGACCCCAATCGTCGCTCCCATGTCTCTGACAGCGAACCTGCCGAGTTGAGGGATCTCTGAATACGACTCGACCACGAGCGGTCTCACAGGTCTCATTTTCACTATAGCGCCGTCTCCAGTCTTGAGGAACGACGGTTTCTCCTCGACTGTTTGACCTGTTCTAGGATCGATCTTGCTAACAAGCTCGGTAAAGGTCGCTGCCATCGTGGCTGTATGAGCATGCAGCACTGGCGTATATCCTTGAGCTACCGCTGTTGGATGATAGATTATGATAATTTGTCCTACAAATTCTTTCGCTACGGTCGGAGGTTTGTCTGTGTGGCCAGCCACATCTCCTCGATGGATATCTGTCTTCGCTATGCCTCTTATATTGAAGCCGACGTTGTCTCCCGGGAGAGCTTGAGGTATCCTCTCATGATGAGTCTCAATGGACTTGCATTCCCCAGTAACGTTCGGTGGCATGAAGACTAATGTGTCACCTTCTTTGAGGATGCCAGTTTCAACTCTTCCTACTGGAACTGTTCCTACTCCAGTAATCGAGTAGACATCTTGGACCGGAAGACGTAGCGGCTTGTCTACGGGTTTGGGGGGCGCGGTGAATGTGTCGAGAACCTCGTAGAGTGTTGGGCCTTTATACCAAGCCATCTTTTCGCTTCTCTTGACCAAGTTGTCTCCAGTCCATCCTGAGACGGGGATGAAATGTAACTTTGAGGGATCATAACCTACGACCTTGAGAAGACCCTCCAGCTCTTTCTTACATTCCTCATATCTTTCTTGACTGAAGTTGACGGTAGCATCATCCATCTTGGTTATAGCTATGACCAGCTGTCCAACTCCAAGCGTCCTCGCTAGATAAGCATGCTCTCTAGCTTGGCCTCCTGGACCAACTCCAACCTCGAACTCACCTTTCTTAGCCGAGATCGTTAGGATGGCACAGTCGGCTTGGCTGGTCCCTGTTATCATGTTCTTTATGAAGTCTCTGTGGCCGGGGCAGTCGATTATCGTGTAGAATATCTTCGGGGTCTCGAACTTCTGGAAGGATAGGTCTATTGTAACCCCTCTCTCCCGCTCTTCTTTGAGGCTGTCGAGTACCCATGCGAACTTGAAGGTATCTCCCATACCTGTCTTCTCAGATTCCTTCGCATAATCCTCGATAGTCTTCTTGTCAATATAGCCGGTTTGATACATCAAGTTGCCAGTCATCGTGCTCTTTCCATGGTCAACATGGCCGATAACGACGAGATTAAGGTGAGGCTTCGCAGTTGCACTCATGTCATATTCCTTCTCTATTTGAATCTTGACGATTCGTAGTTTAAAACAACATCCAAATATTTAAGCGTTAGATTCTGAAACCATGAAGAATTAGATATAAGAACCAATTGAGTGCTGGAGCGTTGTCTAAGAAACAAACAACCCTAATCGCCGTAGCTCTGGTCATCATAGCTGCAGCGCTGGCTATTCAATCAGGGATTCTCTCACCTAAGCCTGAAGCCGTCAAGCCTGCGGTACGCGTTGGCTATTTGATGAGCGACCTACACCATCTAGCCTACTTTGTAGCTAAGAACCAGACGGCTGGAGGCGGCCGATCCTTCTTTCAAGAATACGGAGTGAATGTGACAGATGCAGCGGCAGGGGGATACGCTCAGGGAGGGGCGGAGATGGACGCGTTCGCTGGAGGGCAGGTCGACATAGGCTACTTAGGCTCGCCGCCAGCTATCACTAAGCACTTGAACGCGGGCGTTAACACCTCGATAATCGCTCAAGTCAATGAAATAGGCTCAGGCTTGGTTGTCGCTAAAGATATCAACCGATTCTCAGACTTGAAAGGCAAGACGGTAGCTGTTCCAAGCCGCTCTTCTATACAATACTTCCTCCTCCTCAAATTGGCTGAAAGTGAAGGAGTAGAAATCAAAGACATAACCGTAATCGAGGTGACGCCTCTGGCGAATATGAAGATAAAGATGGAGACAGGAGAAATCTCGGGTTTCATAGCTTGGGAGCCCTTCGTCTCAGACTCCGTGATAAACGGTGTTGGAAAGCTGCTGGCATCCTCGAACGATATCTGGCCACACCATGTATGCTGCGTCCTAGTCGTCAGCAACTCTTTCGCAGCCGATCACCGTGATCTCGTGGTCAATTTCCTGAGAGCGCATATGAAAGCGACTGACTGGATCAACAACGCAAAGTCGAAGCCCAACTCAACGCAATACGGGCTCCTCATCGATATTGCAGTTCGCTTCACAGGTAGATCGCCTGAAGTTATTGAGAGCGCTCTTAAGCTTATAGACTACAAATTTCAGATAGACCAGACTTTCATGAGTTCTTTCAAAGCTTTCACTGAGAAATTAATCCAGTATAAGATCGTTCCATTGGAGAAGCTCAATCAGAGAGGCTATGGAGATATTGATTCTTTGGTCTTAACGTATGTGAACAAGACATTTCTGGAAGAAGCAGAGCGAAAGTGAACAATAGTTTCATAAACCTTCATCAATTCATTCTCTTTGTGGTTCAATGAAGAAGAGTATTCTCAGCAGAGTCGTCATCGGCGCGATCTCTCTAGTATTCTTCCTAATAATTTGGGATAGGGCAGCAGCTTCAATCCGTAGTCCCTATCTACCTCTTCCATACGATGTATTGAAGGCTCTTGTCTCAATGCTTGTATTCAACCAAGTCGATCATACGGGCCACGTCATGAGCGACCATATCTCAGCCAGCGTATTCAGAGTGCTTTACGGTTTCGCCCTCGCAGCCGTAATAGGCGTTCCTGTTGGCCTATTCACAGGTTGGTCATGGTATGTTGAGAGTGCAACAAACCCTATAATAGAAGTGATTAGACCTATCCCCCCTCTAGCTTGGATCCCGTTCGCGATAAAGTTCTTCGGAGATCCGTTCAACACAGTCTTCATCGTATTCATAGGTTCTATATTTCCGACAATCCTCAGCACAGTGTCAGGTGTGAAAGCCATCGACCCGATTCTAGTGGATGCCGCTAAGACTCTCGGCGCAACCAGATCTAAGCTATTCACCAAAGTTGTCGTTCCCTCTTCTGCACCGAGTATAATTACAGGTTTGCGTATCGGACTTGGAGTCGGATGGATGTGCATAGTTGCAGCTGAGATGGTCGGCGTCAAGACAGGTGGACTCGGATACTATATCCTTGTGATGATGGACATCGGCCGATTCGAGAACGTCTTTGCAGGAATGATCCTCATCGGCATCATAGGCTTCGTCATGGTAACAGCTATGAGTTATATTGAGAGGCGACTTTCGAAATGGGCGAGAATGTGATAATAACAATCAAGAATCTTAGCAAAGTCTTCGAGAGAGACGGAGAGAAGACTGAGGCTATAAGAAATCTGAGCTTGAATGTCATTCAAGGTCAACTTCTCTGCATCGTAGGGCCAACAGGATGCGGAAAGACCACCCTTCTACGTGTAGTCGCTGGCCTCGAGAAGCCCACGAGCGGCACAGTTCTTCTGGATGGACAAGGAATATCTTTCCCGGGCGCAGATAGAGGGATGGTCTTCCAAGAGTTCGCACTCTTCCCTTGGAGAACTGTAACTGGGAATATCGAGTTCGGACTGGAGATCAAAGGCGCGCCTATCCAAGAGAGAACCGGGATCGTAAAGCGCTACGTAGATCTCGTTGGACTGAAAGGTTTCGAGAATGCTTATCCCCGCGAATTGTCTGGAGGGATGAAGCAGAGAGTAGCGATCGCCAGAGCATTAGCTAACGACCCCAGAGTTCTGTTGATGGACGAACCCTTCGGCTCCTTAGACGCTCAAACTCGCAATATTATGCAGAGGGAACTTTTGAGAATCTGGAGTGAGACGAAGAAGACTATTGTCTTCGTAACTCATTCAGTTGATGAAGCTGTATACCTGGCAGATCGAATCGCTATCTTGACAGCGAGACCTGGAACATTAAAGAAGATGATCGACGTATCCCTTCCACGCCCGAGGGATAGAGTCGGAGAGGAATTCTTCGAGATCAGAAGATCGATACTGCATGAAGTTGAGATTGAAGTAGAACAGGCCTTGAAACAAATATAAGCCCGTATTTTGCTTTACGATTCCTCAAGACTAATTCGCTACGCGAATTCAAAGGAAGCCATCGATCTCCAATGAACTCTGCAATCCTGAAGACGCAGCTTCTCTGCTTGGGCGCTCGAACGAATGAAGCTGTTGAAAAAGGGAGGAAGGGCGGAGCAGGACCTCCTGGAAAATGCTTCATACTGCCTGGCGACGTAAGTGTTAACATCCCTCTTAGAGGCGAGTTCATCAAGAACTCCCCCTTCGAGTTATTTGAACAGAAGGATTCTTGGCAACTCATGAAGGATGGAGAGTTACACAGCGAAATCGAAGCTCTTCCTCGTCCAAAATTCTACGGGAAGAATACGTCAGATGGAACCCCGATGTGGAAGGTAGCGCTCTTATGCGGTAGAGGGTGTTTAGCTTCAACGGTCTACCAGAAGTGCATCTACTGGCGAAGTAATAATCAATGCAAGTTCTGTGGCATCGAGCTATCACTTAGGCATGGAACAACGATAGAACTCAAAACCGGGATGCAACTGGGCGAGGTTGCAGCAGAAGCAGCGAAGGATGGCCTTGTGCAACACGTGACATTAACGACTGGAACACCGGATGGACCGGACAAGGGCGCCAAGATCTTGAGTGAAGCTACGAAAGGCATCAAGAGCGCTGTCAACATCCCTGTTCACGTCCAATTGGAACCGCCCGATGATATTGCGTACCTAGAGATGCTATATGGATCTGGAGCGGACACGGTAGGCATACACGTCGAATCTTTCGATGATGTTGTCCTGAAGAGAGTTTGCTCGATGAAACCAAGCGTGGCCGAATACCTTTCTGTTTGGAAGTCTGCAGTCAAGATATTCGGAGAGGAGCAAGTGAGCTCCTTCATAATTGCTGGTTTGGGAGAAACGGATGAAAGCGTGATCGACGGGGCCGAGGAGCTGTCTAGAATAGGAGTAATACCAGTACTTCTTCCCTTAAGGCCGATCGTTGGCACAGAATTCGAGTCTCAAAGACCTCCGAGTCCGGAGAGAATGTTTCATCTCTATCGAACGGTCTGCGAAGTGATGAAGAGCTGCGGGATAGACCCGTGGAAGAATAAGGCCGGTTGCGCCCGTTGCGGGAACTGCTCTGCGCTGAAAGAATTCTACATGATTTGAGCAGCTTCT